>ENA-OQAA01001486-OQAA01001486.1-human-gut-metagenome-genome-assembly--contig:-NODE-1486-length-11588-cov-1.408603_pt1 | contig 11588 bp, 15 predicted proteins | sample MGYA00242489_ERZ504515 | MGnify/ENA primary metagenome ERZ504515 (study PRJEB26092, sample SAMD00036237) | human gut metagenome | host: Homo sapiens | study: EMG produced TPA metagenomics assembly of...
AAGCAGTTTGCGGGCATCTCCACCGGAGAAGCGCAGCATAGCTGTTGTTTCTTTCAATTCAATTTTTCGTTCCTTCAGTATGGCATCCGTAGTGATGGCACGTTGTAGAAGTTCCAGCAAATCTTCTTTTTCCAAAGATTTGAGTACATAAAGCTGGCAACGGGATAGGAGAGGGCGGATGACTTCGAACGACGGGTTTTCCGTTGTTGCACCAATCAGTGTGACTGTTCCGTTCTCCACAGCTCCCAACAGTGAATCCTGCTGTGACTTGCTGAACCGATGGATTTCATCGATAAACAGAATCGGGCTGGACTGCGAAAAGAAACGGTTGCTCTTGGCACGGTCTATCACTCGCGCACATCCTTCACACCGGAGGTCACAGCACTCAAAGTATAGAAAGGCGTTTCCAGTTTGTTGGCGATGATCTGTGCAAGAGTCGTTTTACCTACTCCGGGAGGTCCCCAAAGAATAAAAGAAGAGATGCGTCCTGCGTCAATCATCTTCCGCAAGATGGCTCCCGGTCCAACTAAATGTTTCTGACCGATATATTCATCCAAAGTTTTTTGGCCGTAACCGTTCTGCTAAAGGTTGCATAATTTTTTTAGAATACCATTAATACCATGAAACGAATACCGTTTTTGTTGATACCCGGATTATCACGATAAGTGAAACGATGTACATATTCAACGTGCAGCAACTTGAAAATGTTGTAGATACCTACACTTCCTTCAATATAAGGCACTTTCGGGTCCATCACGAAACTGGTGAACTTACCGTCGCGTGTCGGGAAACGGAACAAATCGGGATTGTTGCTCTTAAACGGATTATTCTTATCTGTCAATGTTCCCCACAAAGCACGTACGCGGAACATTTCCCTCCATTTCAAGTTCTTGATAAGAGGAATACGGTTGAATAGTTTTCCATTCATATCATAAGATAATGACATGGAAGCGTAACGGTCGTTCAGGAATTCCATGTTATTAATCAAGTTGACGTTTCGCGCTGGGTGATGTAGGACAAGTTAGCTTCCGGCAAGATCAACAACGGGAAAGGAACCGTGTTCCATTCTGCGCCTGCTTTTAAGCTACAATCAATCTTTCCCCAGGAAGCGGGGAGCCAGAAACGTTTCCATACACTTGCTTCCGTACGGTTAAAACTGTAATCTCCACCTAGTACTCCTTTGAAACCCATGGCATGAGTCAGGGTAAAGATAGGAGCATCCAGCGATACAGGTACGCGGCGTTGTTTGGAGTTGACAAATGATTCACCCGGAGCATAACGCAGTGTCAGACTCGCTTCCGAAGTCGTGACATCATGCACACGGGTTTGCGCGGCATCATTGCGCAGATATTCCAGTTTGCCGGTAGGCTCGTCGTTACGATGGCGCAGCATGGCTTTCACTCCGAATCCTGTCAGCGTTTCAAGCTCATAATTAATGGTGGCATCGCGCATATACGACATCTGGTCTACTGTCGTTGTTTTTACCGACAGGAAGATATTTGTCTTTATCTGTGAACAGGAATTTATCCATCGGAGACATTACGTCATAACTGTACGAAGCCGAAAGATAATGTTTCGGGAATTCCCAGACAACATAATCGCGTTTATTGAACGAATAAGTCACCGTACCGCTATATTTCCAGCGTTCGTCTTTCAGACCGTAAGCTCCGTATCCGTTCAAGAACCAGTGTTTATGGAAATGAGCAGTTGTCATGCCGCTTAACCGGAAACGGGTACCATCAATGTAGTTGCTTGAAATCATGGTGTTGATAGGACCGATATCCACTTTGCTCGGATGGCCTTTGCTTCCTGTTTCTACAAAGTTTTCAATCAGCGCTTTCGCTCCGAAGATGATGTATTTGAATCCCGGTATCTGTTCGAGGCGGTTGACGAATACATCCATCGAACTTTCTTTCTTCGTCAGCGGTACTTGACGAACACTCGCCCAATACTCATCGCTTTTCGAAAGCATATCCGCTTCTTTTATCACGCTGCCTTTCAATCGGAACAGTCGTTGTTCGATAGGATCGAATTTATAATTACTATACTTCGTAGTTCGTTCCACCTGCAATCCGCCTGCTGTTTTGTTGGAATTCCAGGATAGGTCTACGGTCATGTCATCATCCGCTAACACCCAGTTTCCGTTAGGGAGTTGCTCGTATTGTTGCACGATGTCCATACGGTTGACGAAGTTTACTCCAGTCTTTTTAGGCAGGTTCATCGTACATTTCTGAACGGCATAAGTGGAGTCGTTCAATACATAAAGATGTCCGGTGAATCCAAAGTCCTGCGAGTTTTGCGGAACAAACGTGAGGTGAACACATTCGCGCTTGTTTACCATCAATGTGTCCATCAGATAATATTTATAAAATGAGATGGCATTGTTACCGATAGGACTAACGAAACGCTGTTGGAGTAACCGGATATCGTCGTCGTAGATATTGATGTCGGCAAATACATCTTTCAATACAGTGCCGAGCATATCTCCTGTGGAGAAGAATTCATCGATACCGTTGGAGTTTTTACCTTTGATAAGCGTTTTCTTACTTTCGGGATTTTTGCGATAGATGGTTTGTGAAGCCGTCTCCTGTACGGAAATCGGGAGAATCAATTTGTTGGTTGTTTCCGAAACTTCCACCTGATCTTTTAGGAATGAATATTTCTTGTAGATTCCTTTTTCCAGTTTTCCGGCGTGAGGTCGTTGATAGACATCTTCATTTTCTCGTACTTGTCGTACTGATAGTATTCATTCACTTCAAGGACTTGTGCCTTTTTGTGTTCGATTACTTTCTTCATGAATTCGACTGCCGGGTTGTTCTTACGGGAGTATTTTTCCTTTTGAGGTTTCACGACAACCTCGTTCAGGAGCACATTATCCGGAGCCAGCTTAACGTTTACCGTCTGATTGTTGGAACCGACTCTAACTGTTTTACTGATATAACCTACAGCAGAGAACACAAGAGTTCCTCCGTTTCTGCGGGCTTCAAGACTGTATTCTCCGTCAATATTGGTGATGGTACCCATATCTCTCTTTTCCTGATAGTAAACAGAGATATACATCAATGGCTCGTGGGTAACTGAATCAGTGACTACCCCTTTTATTTGCTGCGCAAAAGCATTTGAAGCTGCCAATACGAGTAAGAACAGTATAAGTATTTTGTTATATCGTTGTATCATAACGTTCGTAGTAGGGCTGCAAAGTTAACAAATAACTCTAAGGATAACAGAATATATAACTTTTTTTTACCCACGTTTTTTGTTGTTTACAAGCATATATCGTCCGATAATTCAAGGAACATCCCGCTGTTAATCCTTTTGATAAGGGCGTTTCCGCATTTCGTTCTCCCGGTTTCGGGTATTTGAAACCTTTGCTCCCGTTGTAGGCACTTTTTGTTTCGACCCTTGAAACTTTTTGTTTCCCGGCATGAAACTGTTGGTTTCTCGGTGTGAAACACTTTGTTTCTCGGTGTGAAACTATTAGTTTCATTGCTTGAAACTAACAGTCCCATGCCGGGAAACGGAATGGAACATGCCGGGTAAATATTATTTGCTCGTAAGTATCTGTACAATACGCTCTGCGGTACGTCCGTCCCAACGTTCGGGAAGTTCGCCACGTTTCCATTCACCGTGCATCAGTGTATCCATGGTTTTGGCAAGCAGGGCAGGATCTTTCTCCGACAAGTTCGTTGGTTCCCATGCGCCACGTTTCCGGATGTTCGGCATACGTGTTGAGTGTGATACAAGGAATACCCAGGAAAGGTCGCTTCTTCGGCTACGTTTCCTGAATCTGTTATGATTCCTTTCGCTTTGTTTATCAGATAACCGAAGAACAAGTAATTCTGCGGAGGCATTATGCGGAGGTTCGGAGCTTCGATGCCTAATTCTTTGATGGCATTTCGTACGTATGTGTGCAGCGGTGCTACGATAGGCATACCGGCAGATTTTTCAATGATTGTTTTCAGCAACTGACGCAGGTTCTCTTTGTTGTTTAGCAATACGCGACGGTTGAGGGTGAGCAGGAGATAATTTCCCTCTTGCAGTCCCAATACGGAAAACCATATCGGTTTGAGCAAACGGTTCCGGTTGTAGCGGATGGTATCTATGAGAATGTTACCTACATAATATACGTTTTCACTTTCCGTTCCTGTCTGGTTCAGGTTGCGGTTGGCAACCATGCCGGCAGTAAACAGATAGTCGGATATTCCATCTGTAATCATACGGTTGACCTCTTTCGGCATCTTCATGTCGAAAGAACGGGTTCCGGCTACGAGATGCGCTACCTTGATTCCTTGTTTTTGGCAACGATGGCACAGCTCATGGTGGCAGTCAGATCGTCTACCACAAGAACTACGTGTGCCGGATTCTCCGTCAGTTCTTGTTCAAAGGCTACCATGATTCCGGCTGTCAAACTCGTTGGATTACTGCTTTCCACTCCCAGATATACATCAGGAGCTTTCATGTCGAGATCCGAAAAGAGAGAAGCATCCAGACTCGTATCGTCTTTCCTCCCGGTATAAACCAGTCGGTAAGAGATACTTTTACCCAGCGCCCGTGCGGCTTCAATAGCGCGTGTAATGGGAGCTATCTTCATAAAATTGGGGCGTGCCCCCGCAACAATTGTTATTTTCATATTGTTTCTATCTTATTCGGTTTAATTCGTGAAGCAAAAGTACATTTTCTTACGGAATTTATTCGTTACTTTGCATACAAAATAACAAATATATGCCCACATTCGTTCAAATTCTTGATTTTATAGGCACATTTGCCTTTGCTATAAGTGGCATCCGGCTGGCTTCGGCGAAACGTTTCGACTGGTTTGGTGCTTATGTGGTAGGACTTGCTACTGCTATCGGTGGCGGTACTATTCGTGATGTCCTGCTCGACGTGACACCGGGATGGATGACCGACCCTATATATCTGATTTGTACGGGACTGGCTTTGCTGTGGGTGATCTGTTTCGGACGTTGGCTCATCCGGCTCAATAATACTTTCTTTATTTTCGATACCATTGGCTTGGCATTGTTTACCGTGGTAGGTGTAGGCAAGAGCATTGCTTTAGGCTATCCTTTCTGGGTGGCTATTATCATGGGTAGCATTACAGGAGCAGCCGGTGGAGTGATTCGTGACGTATTTATCAATGAAATACCTCTTATCTTCCGAAAAGAAATTTATGCAATGGCCTGCGTTGTAGGCGGTATTGCATACTGGCTGTGCGACGTTGCAGGTCTGGAATCATACGCCTGTCAGTTGATTGGCGGACTGGCGGTATTCCTGACCCGCATCTTAGCTGTCAAATATCACATTTGCCTACCTATATTAAAAGGTAGTGAAGAGCCGGAAGAATAAGGACGGCATTATTTTTCTTCTTTTATATCCAGTTCTCCCTGAAAACCTAATGGACTGACGGTTTTGCATATTGACATCGATACTTGCCGAACCATTTGGAAATACTTTTGCTCTGAATTCATATCTGTCTTCAGGATTACGTGCGACGAACTTGATAACGGCATTCCCTTTTTTATCCATTTCCACATTATATTCTTTGAGGATGGCTTTGAAGTTAAGTCCGTCACCTCCGCCATACGGAATGCTATAAGCCCGTCCATAATAAGGCAAGTAAGAAATAACCGAATCATTTCTGATTGTCAGTGAGTAGGAAGATGTCAAAGGGATGGAGCGTCCGCGCATCGGCATGGCAGTGTTGACATCTATCTTATAATTTTCAGATTCAATCAGTTTCATTACTGCTTCTTTCTTCTGTTCCTTCTTTTCCTTTTTACTTTGTTGAGCCGAAAGGGTAGGGATGCCCACTAGCAAGGCTAGTAACAGCATAAAGATTTGTTTCTTCGTTCTCATATCAGTTTGCATTTAGGTTGATGTATATATGTATAACAATCAAATATACTAAAAAGACAGGGATACTTCTGTTTCTTTTAATGAAAATTAAACAGAACCCCCTGTTATTTATGAGTTTAGCCCGATTTAGAACTGTTCCAGTATTTCGATTCGTTTCTCGATGGGAGGATGAGTGGCAAACAATCCGCTAAGTCCGCTGAATATACTTTTAGATGCCTTCTTGGGGTTCTGAATAAATAATTGTGCCACGTCTTTCCTTTCTACTGCCTCGATAGCGGGATCTGCTGATATTTTGCGGAGAGCGTTGGCCAGTGCCAACGGATTCTTCGTCATTTCTGCCGAACCTGCATCTGCCATATATTCGCGTTTGCGTGAGATGGCAAAACGCATCAGGCTTGCAAAAAGATAACCGATGGCGGCTATCACTAAAGCAATAAGAATAAAAAGAACCACACCGCCGCTACCTTTACTATTACTACGCACGCGTATGTGCGTAATGGCATAAAACGTGATTTCTGTCAGCATGGAAGAAGATACCGACAAAGACAATGGAAATAATCAGCAGGCGTACATCGCGGTTGCGGATGTGACTTAGCTCGTGCGCGATGACTGCTTCCAGTTCCTCATCATTTAGTTTCCGGATGATGCCCTCCGAGAGAGTAACGGTGTATGTGCGTTCGTTGATACCGCTGGCAAATGCATTCAGGGAACTGTCATAGATGATATTGATTTTCGGCATTTTCATGCCTTGAGACATACAGAGGTTTTCCACCAGATTATAAACTCGTTTATTCTCCTGACGGTTCAGCGGCTTGGAGCCGGTGGCGGAATTGATAATGCTTGTGTTAGCCCAATAGGCAATCAGAAACCAGATTAATACGATCCCCATGGTATATGGTAACGAAGAGAAGAAGAAATGATTGACTATTGGCATCATTTCGACTTCCATCCCCTTTCTATATCCCCAAAGAATCAACAGGTAGCAGGCCAAATAGAGGAGTGCTGCCACGAGACAGGGAAACAGGAATAGTAGAAACGCAGAGCGCAGATTATTCCGGCTCTGCTGTGTTTGGATTCCGACGTATTGCATGCGTGTTCGACTTTTGTAATTGGATGGACGGTGTATATAAAGGTTTTAGAAACTAATTTTGGGTGCCTGCTCCAAATTCGCACGTTCGTTTTTCCCCAAGTCGAACATTATCTCTCTTTGGAATCCGGTCATTCCTGCTACGATATTCGACGGGAATGTCTGCACGGCATTATTGTATTCTTTAGTGGCCGAGTTGAAGTAGCGGCGAACAGCAGCCAGTTTATTCTCTACATCAGAAATTTCTTCCTGTAATTGCAGGAAATTCTGATTAGCTTTCAGATCGGGATAAGCCTCGAGAGTAATCTTCAATCCAGCAAGAGCGGAGCTCAACTGATTTTCGGCAGCTATCTTATCGTCGATCGTTTTTGCGCTGACTGCACCGTTACGTGCCTGAATCACCCGGTCGAGCGTTTCTTTCTCATGTGCGGCATATCCTTTCACGGTGTCTACCAGTTGAGGAATGAGATCATGGCGTTGTTTCAACTGCACATCGATGTCGGCAAATGCGTTTTCACGATTATTTCTCAATTTCACTAATGAGTTGTACATGGAAGCAAAGATAATGCCCAGCAATACAATAATTCCTACAATAATAAGTATGGTCATAGCCTTTTGTTTTATTTAATAATATAAAATCAAAAGTAATCTATTTGGTTCTTTTAACCAAGAGGTAAAGGAAATATTTACTAAATACCACCTAAAAACTATCAGAAAGCACCTGATATCTGTCATTTGATAGAATTAACCCCCAAGAAATGACAAATTTTCCCCTGTTGGATACACAAAATTCCTTTAAACTTGCAAATGTCGAGAAAAAACGAATATTAACCATAAAACCATTAAAGTATGAAAAGTTTAAGTTTCAGAAAAGATTTAATTGGAGTACAGGAAGAATTGCTTCGTTTCGCTTATAAATTAACGGCCAACCGTGAAGAAGCAAATGATTTATTGCAGGAAACATCTTTAAAAGCATTAGACAATGAAGAGAAATATGTTCCGGACACAAATTTCAAAGGATGGATGTACACAATCATGCGTAACATCTTTATTAATAACTACCGCAAAATAGTACGCGATCAGACCTTTGTTGATACCACCGATAATTATTATCACTTAAATCTGCCACAAGATTCAGGATTGAAAGTACCGAAGGTGCTTAACGACCTGAAAGAGACTGACATCGCATCGTCAACGCACTCCCCCGGGAGTATAAGATTCCTTCTCCATGCACGTATCAGGTTTCAAATACCGTGAGATTGCAGAGAAATTAGGATTGCCATTAGGTACAGTGAAGAGCCGCATATTCTTCACACGTCAACGTTTACAACAAGAGTTGAAAGATTTTGTATAAATGAGGATAACGCATACAAACAAGCTTATAAGCAAAAGGAGCAAGGGGATAGATCCTCGTTGCTCCTTTCTTTTTATTTATGATTCAATTATCACTTGCCTTTCTTGTTTTTGCTTTTTTTCTTTGCAACGGCTTTTTCTTCAGGTGGAAATTTAGGAACCAGATTCATCAGCCGTAATATCTGATTTTGTCGTTTTAATATGTATGACGAAGGTTTCGCCGAGTTAAACCGTATCGGATTGGGCAGAGTAGCGGCGATAAGTGCGCATTGTCCCCGGGTCAGCTGGGCAGCTGTTGTTCCGAATTTGACCTTTGCGGTAGCTTGCGCGCCGTAGATGCCATTTCCCATTTCTATAGAGTTGAGATAGACTTCCATGATTCGCTCTTTCGACCAGAAGAGTTCGATGAGAAACGTAAAGTAGACTTCGAGCCCTTTGCGTACCCACGACGATTGCGGCCATAAGAACACATTCTTGGCTGTCTGCTGACTGATGGTGCTTGCTCCCCGTTTCCGTTTGCGTGTTTCGTTTTCTTTCATCGCTTTCTTGATTTCTACGAGGTCGAACCCGTTGTGTTCGGCAAAACGGTTGTCTTCGGAGCTATGACCGCCATCGGCAGGTTGGGAGATATCTTATCAAAAGAAACCCACGTGTGCTTCCACGTGGGTTTATCTCCTGAAAAAATCTGCTGAACGCTTCGGATAACCATCAACGGAGTGACATAAACCGGCATAAACCGATACACAATCACTGCCAACAGAGTGGATGCAAAGAAGAAAATCAGCAGGTTGCGCGTATAGCGCAGAATTTTTTTTAATTAGCAGCTGCTTGTGCATCTTTAATCATTTGTTCACTTGCGTACATGTATACTTCTACACGACGGTTTTGTTCGCGACCGGCAGCAGTATCATTGCTTGCAACGGGATCGCTTTCACCCATTCCCTGTACACCTTTGATCTGATTGGTGGAAACACCACAACTCAACAAATAACTAGACACGCTCTGTGCACGTTCTTGTGACAAGTTCAGATTTTTCTGCTGGCTTTGTGCGGCAGTGCTGTTTTTCCAGCCCTGGTTGTCAGTGTATCCGTAGATAGACACGTCCATATCCCGGTTCTGATTGAGCACATTGTTGGCAAACTTGCTTAAAGCAGATTTAGCAGCAGCACTTAGATTTGCATTACCGGTAGTGAAAAGAATACCCGAGTCGAATGTTACTTTCACGCTTGCAATCCGTTGTTGTCTGTTATCTGTTCTACTTGTGCGCCTTCAATTTGTTTTGCTTCTGCTGCTGCTTTGTCCATCTTCTTACCGATAAGAGCACCCGTACCTGCACCTACTGCCGTACCGATAGCAGCACCAATAGCGGCACCTTTACCTTTACCGATAACACCTCCCAGGATTGCACCCAGTGCAGCACCCGAACCACCACCGATAGCAGCACCTTTACCAGTGTTGTTCATACTTCCACAGCTACCAAATATCATGGCAATACTCATGAAGAGAACCATAAATTTCATCTTGTTCATAATGTTGATGTTTTTTTTTTAATTTGGTTTATTAAAATAATGTTTTTTATACGAATCGCTTCGTATTATAAATAACAATGCAAAGATACATATTATTTGGCAAGCATGTACTTTTTAAGTTAAAATAACTCGGATGAATCCCTTTGTTTGTTAATAAAGGAAAACGAACATTATCCTTTTATCGTTGAAGGAATACTTAAGCACTTCTTTTTGATAATAATGAACCAACTCAAAAGAATTAAACCTTTGGCAACGGTGGTGACGCAGACTGCCCACCAGATTCCTTCCACTCCCATACCCATCCGTACAAACAGGATAGCAAGCGGAATACGCATATAGTTGCAACTGATGCTGATAATGGCAGGGGGTATTGTGCGGCCGATGCCGTAGAAAACTCCCTGCATGGTGATTTCGAGCATCATAAAGAGCTGGGAATATCCGTCGATACGAAGGAATACACTCCGGCTTCATAAGCAGCCTGTTCGGGCACGAATATGGCGAAAACTTCGTTTCCGAAGAAAACGAATAGCAAAGTACAGAGTGTACCGAAGATTCCCGTCATCCATAGGGTAGTGTACCAGGATTTAAGTACCCGTTCGATTCGTCCGGCAGCATAGTTTTGGGCGATGAAGGCACTTAGTGCGGTGGAGAATCCCTGTGAGGTGTTCCAGGTAATTGCTTCGATTTGTCCCCCGGTGGTGAACGTCATTAAGCCGATGTGCCTCCCTGTTCGGAAGCGGTGCGGCAGAGGAACATGTTGACGAAGGCAAACAATGTATTTAAAGTCGCTACGGGTAATCCAAGTTTAAGGATTCTCCGCGTGTACTTTTTCTTTAGCCGGGTGAAGAAAGGGAAACCGCCCAGCAGCGCATCCCTGCAACGCAACTGATAGACGAAAATCAGGAAAACACTTGCTTCTGCAATCCAGGTGGCGTACGCCGCACCGTTTGTTCCCAGTCCGAAACCGAATATAAAGAGTGGGTCCAGAACGATATTCAATATCAACCCTGTGCCACTGATAAAGAACGGGACTTTGCTGCGTCCTGCTGCATTATAAATTCCGGTGAAGGCAGCGGAAAGGAAAACGAAAGGTAATCCGGTAGAAACAATCCGCAGATATTGAATGGCATTGGCTGTGATATGTTCCTCAAGTTCATAAATACGTATGATAGGTTCTGCAAATATAAAAAGGAGTCCGCCCCAGCAAATGGAAATAATCAAAGCAATCGTAATATTATGAGACGCGAAGCTGCGGGCATCTTCCTGGCTTTGCGCACCGATGGATTGTCCGACACTCACTTCAGATCCTACCTTATTTAATAAGGAGATAGAACCGGACATCCACGTCAGGATTCCGACAGAACCGATAGCGGCTACGGCTTCACTTCCCAACCGTCCTACCCATGCCATGTCTGTGAGTATATGCCATTTGAATAAACGACGTTGCCATGATCGGCATTGCCAGATTAAACAGTTGGCGGTTGATGGGGCCTTTTGTCAGATTCTTTATTCCTTGCATATATTTTTCTATTCAAAATGAGGTGCAAAGATACGTAAAATTACTATTTTTGCACGTCTAATTATTCATTAATCAAAGTATATAGATACTATGAAACAGAAATTCTCTTCTCTTTTTGTATTGCTGGTCCTGCTATTGACAGGACTGCAAGTCTCGGCACAAAGTACGCCAAAACCATTTGATATTGAACAGCCTTACTCTTCGTGTTTTCCTGCCGGCACCGGAACTGGCGATCAGGTCGTGC
>ENA-OQAA01001487-OQAA01001487.1-human-gut-metagenome-genome-assembly--contig:-NODE-1487-length-11587-cov-1.587260_pt1 | contig 11587 bp, 14 predicted proteins | sample MGYA00242489_ERZ504515 | MGnify/ENA primary metagenome ERZ504515 (study PRJEB26092, sample SAMD00036237) | human gut metagenome | host: Homo sapiens | study: EMG produced TPA metagenomics assembly of...
GGAACGAGGGACTATGATTAAAATTGCGGTATGTGACGATAAAAACGAAGCGGTTGCCTTAACAGAGAAGATAAATGAAATTTTTGAAAAAGATGAAACAATGATTAGAATTAGTTATTTTAAGAATGCATCATTATTGCGATATGAAGTAGAAGATAGGGTGTATTTTGATTTATACATATTGGTGATTCAGCAGGGGCAAACAGAAAAAGAAAAGCAGTTAATGAAGACTGTGCGTGAGCGAGATTCTGAAGCCTTTTTCTTAGTTTTAGCAGATAAACTTGAACCAACTTTAGCGTTTCCAATCAAATCAGTTCAGATCATTGCAAAGAATGCGTCTGATAATGAGATTGAGAATATTATGGAAGATGTAAAGGCTGCAATGGAAAAAAGAAAAAAACAATGTTATATTATGAAAAATCAGGCTGGCACATGGCGTGTTTTATATAAAGATATTCAAAGTATTACACACGAGGGAAAATATAGTATATTTTTAGTTCAGGGGGAAAGAGAAATAAGAGTTCGCAAAACATTAAAAGAAATATTTGAAGAACTTACGAATTATGATTTTATATGGGTTGATAGAGGCACTATTTGTAATCTTGCGTTTGTAGAATGTGTTAACAATGGAGCGATCATAATGAAAAATGGAGATAAATTCTGGATAAGCAGAGGGAAAATAAAGTATTTCAAACAACTTGTCCAGAAATATTGGGACGATAGGTAAAGAAAAGTCGATTTGAAAGTCAAAAAAAGTCGATTTTAAGGACAGTTTTACATAAACTTATTTATATTTGCTATAGTAGAGACACGATAAGCTTATCAAGATCGAACAATTATATGATAAATATTTTAAAGGAGGTTTTTTATGAAGGGAAAAATAAGTATAAGCGTGATGATATCTGTTTTAATGTTATCAGTAATGGTTGTATTTGCGGGAAGTAGTCATACTTCAGGTACATTGTATGATAACCGTTTTGGAGAGAAAAGAGCAGATGTATGGTTGGAAGGTGGAACTACATCATTTAGAACTGGATGTGCATATATTATAGGAAGTGGTTTTGCAGTAGACGTTCATGAAGTAGTATACGCTGGACCTGGAAATCCAACAGTTATTAGAGGAAGCGAATGGAGTTTTGGAATAGATGGATACTCGAATTATGTAGCGTGTACGGCGGCAAATTGGAAAAACTGTACAGTAAGACTAAGAATAGAAGATTATCTTGTCCTTCATTCTTTTGATATGTATATTAATAAATAATATGAAACGAAGAAAAATTTTTGCTTTATTAATTAGTTGCTTGTGTACGCTGCTTATAGGATGCAATAAATCATCTTTAGATATAAAGAAAACAGTGAAAGACTATACGCTTTCTTATCAGAGTGAGCAGAGTGGTGAAGTAAATGAGGCTGCAAATAAGAATGTAGAAGAGACTGCAGAAAAAGGTACTATGAATCACTCGTACAGAGCAAAAGCTGCCAGTGGAACAAGCCACTTGCATATCCAAATTTGAAAGATGAATCCAAATTCGATTCAAATGACTATACCAATTGGGCATCAGCGGCGATTGAGAGCGTAATGGCAAGGGATGGCTATTCTGTGTTTTTTCAGGATTTGAATCTATGCAAAGGCGAAAAGTTTTATGGACTTGGCGCACATGAGATGCGAGGCTCGGGACAGCAAGTGACAGCAGGTATCAGGGACGGATTTATATTATGATGACTGTGGCAGGTGGTGCCTTTGATTTGAGTGTGGAGGATGGAGAAGGTACTGCTTTGTGGGAGCAGGAAAATGTCACCGAGTCGAATCAGATCTTTTTGGATATAGATGAAATGCCGGAAAGTGTGATTGGTGTTTTAACCGATCATACGAAGGAAGAGGATAAGGAAAAGCTGTTTTATTCAGTAATGATTTTGGCAGCGGTGGAGAGAGAAGCAACGGAATAATATAAGAGAAAAACGGTATTAGTTAGGATGACTGACTGATATCGTTTTTCTCAAAGATAAAATTTGTAATACGGATGAGGTAGAATATGATACAGTTAAAGAATGCAGTAAAAATTTATGGGCAGGGAACGGCACAGACAAGAGCCTTAAATGGAGTCAATTTTCAGGTCGCACGTGGTGAGTTTGTTGCAGTAATGGGACCGTCTGGATCGGGAAAATCGACATTGCTTCATATCATTGGATGTCTGGATGGTCTTACGGAAGGTTCGTTTTTGTTGGATGGACAGGAATTGTACGGAAAAAAGGAAAGAGAGTTGCACAAGTATCGCAAGAAGTATATCAGCTATGTTTTTCAGGATTTTGCGCTGATGGAAGATTATACGATACAAGAGAATATTGAATTTCCTCTTGAAATTCAGAATGTTCCGAGGCGGGAGCGCCACAAAAGGGGCAGAGGCGATTTTAAAGAAATTGAAGATCGAAGAGATTGCATCGAAATATCCGTCACAATGCTCTGGAGGACAGAAGCAGCGGGCAGCGATTGCGCGTGCATTTACAGCAGATACACCGATTTTTTTAGCAGATGAGCCGACGGGAGCACTCGATTCGGAGAATTCTCATGCATTGATGGCGATGATTCAGGAGCTTCATCGGCAAGGAAAGACAATTGTACTAATCACGCATGAAAGGGAGATTGCAGAGTATGCAGACCGAATTGTGCTGATTCGTGATGGAATTCTTTATGAGGAAGGGGAGAATGCGGATGACACAGATGATACGAATCATAAGAGGAATTCTCAGGCGATGCAGGAGGCATAAGATTATCACCGCGGTTATGCTGTTTGCCTGTATGATTTTGCAGTTTATTTTGTTTGATGTCACAGGGGAATTGAACCGGGCGTCCCAGTATGAGCGTGACTATGCATCGTTTATGGCAAATGAGGAAGCGAGTATTAAGATCAAATCGGATGATGCAGCGATATGGGAATGGCTGCCGCGTCTTGCGGTAGAGGATGGTGTGAGCATTTTGATTCAGCCATTTTATTCGTTTCTTTCGCAAGCGGATATTCAGCCGATGCTATATGTTTCTGTCATAACAAAGGAAGAACTTCCATTTTCATTGCTGGAAGGAACACTTCCTGAGTGCGGACAGACGGCGGCTGTTGGTAAAATTTATGACGATTTTATTAGAAAAGATGTAGATGGCACACGCTATCTGGAGCTGGAAAACAGAGAATATGAAGTAACAGGAATTATCGGCAATACAGGTTCTGACTTTCAAAATTATCGAATTGTGGTGCCGTATGATTCGTTAAGCGAAGCACAGAAAAGTCGAATTATGGAAAATGGAAACATAACGCTGAATGTGCGAAGCAACTCGGTGGCGCTTCAGCCGGTGCTGCAATCGCTGTATGAGCAGATCGTTGGATACGATGCGAAGGCGAATGTGCAGGTATCGGCCATCAACTATCCGCAGATTAATCAACAGGCGAATTTATCGGATCTTTCGTATCAGGTTGGTTTGTATTTGCTTTGCCTGTTATTGATTCTACTGATTGCGGCATATCGTGTGAAAACAGAATGCCGGAGCTTGCAGTCCGTAAAATTTTGGGGCAAGAGATACGTGCGATTGCGCTTCTTGTGTTTGTGGAAAATCTGGTGGAGCTGATGGCATCCTTCTGTCTGTATTTTGTGGTTCATGTTGTGTTCAGTTTGAATATGCAAAGAAGCATCTTGCCGATGGCGGCAAGTGATGTGTGGAAAACGATATGGATTGGAGCAGTCTATTTTTGCAGTGTGCTTCTTGTGGAGACGGCAGTGCCAGTTTTTGTTGTAGCGAGAAGTCATCCGGTAAAAATTCTTTCTGGAAAGGGAGGAATGGGCTTATGAAAATACGAAATAAGATGGCAATTGCACTTCGGATGGCAAGAAAAAACTTGCTTGTCTCGGTGATTTTATTTTGGATTGGTCTGATCTGCTTTTCTCTGTTTGGGCGAATGTGGACGGAATACAGAAACAGTGGGCGATGGATAGCGGAATATCAAAAAATACAAATTTTGATGCAGACAAAATGCAATATTTGGAATGCACGCGTTTTCTTACGCAGGATTATGAGCTGGATAATACGGTTATCGGTACAATGATGGATGAACTGCGTGCGTTAGATGGCGTTTCCTGGTTTGGCACATATCAATATAATGGATTAAATTTTGAGGAGTTTCAGCAGGAATCGTATTTGTCTTATGCGAGAGCACACGGAAGCCGTGAGAGCGATGAATTTTTGCGGGCAGGTTATGCGCGCACGATGTGGATTTACGGAGACGCGTGGGATTTTTGTAAAATTCGCATGATTGATGGAAGTGACATTGCGATTCCACAGGAGGACGCAGATGGGAATATCCCTGTGATTGCAGGATATCAGTTTCGGGAGCTGCTTCATGAGGGAGATCTTCTTCATCATGAAAATAAGACGTACCGTGTGGTTGGAATTTTGGCATCAGGAAGCCGGTACCTGATCAACGGCGCGCATAAGGGGTCTGGTGGCTGCATCAATCTGGACTGGGCGCTTATGGTTGGCACATCGCCTGAGTATTACAGTGGTTCATACAACAATTTCCGGGAGAGTATGTATTTTCAGATTGAGGATGGTTCTTCGCCGGATGAGGTGGAAATCAGATTTTAAATGTGCTGGACGCTATGAGTACCATGGCTGGTGCGAATCCGTGGCGGACATGACACGAAAGATTCAGCAGGAAAATGATGAATACACACAGCATCAAAGAATTCTTTGTGTGCTTATTGTGCTGATTACAATATGTTCGCTTGGAATTATTTCGCTTCTTGAAATCCAAAACAGCAAGTATGCGATTGGCGTTTGGGGGCTGTGTGGCATCAGCCCAAAGGAAACGCAGGAGATTCTTGCGATGCGATATGCAGTGATGGCGATGCTTGCATGTGCAGTGTCAGCAACCATAGAGGGAATTCGTGCGTACCGGCGCGCAAGCATCGGTAATTATGGCGCGGTTGTGGTAAATCTGGAATGGAAACTTTTTTTTAGCGAGACGGTGTGGGTGGTCGTGATCTGTGCGATCGCAGTGCTTGCAGTTATTTTTCTCATGTGTCGTTTCTTATTAAAAGATAAGCTTATCATGGAACTGATGGCAGAAAAAGAAGTTTCCTGAGAAACATGGAAGGGGCGCTGCAAAGAGCAGCGCTTTTTCTTTTGCAAAAAGTGCTTGCATAATTGTCTTATTTGAGGTAACATATAAGTATACAAATAAAACAACAGTGTGAACTTTTGAGATGACATCGCTTTTCAGAAAGCAGAAGGAGGGATTATGGAAAATCAATTCATGCTTCCGATTGGAATCGAAGATTTTAAAGAGATTCGAGAGGAAGGCTATTATTATGTTGATAAAACGGCATTGATTGAGCAGGTTCTTGAAAAAAGAAGCAAAGTAACCTTGTTTACCAGGCCGCGCCGCTTTGGAAAATCATTAAACATGAGTATGTTAAAACGATTTTTTGAAATAGGAACGGATCCCTCTTTATTTGAAGGGCTTCATATTTCAAATGCAGCGTTGTGTGAGCGATATATGGGAAAGTATCCTGTGATTGCAATTAGTTTAAAAGGTGTGGATGCAGATTCCTATGAAAAAGCAAAGGCACAGCTTATCAAAATAATTAACAAGGAAGCAAGACGGTATCGTTTTTTATTAGAAAGTGATCGAATGGATTCGATTGATAGAGAGCTTTTTATGCGGTTATTAAATCGACAAATGGAAGAAGATTCGATTACCAGTAGCCTTCAAGATTTTACAGAATTGTTGGAAACCTATTTTTCTCAAAAGGTTGTTGTGCTTATTGACGAGTACGATGTACCGTTAGCGAAGGCATATGAAAATGGTTTTTATGACGAGATGGTTCTTTTGATTCGGAATCTTTTTGGAAATGTATTAAAGACGAACGAGAGCCTTGCTTTTGCGGTATTGACTGGGTGTCTGCGTATTGCGAAGGAAAGCATTTTTACAGGTTTAAATAATTTTAAAGTGTATTCGATTACCGATGTTGAATTTGATGAGACATTTGGCTTTACGAATGAAGAAGTAAAATCAATGCTAAAATATTATGGATTGGATAGTCATTTTAATCAGGTAAGGGAATGGTACGATGGCTATCGCTTCGGTAATGCGGATGTCTATTGTCCGTGGGATGTTGTGAATTATTTGTGATGATCATCGCAGCAATCCAAATGCAGAGCCGAAAAATTATTGGATGAATACAAGTGGAAATGATGTGATCAATCATTTTATCGACAGTATCAATGATCCTGGAATGCTAACAAAAGGCGAATTGGAGCGGTTGGTAAATGGCGAGTTCATCACGCAAAAGGTAGATGAGATGATAACTTATAAGGAGCTGTATTCGAGTATCGACAATCTGTGGAGTACACTTTTTATGACAGGTTACCTGACACAGCGCGGCTATATCGGAAATGGATATTACCGCCTTGCAGTTCCCAATCGAGAGATTTGCAATATTATCATTGAGCGTGTGTTAACCTTGTTTCGCAAGGAGGTTGCCCAAAACGGCAAGTTGCTTGAAGACTTTTGCAATGCAATCGTATCGGCAAATGAAGCGGCTGTTGAACAGCTGCTGACTGAGTACATGGGAAAAACAATCAGCATCCGCGATAATTTTGCAAGATCACTTCATGAAAATTTCTATCATGGATTGATGATTGGAATTCTGGGATACAGGCGAGACTGGGAGATTTTATCCAATCGAGAGTCTGGCGATGGCTTTAGTGATATTCTTATAGAGACAACAGAACCAGAGAATGAGATTGGAGTTGTGATTGAGTTAAATATAGCAGCGATGAAAAAAATCTTGATACAGATTGCCGTGGAGCGTTACAGCAAATCGAGGATAGAAACTATGTGCAGGAGCTGTGTAACAAGGGCTATCAGAAAATATTGAAATATGGAATTGCATTTTACCATAAAAAATGTCGGGTTATGGTGAAGAAGTAAGTGCAAACAAAGAGTATGTGTTTGGAAAATTTGGTTGGGTTATTTAATAGTAGAGAAGCGCAGCAACTAGCTTGCGCTTCTTTTTTTACATAAATTTGACATATCACTGCTTTCTGATTTTACAAAGAAACAATAAGATTAGTGGCGTTAAGAGAAAACAAAACAAACACAACAAAATGGGTAGAAACAGAAAGGAAGTTTTTATTATGAGAAAGATGATCACAATGGCAGTAACCGCAGCTCTTGCAATTTCAACATTGACGCATGCGGAAAGACAGATAAAAAGGAGACTACAGCGTCAACAGCAGCAACAACCGCATCAACAGCAGCAACCACAGCTTCTACCGAGGCTAAGACTGAGGCTAAGGATACATCTGCAGAAGCAGCTGAGTCTAAGGCAGATGCACAGACTCCTGTATCTGGAAGCGTTGCAACTGATGGTTCTACTTCTATGGAGAAGGTAATCGGTGCTCTTGGTGAGGCATTTACAAAGGCAAATCCGGATGCTACATTTACTTACAACCCAACTGGTTCTGGTTCTGGAATCACTGCTGTATCTGAGGGACGCTGCGATATCGGTCTTTCCAGCCGTGCGTTAAAGGATGAGGAGAAGAGCCAGGGTTTAGTAGAAACTACACTGGCACTTGATGGTATTGCAATCATTGTTAATAAGGAAAATACAGTAGAGGATCTTTCTCTTGATGATATCGCAAAGATCTACACTGGAGAGATCACAAATTGGAGTGAAGTTGGCGGAGAGGATGCTGATATCGTTCTGATTGGCCGTGAGGCAGGAAGTGGTACAAGAGATGGTTTCGAGTCTATTACAGGTACATCTGATTCCTGCAAGTATCGTCAGGAGCTTACCTCTACAGGTGATGTTATCACAACTGTTTCAAGCAATCCTGGTGCAATCGGATATGCATCTTTAGCAGCAGTAAAGGATACTGTAAAGAAGGTATCAGTAGATGGTGTTGAGGCAACTGAGGAAACAGTAAAGGATGGTTCTTATAAGGTACAGCGTCCATTCGTTCTTGTTACAAAGGATGGTACTGAATTATCAGAGGCAGCACAGGCATTCTTCGATTATGTAACTTCAAAGGATGCAGCAGATATTATCTCGGCAGCAGGTGCTGTTCCGGTAGCTGAATAATCACAATTGGAAGGGTGCGAGGATTTATGAAGAGCAAGAGAGTCTGTTAGAGACAATAGTACATGGCATATTTTTGATTCTCGGACTGATTACGGTCGGATGTGTATTGCTAATTACAGTTTATCTGGTAATTTCTGGTGTGCCGGCAATCGCAAAAATTGGTCTGTTTCAGTTTTTATTTGGCACAAAATGGGCATCGACCGCCTCTGAGCCATCATTTGGAATCTTACCGTTTATCATGACGAGTATTTACGGAACAGCAGGTGCAATTTTATTAGGCGTTCCAGTCGGATTTTTCACATCTGTCTACCTGGCAAAGATTGCATCACCAAAGGTAAGGGGTGTTATTGAGACAGCTGTCAGCCTTTTAGCAGGTATTCCGTCTGTTGTTTATGGTCTTGTCGGTATGCTGATTCTTGTTCCTGGTATCCGCAAATTGTTTAATGTGCCAGATGGTGCAAGCCTTTTGGCAGCGATTATAGTACTTGCAATCATGATTTTGCCGTCTATTATTAAGGTTTCACTCAATGCACTTGAGCAGTGCCAAAGGAATATGAGGATGCATCACTTGCACTTGGTGCGACAGATATTGAGACATATTTTAAGGTGTCAGTTCCAGCTGCAAGAAGTGGTATTGCAGCAGCAGTTGTATTAGGTGTGGGCCGCGCAATTGGCGAGGCAATGGCAGTTATGATGGTTTCAGGAAATGTTCCAAATATGCCGTCATTGTTCCAAAGTGTTCGTTTTTTGACAACTGCTGTTGCCAGTGAGATGTCATATTCAGCAGGACTGCAAAGACAGGCGCTGTTTTCAATTGCGCTGGTGCTGTTTTTGTTTATCATGCTGATCAATGCAACACTGAACTTTTTCTTAAAGCATGAGAAAGCCTGAAAAACGGATTCATAAAAGGAGTGAGTAAGATGACAAAACAGGAAGCAATAGGGGCGTCACAGACAGCAAATGTAAAATCGGTGATGACAGTGCGTGCCGCTGCAAAGAATGGACCGGGAATAAAGCGTAAGCTTTATATAGGTCTGATGAAGTTTTTGATGGGGCTTTCCATAACAATTACATGTGGACTTGTATTGTTTATGATCGGATATGTATTATATAGAGGTGTTCCGAATATAAGCTGGAAACTGGTGTCCACATCTCCAAGTTACCTCGATGACAACATTGGTATTTTGCCTGATATTTTAAATACACTTTATATCGTAATTGCAACGCTTGTAATTGTACTTCCGCTTGGTGTTGGTGCTGCAATATATCTGACTGAGTATGCCGCAAACAAAAAAATAGTTGGCATGATTGAGTACGCAGCAGAGACACTTTCAGGTATTCCTTCTATTATATATGGTCTTGTAGGAATGCTGTTTTTCTGTCAGTTTTTAAGCTTGCAGACATCTCTTTTAGCAGGTGCGCTTACTCTTGTGGTCATGAATCTTCCGACAATCATGCGTACAACACAGGAGAGCTTAAAGACAGTTCCACAAAGTTATCGCGAGGGTGCATTTGGACTTGGCGCAGGAAAGTGGAGAGTTATCAGAACGGTTGTACTTCCGGGATGTATTGATGGTGTAGTGACAGGATGTATTCTTTCTGTCGGAAGAATTATCGGTGAGTCAGCAGCGCTTCTTTTCACCGCAGGTCTTGCACATGCAGTAAATGGAATGATAGATGGTCTTCACAGTGCAGGTGCAACACTTACAGTTGCGCTTTACATGTATGCTAAGGAGCAGGGAGAGTTTGGTGTTGCATTCGCGATTGCAGCAATCTTAATGGTATTAACTGTGTTTATCAATTAACTGCAACTTTGTTAGGCAAGTATTTTCAGAGGAGGAAGAGTCAGTGAGCAGCGTAATTACTGTAAAGGATATGTGTCTGTGGTATGGACAGGTGCAGGCATTAAAGAATATTAATATCAATATTGAGGAGAAGAGTATTACGGCGCTGATTGGTCCTTCTGGCTGTGGTAAATCCACCTTCTTAAAGTCGTTAAACAGAATGAATGATCTGGTGCCTGGTGTGAAGATTACAGGCGATCTTCGTTACCGCGGCGAGGACATTTTTGATCCAAAATTAAATGTCAATGAGCTTCGCAGAAATATCGGAATGGTATTCCAAAAGCCAAATCCATTTCCAATGAGCATCTATGACAACATCGCATATGGACCGCGCACCCATGGAATTACAAGCCGTGCAAAGCTTGATGAGATCGTGGAAAATTCCTTAAAGGGCGCAGCCATCTGGAATGAAGTAAAGGATAACTTGAAAAAATCGGCACTTAGCTTATCAGGAGGACAGCAGCAAAGACTTTGTATTGCACGAGCACTTGCTGTTGAGCCGGATGTACTTTTGATGGATGAGCCAACAAGTGCGCTTGACCCGATTTCTACATCAAAGATAGAAGAACTGGCAAGCGAATTAAAATCACAGTACACAATTGTTATGGTTACGCATAACATGCAGCAGGCCGTGCGTATTTCTGATTACACCGCATTTTTCCTGCTTGGTGATCTGATAGAGTATGGTGAGACACAGAAGATCTTCGAGCAGCCAAAGGACAAGAGAACTGAGGATTATATTACAGGACGTTTTGGCTAATGGAAACAAAAAAGTGAGGTGAAGACATGAGAAGCAAGTTTGACGAGCAGCTGGCGCTTTTGAATCGTGATCTGACAAAGATGGGATCGCTTTGTGAGGAGGCGTTAGCGTTAGCGGCAAAGGCACTGGCAAATGCAGATGGACAGACAGCAGCAAAGATAGCACCGATAGACAGTGAGATTGATCAGATGGAGCGCACTATTGAGTCGCTTTGTTTAAAGCTTTTGCTTCAGCAGCAGCCAGTTGCGAGAGATTTAAGACAGATCTCAGCAGCACTTAAGATGATTACAGATATGGAACGTATCGGTGATCAGGCATCCGACATCGCAGAGATTATTGGATTCTTAAATGGAAGAATCGGAACGGATGCACAGTATATTTGTCAGATGGCAGTAGCTGCAATGCGTATGGTGACAGAGAGTGTTGAGGCTTATGTAAAGCGTGATGTAGCAATGGCAGAGGCAACAATTCAGCACGATGATGTGGTCGATGATCTTTTCTTAAAGGTAAAGGAGTCGCTTATTCAAATGATCTCAGAAAATCCAAAGGATGGCGAGTATGCACTTGATCTTTTGATGATTGCAAAGTATTTTGAGAGAATCGGAGATCATGCGACAAATATCGCAGAGTGGGTTGTATTTTCTGTTACAGGTGTGCATGAGCAGGGGTGAATTAAATTAGAGCAAAAAAAGGGGCAGATGAAGAGTCTGCCTCTTTTCGTTTTTTTGTAACTATTCAGAGCCATGCAAAATTGCTTTCTGTGAATGCTTGCATTCAGACAGAATAGCAATTTTATATGGCGAGGTAACCACATGAGCAAAATAGAAGCATCGAAGATGCGATTTTGCGA
>ENA-OQAA01001489-OQAA01001489.1-human-gut-metagenome-genome-assembly--contig:-NODE-1489-length-11551-cov-3.942577_pt1 | contig 11551 bp, 16 predicted proteins | sample MGYA00242489_ERZ504515 | MGnify/ENA primary metagenome ERZ504515 (study PRJEB26092, sample SAMD00036237) | human gut metagenome | host: Homo sapiens | study: EMG produced TPA metagenomics assembly of...
CATAATTTCATCCAGAAGCAGTTTCAGGTAATCATCCGCACCCCCGGTGCAGGGCGTATCGTGTTTAGAGATCGGCCCCATATACCACGGTGTCATGTCATGATCCATTTCAGCTTACTGACCGCCACCAGACTGAAATCTGGGCACCGAGCGCCATCAGGTTTTTATACACACTGTTAACGGCATTGGAAAAGGTGTTGAGATAGATAACTGGGCTGCCCGGCTTTGCGCTTGGGTATATGTCCACTCTTTTTTGTTCTATGGTTAAAGAAGTCACCTTGTTGCCTCCTCTCTTGACGATTCATTGTATAAATATTGTACGGTATCCGAAAACGAAAGCAAGTACGCAGAAAGTTCGTACATAGTATCAAACTACTGACCAAGGCTATAAACAGGAGGAAGTAGCCGTTGGCGATGTTGTCTGTCTATATGTTACGGCCCCGGTTTCCGCTGTTCTATATCGGTGCGAAGCTACAGAAGTCAATATTCCTTACCATTATGATGATGGCAACGTACATATGAACCATGTGATGAGATTGAAAAAGCTGGATCAGTACAACCCGTCTTTTCTCCCGTTTGAGAAGCTGAAAGCCTATGGGATTGGTGCGGTACGTGGGCCACGAAGAATGCCTCACAGTCTGATTTGCGAACTGGAAAGGAATCGGTATGAGCAGTGATATTTGGAATCCCTGGCATGGCTGCCGCAAATACAGTGAGGGCTGTGACCACTGCTATATGTACTATCTGGACAATGAACGGGGCAAATCAGGCGGGGAAATTTATAAAGTCAAGACAAATTCCGATTTGTCGAGTTCAGTATACCACACCAAATGGCATTGTGAAAGAGAGTATGTATGCCGCCCGCAGGCGGCAAAGATCAGTCCAGTGGAAATTCCAGTTCGGCAAACTCTGCATCGGTCAGCAGTTTCAGCTTTCCGATAACACCCTCCGACAGTTCTCGCAGGGCGGTTTCGTCGGGCATCAGGTAGCACTGCATCAGCCGCAACTCGTGGATAAGCCCCAGTCGGGTGCCGGAGCTGTAGAGCATTATCAGCATGAGTTCTTCGTGGTTAAAGTTCATGTTCAGCCCTCGCTTTCCGGCAGGCGGTGGGATTGCACTCCGGGGCATCGCACTTTTCCTTGAGATTCATCAGTGCCGAAGGGCATTCCGGCTGCTTGTCCAGAAACCCCTGTAAATCTTTGAAGCCGATGCTGTCCACATAATGCACAGACACCTCGCCATTGCGTTTGAGTGCGATTACATCGCTGACCGACAGGCTGTGCCCCTCAAAATCCTGCGGACGGGAGAGGTTGAACACCTGAAACAGTTCTTCCAAAATCTCGTTGTTCGGCACATCCTGCCACATGGCGGGCAAATCAGCATAGTAGGTGACCTCATAATGCTCCGGGTCTGGCGTTTTGCCCCGACGATGCAGTTCCCGCATGGAAGCAAATCTTTCATCGAGGATTTTTTCGTCATGCCGCAGCTGCATCACCATATAAACATCGCATCCTGCGTTCAGAAACTTCTGCGGGATGTCTGTCATGGGTTCACCGTCAAAATTCTGGTTCCATTTTTGCTGCATCGTCCACCTCACAGTTCCGGTGCAGAACGTGCAGAGGATTTTGGCGCAGACGTATCACTTGCCAGTTCTGCCAGCTTTTCCAGTGTGGAAGGGCGATGGTCTGCACTCAGTTCCTCGGCTTCCGCAACTTTATCCATGACGGCATCGTAGCCCTGCAGTAGCCGCCGGCCCTTTTCCATGTGGTGTGCTTCCAGAATCTGCTCACGGGCTTCCTGAATAGTCAGTTCCGGGGCATCCAGTTGCCCACCGTCCATCACAGAATAATCGCTGTGGTAGAGGATGTAGTCCCATCCATCCTCACAGGACTGGATGGCAAGATAGCCTTTGCCGCCCAGTTCCCATGCAGCCTGCTCGTCCTGTGTCTGAATCTCCGGGTAGAAGTCTGCATGGTTTCGTTCCATGACCTCGGCAAACTGGCAGATGTGGAACACATTGCCCAGACCGCCCATGTCAAAGTGATAATCATCCAGATGTTCCACCCGTGCCGTAAAGCTGCGCCCATCCGGGTAATCCACCTGTACAACTCCGCCATCGGGAATGCGGTAGAGGTCGTCATAGTGGCTGTTGATGAGACGAACATCCTTCGGCAGCGTTTCTGGCTCCCAGATGCGTCGCCTGCCGATGCCCGCCTGCGGGATGTTTTCGAGGATCTTTACGCTTTCCTGTTGGATGGCCTTGCGGTCATCGTCCGAAAGTTCAAACAGATACCAGTTCCGGGCGGCAGGGATGGTGTTTTGTCCATCTGGCGGCAGATTCTTTTCCGAGATCTGCCCACTTTCCAGCGGCTCGCCGGTCACCTTGTTGTAGGTGGCAAAGCCGACACCTGCGCCATTCTCTCGCAGATGCAAGTATTTGTCGTCATTGATGAGATAAACAGCTTCTTTGGTTTGTTCCATCAGCACCCTCCCTCAAATTCCAGCGAAAACTTGCTGCGGCCATCGGCTTCGGTGGACAGCAGGACAGTAGCATTGTAGGTCTTGCCCTTGGAACTCTTACAGTCCTTCAGGCGGACACGACCATCCCGCAGCAGCTTGTCTGCCACATGAGCGTCCAGCCTCTTGCCGAGACGCTTGAAGAACGCATTGTCCTTCCACAGCACGAAACGGCACTCCCGGTTCTCGCAGAACCAGCCCTTTTCACGCTCCACAACATTTGCACCACAGTTCGGACAGACACCAATAATTTTGTTTTTCATAAGCGCATTCGCTCCTTTCGCAGCCTCGGTGGTCGTTACCAGCGAGGAGATCATTTCTTTAATTTCAGTCATAAAAGTTTCCGGCTCCATTTCGCTGCGCTCGATTTGCAGCAGCTTTGTTTCCCAGTCGGCGGTCATTTCCGGGGATTGGATTTCTTCGGGCATTACGGTAATAAGGGCTTTGCCCTTGCCGGTAGGCAGCAGCACCTTGGTTTTCTTGTTGCCCTTGCGTTCCAGAAAACCCTTCTACACTAACTTTTCGATGGTGGCGGCTCTGGTCGCCGGAGTGCCGATGCCCTGACGCTCCACGCCCTCCGGCATACTATCCGCACCCGCTGCCTGCATAGCTGACAGGAGAGTATCTTCCGTGTAGGATTTCGGTGGGGACGTTTGGCCTTCCTTCAGTTCTACACCGGCAACGCTGCACTGGCTCTTCTCCTGTACATCGGGCAGAACAACCGGTTCTTTCTGCTTGTCCAGCAGCTCGCCCAGTATTTTTCGTTCCATGGCTCTCCATCCATCGGACAGCACCAACTTGCCTTTTGCGGAGAATTCCTCTCCGGCGCAGATGGTGGTGAGCGTAGTTTCTGCATAGCAGTGCGGTTCGCCCACAGCGCAGAGCAGCCGTGCAGCAATCAGCCGCAGGGCATTCCGCTCCCCGGCAGGGAGGGCGGCAAGATCTGCGTTCGCCATACTTTTCGTAGGCAGCAGCGCATGGTGGTCGGTGACTTTGCTGCCATCGATGACCTGCTGCACATGGATGGGAATCGGCTCCTCCACGGCAAACGCCCTGCCCGTGTCCGTCACCAGCCCCGGAAGGGATGCCGCCATATCCTCCGTCAATAAGCGGCTGTCCGTGCGGGGGTAGGTGAGGAGCCGTTTTTCGTAAAGACTTTGGGCATAATCCAAGGTCTGCTGTGCCGTAAATCCCAGCAGACGGTTGGCATCCCGCTGCAATGCGGTAAGGTCATAGAGTTGCGGTGGGCTTTCGGACTTTTCCTTGCGTTCCATCTTCTGTACCGTGACACGCCCCTCCTTTCGGCATTTGGAAAGCAGCAGTTCGGCATCCACTTTCTGTGCAAACCGCTTGCTGGATGCGGTGCCGCCGTCTGCAAGGGTTAGGGCAACCGTGTAGAATTTTTCCGGTACAAAGGCGGCAATGGCGGCTTCCCGCACCACCGTCATGGCAAGCACCGGGTCATAACACGCCCTACCGCCAAGGGCTGGTTGTACAGGCACGAAAAAAGCCGGGACGCATTGATGCCAACCATCCAGTCGGCACGTTCCCGGCAGAGTGCTGCGTTGTACAGCGCATCGTATTCAGTTGACGGTTTCAGGTGGGCAAAGCCCTCCCGGATGGCGGTTTCCTCCATGCTGGACAGCCACAGCCGGGAAAAGGGCTTTTTGCAGCTTGCTTGCTGGTAGACAAGTCGAAAGATCAGTTCTCCCTCCCGGCCGGAATCCGTTGCGCAGATGATACTGTCAACGTCTGAGCGGTGCATGAGCTTTTGCAGGATACAGTCCAGTAGAATAAAATCGTACTCCCGCTTGGCACTGTCCAGCACCTGTTTCAGCATCTTTTCCCGGTTCATGCTGTTTACCAGAGCCACCTCCAGCCCTGCCAGTTCGATATTGGCAGGGATCAGTCAACGCCCTCTGCGTGGTGCAGAATGCCCTCACCGGGCTGAATGGGCTGGTCATTCATGCTTTTGCCATCAGGGTGGAGAGGGTAGTGGGCAGTTCATCGGGCTGCTGCCAGCCCATGCTGATGGTCAAGCTGCCCTGCGGGTCGGTATCCACCAACAGGACTTTTTTGCCCTCCATTGCCAACCCGATGCCAGATTTTCACAAGTGGTGCTTTTCCCAACACCGCCTTTTTGATTGGTGACTGCGATAATCGTAGCTTTCTTTGCGATAACATCACCCCGCCTTCGGTGAACCGCGCGCAAAGTCGTGGTTCGTTTTGTTCTGATAGTAGAGGTTCATGGTGGTGGGCGCATTGTAGAGCATTGCCAGCAGATACTGCTTCATGTTCCGCACCGGGGCGGTGTTTTCTGCCAGAGAATCTAGCACGAAACGGATGTGGTCAGCATTCAGCTTTTTCAGCCGACTGCGTACCACCTCGGCAGGTTTGTCATCTCCGGCAATCCGCAATATCTTGCGCTTGGTAGAGCAGGTATCCACAAGCAAGTCCACGATCTGATAGATGGTGTCCTCATCGTCCGGGCAGAGCCGGAGCAGCAGTTCCACCTCTAACGCCTGATAAAAATAATCCTCAAGCTGCTCCCGGATGCCCCCGGAATAGATAGGGTCAGGGTCATTCCACTCTGTCTTATTCTTATCAGTCTTATTTGCTTGCGGTTTTGACTGCTCCAGAATTGCGCTTTCGACAGCATCAGAATTGCGGTTTGGGCAATTCTCTACTTGCGCTTTTGGCAAGCCGGACGAAAAGTCCTTGACGTAGATCAGGCTGGGTCTGCCCAGACCACGGCGTTTGCGCTCGATGAGGTCGATGTCCTCCAGTTCCCGGAACAGCTTGACCGCTTTGTGTTCGGCACAGCAGAGAGATTCCTGCACTTCCCGGACGGTGTAAATGATATACACTCGCCCCTGATCGTCCAGCCAGCCGTTCTTGACCGACAGGCTCATGCGGTCCAGTAGATGCCGTACAGTGTCCGGGCATCCGTGGAGAGCTGCCGGAAGCGGTGGTCTTGGAACAGTGCCTTGGGAATGCGGAAGTAGGAGAACAACTCGCCCGACTGACCGTAGAAGTAGTCGTAGCTCATGGTATTAACGGATCATCATCTCACGGTCTGCGGCACCTTTCATATACATAGCTTCTGCGATATCACATTCTGCCAGTATGACTGCGGATTCCAAATCAAGGTACTTGCGTTTCTGCTCATCGTTCAGCATCCGAAAGAACTCCCGTTCGATTGCGTCACGCTTACTTGCTGCCGGTTGGTAGCGCGGTGTTTTCAGCAGTTCCTCCCATTCAGGCTGTACGGCTTTGTTAAAATAGTTCAGCATAAAGTCTTTATCCATAGACACCCTCCTTGTTTATGCGTTCTTGTTGATTTCCAAAAATTCTTATTGAAATGAAAATCGCAAGATGATATACTTTACTTGTCTAAATTGAAAATTTTGAAATCGATTTAAACCGATTTCATTATAAAAAATTTTTAGGAGGTTGATTTTAGAATGAAACAAAGCAAAAAAACCATACAAAACGACATATATGGTTTTATGAGTTTGAACGTCTGTGGCTTTTGCTAACATTGCTAAACCTTATTGCGCTTTTCTTTATCATCAGAGGTTCTACTGCGCCACTCATTTTTGACAATGACATTCTTCGCTTTTTGTTTTATTCCCCTGAATCTAGTGACAAGACACTATATAATATTGCAATAAGCTATTTTGCAGCTTATATATTCTACATCATACAGGTGTACTATTTAGAGTATAAGAAAACTCAGAAAGCCCTAACAAGCATTGATATTCCTGCGCGTAACTTGATAAATCAAACAAATATGTTTTTGTTTGCGTGGGAAACATTTACAAAGAGAAATTCACCTGACGATGGAACAATTTTAGGTGTAGATATAACTACAATATATTATAAAGATACATCTGGTTTTGTGATGTCGGCAAACAAAGAAGAATTGAAGTCCATTATAAATCGCATCCGGGATGCATACAACGAAATAATCAACAATTCTTTATTCGAACAATGTGACAACGCATTACGTCAGTTGTTGCTTCAACAAAATATTCCTGATGAAATGGAGGATTTATACAAAATACTACTAAGTGCTGAAATGTTAGCACAAGATTCCTCTACAACTATTCTGGAAACATATTCCATCTACACCGTTGAGACATCCGAACGCGTTTAAAAAAACTTGATTCTCTGCTAGAGCTAAACAGCGACTTCAACTATACTATTACAACAGATGAAAATGACATAAGACAACGCAAAAGAGTAGATTTAATGGGCTTGTTAATGATCCATGAGAATCTCAACTATTTCTCGCGTTTATACAAAAATTAAGATTCAGGTGAAGATAATCATCCAAAATGTTGATAAAATAAAAGCGCAGCTTCCATTCGTTCAGAGTAGAAGTTGCGCTTTTATATAAGGGTGTTATTCTGTTGGGATTTCCACTTCGATTGGATTATTAATCTGTGCAACAATTGGGGTGTACAGATCCACAGATACATCCGGAGTAGAAATAGATACGATTAAGGAATATCTGATTTTACTTTCAACTTTTCCTAAGTAGCTTCGTTCTCTCCACCATCCAACTACAGGGTAGACGGCCAAATACTTTGCTTGGCTTAGTTCTGCTGCAGTTGCTTTAATAAAGTCTGAATGAATGGAGCCGACATCTCGATTGTCCGAACCAAGGAACCAACGCTCACTACCGCTACTACCGTCACCGCTGTCAGCCTTATCATCTCCACGCATCTTTACGTTAACTCTTTTCTTGAAATCTTCTATTGTCTCATTGCTATTAATGACATCAAAACGAAGTCCACAAGAAGGATAACGGTAACGATCTTTCCAGCCTTTTTCTCCGGGGCCGGGTTCAACAAAGTACGACAGAGTAACGCGCATCTCAACTTCAACTGTTCCAAGTGATTGAAGTACCTCTGAAGGCCATGGAATTTGATGCAAATGCATCTCTTTCATTTGAGGTACTCCATTCGCTTTTTCATATGGCTGCATTTCTTCTTGAATAATTAAATTCACAGAATTGTCTACACATTGAATTGCTCGTTCAAGATCAGGAACCCCATATCCACATGTGCGAAGCAGGTGTCTTCGACCACTGGATTTCCTTGTGTCTGTACAAAATTGCTGCTCCATTTGCGGTGTCCAGCGAGCTGAATGCACTAATAGTGCACGTACCGTTTCCGGCCAAGCATCGGGATATTCAGCAAATATCTGAGCAGCCATATATGCCGCCTGAGCAGTAGCAGCACTAGTAGCCCAAATTGTTGAAAAGGGCCTTACCAAATGATTTTTTCCTGTAGTCAGCAATGATAAATCTGCACACGAATCATAATCGGTACCGTTTGTCACCATATTGCCGCCATTGAGAAGTATCTCTGGCTTAATTGGCCATTTTTTAGAGAACATCAAAGAAGTAGCACTATACGGCGAAAGCTGTCCATTATCTGCAACAGGAGTAAAACCTCTGTAGTTTCTCATCATCAACACAGACATCTTTCGTGTATGCTCCAACAGTTAAAGCATTCCATGCTTGGCCGGGACTCTCAACGACATGTACTTCATTGGCATTGGGGTAACCTGAATCGTGCATTTCAGAAGGATCAACATTTCCAGCACTAATGAAAAATAACCGCTTTGCATCTTCTTCACCCACACCGGATGAAATGTTGTCTACAGCAGCAGACCACGATGTTGGACTTCCATCGTTAGTATTATATTGTGATGATGTTACTGCCATACAAATGCTACGATTTGCATTCGGATTGGAAATTTCCGCCAAGATACAGCTTGCCCGGTCACCGCACCATACAAGTCCTGGATCATTCTCTCCGTGAGGAGGCAAAATTTTTTACAGATTCCAGATGGTGATACACATCAACTGTGTCAGAAGTACTTAATTTGTCCTTGAGATCATAGTACAATGCAACGCCAGCCATTTCGGTTCCATGTCCGTTATGGTCATTTTTTCCCCATTGGTCGTTAACCGCTTGTACGTTGTTCTCATCAATCGCTGGTTGAAGAAGTGGATGTGAATACATTATACCTGTATCAAGAATGCATACCGAAGCACTTGAAGGATGAAATTCTGTTCTTGATAACAAATCGTCTACCCATTCTTTTTGTTCAGAACCAGTTAACTCATCAAAAAAACTTGTTGGTTCTTGTGCTCTACGAATTTCAGCTAAATAATTGCACCCCTCAAGCAGCATCGATAATTGTGTACGCGTACCTCGGACGAGTCGAACTACTCGTTCTGGAAAAACAATACACTTTGAATTGAGTTCTATTCCGAATTCTTCACAGCATGTAGAAAGATCTTGCTCCGCTGCTGCATGATCGGATTTTTCATATCGGAGCCATATTTCACACCACGCTGGAACATCAGAAGTATATCCTCTACTTTTCCTACCCAAAACGCCTCGAGCAAAGCAAGTTTTACATCTTCAATACTCCGAACTAAACTGTCGTTTTTGGGATTTTGTCCGGCTTCTAGCGTGTCTAGCGACTCTGAATACGATTGGATTTTATCAAGGAAATATGTTGTTTTTTCTGCAGGAACATAAACAGTGGCCCTAACAATTTTTCATCGTCTTGCCCATCTTCGCGTACATTAAGCAGACGTATACCTGAAGAATAATTGTCAAAGGATTTTGTAAGCAAATCGTATCCTGCTGCACCTGAAAATTCAAGATAGATTCCTTCTTTATGCCTAATAGCCGCTACTTGTTTCTGATCATAATCTTGCTGTCTGCAGCCTCAAGTTTTTGAAGAATAAAAGCGGCGTGCGCCTTTGGATTTTCGCGGCAAGGAAACGATGCATCCGATCTTTTTCGTTTTGAAACATACGGTAAGGCATGCTGCGTTTCATGAAGGAAAATATTGCGTTTCTCTACAGGCACGAGATCATGCCTCCTTCGCTATATATGCATTTATACGATCTTTAAGCATTTTTAAAAGATACACATTATCTATCTTTGTATTCATTAAAATAGAATTCTTAATAGCATCGTCACACACCCGAATGATTTCTGCATGGCTCAATTTGCTGGCCATGCGAATGGTCTCATCAGATACTTTAAAGGAACTATCAAACGTCCCCAATCTAATTTCAAATAGTCTTCTGACTTCATCACTTGTTGGCATCGCATAATGTAGAACATCATCAAAACGTCTAAAAAGAGCTTGATCCAATAATTTTTTGATTATTGGTCGCTGCAATGATGATACTGTCCGAAGTATCCTGCTCAATAAATTGTAAAAAGGAGTTTAGGATTCTTCTTGCCTCGCCAACTTCATTGTCCAAACTTCTATCGGCGCCGATGGCATCAAATTCGTCAAAAAAATACACTCCTGTTGAAGTTGAAATATTATCGAAAATCTGACGCAATTTGGTACTTGTTTCGCCCATGAACTTGGTAACGACTTTGTCCATCTGAATTGTATAAAGGGGTAAATCTAGCTCTGCTGCAATCACAGATGCCGTAAATGTTTTTCCTGTTCCCGGACGCCCTTCAATTAGAATTTTACGTCGATTGCTCAATCCATACTTTTGTAGCTTGTTTCGATTTCGGTACTCTATGAGCAATCGTTCTATCCGTTCTTGGGATTTCCGAGGAAACAACCAAATCCGAAAGTCGCTCAGAAGGATAGGTGACGAGGAACATTCCATTCCCATTGTTATTCAATCGGATTAGGTTCTTTTTTCCTTTACCAATTTTTTCTGCATACTGCTTAAGCTCACGAGCAAAAGTATCATGCCCATGCCTAGCTTCATTAGCTGCAATTTGAAGGGTGATTGTTTTAAACCTCTCATCATCCTGTTCAATATGTGCCTTAATTAGACTTTTAACCTGATCAGCCGTTGCCAAGAGATCACCGCCCTTCCACTAGAATATAGTTACTCATTGTTATTTTACTCAATATAAGTATGTCTGTCAATCCCGGATTACTGTCTCTTGGAGCTTGTTTTGTTCTTAATCTATATTTAAAATGAAATAAAAGCGCAGTTTTCATTCAAAACAGAAGCTACGCTTTTACGGTACATCGTATTTTATTGTAAATTGGGATGTGATACATCTGAACCCCATATGAGTTACATCTCAAGGACCTGTAGCTCACTTGTCCGCCAACCATATTACGCCCCAAACAGCTTCATCTTGATAATCAGCGGCTTGGAGACCATACTTGCGACCAAGAAAGTCTATCAGCATGACCGCGCCTTTCATATGGACGAATATACGTTGATTTTTCTTTTCTCACATTGCATAAGGTGTGCACAAAAGCGAGACTGTTGGGAGAGCGTTCGGTTCGCATCCGAGAGGTCAAGGGTTCATCCTCTAGGTCCACTTTTAGCAGCAGCGTAATTTTAACGCTGCTGCTTTTCTTTTGCGTACACATAAGTCACACGCTGGCTTTGTGACCCAGAGGGATCCGAACAGCACTGCCCTGCTGCAGGCAGGGCAAGCTGCCAGCCCGGTTCCCAGAACTATAAGCAGGAGAAGCGAAGCCGTCCTTATTTTCTGTTTCATTGCAGGGTCTCCTATTCTTTATCCAGTGATCCAGAAATTGCATCTGCTCTTTCGTATGAAACCAATGCTCTCCGCCCGGCATAACAGTCAGCTCTGCGTTGTTCTTTTCCGCAAAGGCTTTTATGGTTTCCATGGAGTCAGAGCATCCTTTTCCCCATACAAAATGCGGGTAGGGATTTTCCATGAAATCGGATGCTCTCGGACATAGCAGAGATATTTCCACGACAGCGTTTTCGCCAAATGTTGTGGAGATTTCCTGCTTCTCTGCAAGCTCTGCTTCGGAGACGTCAGCCCATTGCATCATGTTGCAAATCAGTTGCTCCATATCGACTACTGGAGAAATAAAATAAGCGGTATCCACCAATTTCTCATTCAACGAGGACAAAGATAAAAACGCACCAATGCTATTTGCCACCAGTGTGAGCTTCCCGCAGCCGTTTCCGCACTGCCGTAAAAATCCGGAAAATTCCTCCGTGGCTTCCCATGGAGATTGTGCGTGGTAGTC
>ENA-OQAA01001490-OQAA01001490.1-human-gut-metagenome-genome-assembly--contig:-NODE-1490-length-11549-cov-1.324199_pt1 | contig 11549 bp, 18 predicted proteins | sample MGYA00242489_ERZ504515 | MGnify/ENA primary metagenome ERZ504515 (study PRJEB26092, sample SAMD00036237) | human gut metagenome | host: Homo sapiens | study: EMG produced TPA metagenomics assembly of...
CCAGTCCAAGAATGGTAATCATATCGCCCTCCTGTGCATGTTCAATCGCATAACGAATTGCTTCCTTGCGGTTCGGAATGACCAAATACGAAACAGGTTCTGCTTTTTCTTTCTGTGCCTTATCGATTCCAATTTTTGATATCAGCAAAAATCTGATCAAATGTCTCATAGCGGTTGTGACCGGCAGTGACAATACTCAAATCGGCTAACAGTGCACTCGCCTCTCCCATCTCGTAGCGGCGATACTTGGAACGGTTTCCGTCAGCACCAAATACGCAGACAATACGCTTTGGATGATATTCACGAAGTGCTTCAAGATGATTTCTTGTGCTGTAACCATTATGGGCAAAATCGACACAGACTGCAAAATGACCATTATTGAACACAATATCAAAACGTCCGCGAATCCTTAAATGAGTTAATCCTTTATTGATGATATCAGTTGAAATTCCCATATCATGTGCAATGGCAACTGCTGCTGCCGCATTGTACATATTGAAATCGCCCGGCAGGTTGACCCGAATGTCTGCATCCAACGCACCACTCATCGTAAACTCGATTCCTGGAGCCTCAAGCACACCATTTTGGCTCTTCTTTAAATTGCCAATGCGATAATCGGCCTTTTCGCTTCTCCATAATAGAATACCTGCTTTGTGCGACCATCAGAACCATCGCTTAAGGTACATACTTCATAAAAGCATCCAGATGACGATCATCACAGTTTACATAAGCACGGCGCTCTGGTTTAACAACATCGCCTTGCAATATAGATATTCCTCGAAATCCTTGTGCTCATTCGGTCCAATGTGATCACCTGTCTCAATGTTTGTCCATACTGCGTAAGCAAAGTCTACTGTTGCCACGCGTTTTTGCTTCATACCTTGTGATGAAACCTCTAAAACAACATGCGTGCAGCCAGCCTTTACCATCATTGCCAGATACATTTGAAGCTCCATTGGATCCGGAGTCGTATTATTTAATTCATAGCAGTCATACCCTGGCGTTTCGTTACAAGGTGCGCAGCTATATTTGTCAGATCCCCATACAGCATGATCGCATCCTGCAGGCATTATGGCACCGTTTGTACCTATTGTTCCAGTAAGATAACCAGCTGCACGCAAAATATCAGCCATCATATGAGTGCATGTTGTCTTGCCCTTTGATCCTGTAATTCCGATACAAACCACCTTTTCAGATGGATATCCATAAAAGGCTGCTGCAAGTGCTGCAACTATATCTCTTGTAGATGCGACCTGCACAACTGCTGTTTTACAATCAGCATCAAGTTCAACTGGCTTTTCAACAACAAGAAGTGCTGCTTTCTTTGCCAGTTCCCCTGCCATTGTATGTGTGTCAAAACGTGCGCCTGAGATACAGATAAAAGCATCTCCTTTTTGAAGCATACGGTTATCATGACAGATACCTGTTATTTCTTCTGAAAGATCTCCTTGCAATACTGTATAATCAATGCGCTGCAGTAATTCACTGATTTTCATAATCTTTACTCTAAGCCTCTCATATCCTCTATATTGTCTGTCAGCAACAATCCAAATCCGTGTTTCTTTCATATAAGTTTGAATAAATACTGACTTTTTTTAATTAGTATTAGAAAAGAGGCATCTTCTTTTTTAGAAGATACCTCTTAAACTATACTATCAATCAATAAAAATTGCAAGTGATATTCATGAACTGTAACAAAGACCCTTTTATGCCTTCTTAGGTGTATGAACAACTTCTGCCTTCAAACCACCATCACCGACATCAATTTCAATAACATCCTGTGCGTGAACTTCTCCAGAAAGAATGATTCTTGCTGCAAGTGTCTCAACATTCTTCTGCAGGTAACGCTTCAGCGGTCTTGCACCATATACTGGATCATAACCATGCTCAACAATATACTGCTCTGCATCCTTTGTCAGAGAAATCGACAGCTCACGATCTTCAAGACGATTATTGACATCTGCTACCATTAGATGAATGATATTGCCAATATTGTCCTTTGTTAATGGCTTAAAGAGGATTATCTCATCAAGACGATTCAAAAACTCTGGACGGAAATGACCGCGAAGATCATTCATAACAGCTGACTCTGCCTCTGATCTGATATTGCCCTGCTCATCAATGCCATCAAGCAAATATGAGGATCCAATATTAGATGTCATGATCAAATCGTATTCTTAAAGTCTACGGTACGACCCTGGGAATCAGTGATTCGACCATCATCAAGTACCTGAAGTAAGATGTTAAATACATCAGGATGAGCCTTTTCTACCTCATCAAACAAAACAACACTGTATGGTTTACGACGTACTGCCTCTGTCAGCTGACCGCCTTCATCGTATCCAACATATCCCGGAGGCGCTCCGATCAGACGAGATACAGAATGCTTCTCCATGTACTCCGACATATCAATACGAACCATGTTGTTTTCATCATCGAACAGATTCTGAGCAAGCGCCTTTGCAAGCTCTGTCTTACCAACACCAGTTGGTCCAAGGAAAAGGAACGAACCAATCGGCTTTGAAGGATCCTTAATTCCTGCCTTAGAACGAAGAATCGCCTCTGTTACTTTCTCAACAGCCTCATCCTGACCAACGACTCTCTTATGAAGCTCATCAGCCAGATGAAGTGTCTTCTCGCGCTCACCCTCTGTAAGTCTGGCAACAGGAATACCTGTCCATTTTGAAATAATTTTACAGATTTCATCATCTGTAACAGCCTCATGAACAAGAGAAAGATCCTTTGACTTACAGATTCTTCCTCTGCTGCCAGCTGTTTTTCAAGCTGTGGCAGCTTGCCATACTGTAACTCAGCTGCCTTGTTCAAATCATACTTCTGCTGTGCCTGAGCAATCTGCTGATGAACTTGCTCTATTTCCTCACGCAGCTTGCTTAAGTGATCTACTGACTTTTTCTCATTGTCCCACTGTGCCTTCATGCCTGCAAACTCTTCACGCAGACTTGAAAGTTCCTGCTTGAGTGTCTCAAGACGCTCCTGTGACAAGTGATCAGTTTCCTTATTTAATGCACCTCCTCAATTTCAAGCTGCATAATCTTACGACTTAGCTCATCCATTTCAGCCGGCATGGAATCCATCTCGGTCTTTACAAGCGCACATGCCTCATCGACAAGATCAATTGCCTTATCTGGAAGGAAACGATCTGAGATATAACGATTAGAGAGTGTTGCTGCTGTTACAAGCGCAGCATCGGTAATCTTTACACCATGATAAACCTCATAACGATCCTTCAGACCTCTCAGGATGGAAATAGTATCTTCTACCGTTGGCTCATCAACTAAAACTGGCTGAAAACGACGCTCTAGTGCTGGATCCTTTTCAATATATTTGCGATATTCATCAAGTGTTGTCGCACCAATACAATGAAGCTCACCTCTTGCAAGCATCGGCTTTAACATGTTGCCGGCATCCATTGCGCCATCAGTTTTACCTGCACCAACAATCAAATGAAGCTCATCTATGAAGAGGATAATCTTACCTTCGCTCTTTTTAACTTCATCAAGAACGGCTTTCAGACGCTCCTCAAATTCACCACGATACTTTGCACCAGCTACCAGCGCACCCATATCAAGTGAAAAGATCTTTTTATCCTTCAAACCTTCTGGAACATCACCGCGGACAATACGCTGTGCAAGACCCTCTACAACTGCAGTCTTACCAACACCCGGCTCACCAATTAAAACAGGGTTATTCTTTGTTTTACGTGAAAGAATACGTACAACATTTCTAATCTCGCTGTCTCGTCCGATTACTGGATCAAGCTTATGATCTCTTGCCTTATCAACAAGATCACTGCCATACTTGTTCAGTGTATCGTAAGTAGCTTCTGGATTGTCAGATGTCACTCTCTGATTTCCTCTAATCGTAGATAATACCTGAAGAAAACGTTCTCTGGTAATACCAAACTCGCGAAACAGTTCTTTTACAGCATTATTTGGATAACGAATCAATGCCAGGACAAGATGCTCAACGGAAACATATTCGTCTCCCATTGCCTTTGCTTCATCCTCTGCGCTTACAAGTACCTTATTCAGTGCATTGCTGACATAAAGCTGTCCGTTTCCACCAGACACCTTAACCTTTTTTTCAAGTGTCTGAACTGCTCTGTTTTCAAAATATTCAAGCTGAATATCCATCTTGGTGATCAGTTTTGCAAACAAACTATCTTCCTGATGTAACAGCGCAACGATCAGATGCTCCTGATAATTTCCTGATTTCCATATTGATACGCAAGCTTTTCACAATCCTGAACTGCCTGCATTGATTTTTGTGTAAATTTATTAATATTCATAGCCCCTCCTTATCTGCCACTGCACGACATCACTTGGTATATTTTGTCTATGATGTCTTGAGAACAATCGCTTAGTGGCTGCGAGTTATGTGTGTTTCATTTGTTCTATAAGAAGTATAACATAATTTCAAAATCTGTCAAGCACTTTTTTATTTTTTTTGCAATTCGCCCTATCAAAAAGATAAGACGAATTTTACTTTTATTTAATTTCCATAGATTGTTTGATGCAGACGATTGATTGTTGCCTCAAAATCTGGAACAAGCTCCTCACCTAAATTTGAATACAGACCATCATATGGTATACGATCCGTCTGAATGTCATAATTGATATAGGAAGGTGCGTTAGCAATCAAGGTTGTCAATGTTGCCGCATCAATATTGTGAGTAATAAGCGGAAGCATATTATTTACAACAGCGAGCAAAGTTGTTGCATCCAGAGATCTTGCTTTTTGCATCAGCTGTACAAGAATCTCTCTCTGTCTTGAAGTACGGCCATAATCAGAATGCTCATTTCCACGGCTTGTGTAACGGATTCTTGCAAATCCAACTGCCTGATTCCATTCAGATGTGTAATTCCACCACCTGCAACATAGTAATCAGAAGCGTTTAATCCCTGAAGTCTGCACTGTTCATCCAGATACATATTGATATAACCAGCCTCCTGTGTTGAAACTTCCAGATCAACACCACCTACAAGATCTATGATATTAGCCATCGAACTAAAGTCAACTGAAGCATAATTATCAATATCAACTCGATAATTACTTTCGATTGTAGAAACAAGAAGCGGACCTCCGCCAATTGCATAGGCACTGTTTAGCTTTCTTATACCAACATTTGGAATGTTAGCATACAAATCTCGCATAAAGCTTGTCATATAAATTGTCTTTGTCTGCGAATTGATGGAAGCTAAGATCATGGAATCGGAATTTCCATACCATCCATCTCTAGTATCAGAACCAATCAGCAGGATATTATAAACATTGCCATCAGAAGCAATATCAATATTTTTGACCTACATTTACTTCCTTAGCAAAAGCTGCTGCTGCCTCTGAATCCAGCGTCTCCATCTCAGTAAAACCTTCCACATCATCTTCATCTGCTGTTAACAAACCATAATTAATGGTAACTTCACTATCATCTACATAATTCGTTTTTCCAAGATAATGCTTTAATCCAAAATAAAATACACAAAGTCCCGCAAAAACAATAATCAACAATACAAGCACCACAATTAAAAGTGGTGTCTTGGCCGACTTCTTCTTTCCCTTGGCCATACCGGGTTCTCCTCTCTGTTTTCCAGACTCTAAAGCCCATCCTGTTACAGACAAACTCTTGTCCTAAATTTGATTTATGGCTATTGTTTAACCACACAATCTTTAATAGTATAGACATATTTCAGACAAATTACCAGACCTTTTTTTACAAAATCTTTGCCTGAAACTGACCTTTTGACCCTGATATCATTACATAAGAGGTGAGAATAACCTTAATATCAGCTGTGATAAGCGAAGGCGTCTTGTCCTTTCAGATGGCTCCTTTGACATATCCTTGCAGATGGAAATAGTGCGTCAAAATCTTCCTTTACATGAGAAACTGCTTCATACCCACAAAAAAAGCGCTGCATTTTCAAAATGAAGATACAAACTTCTGAAATCAAGATTGATCGTTCCCACTACAACAATCTCTCCATCACATATACATTGCTTTTCATGCATGAAGCCCGGCGTATATTCATAAATCTTAACACCATGCTTTAAGAGCTGCGGATAATAAGATTTTGTTACCTGAAAAATTGTTTTTTATCAGGAATGCCAGGTGTAATAATTCGCACATCAACACCACGCTTTGCTGCTCCAGTGAGCTCTCTTGTCATCTCATCGCTTAGAATCAAATATGGTGTCGTAAAATAAATATATTTTTTTGCATGACGCAGCAGATTCATATAAACATTTTCACCTGCTGGTTCCTTATCAAGCGGACTATCACCGTAAAGCGCAAAAAAGCCCTGTTCCTTTGCTTTATAAGGATATACTGGAAGATACTTTTCAATATCGACATCCCGTTCTCTAAGTGCATTCCACATTTCCAGAAACAGAATAGTTGCCGTTTGCACAGCATCTCCCTCAAAAACGTATTCCACTGTCCTTCCACTGCCCATACGGATGCGTGATATTAAAATATTCATCTGCTAAATTATAGCCGCCCGTGTAAGCAACCTTTCCATCAATAACGGTAATCTTTCTGTGATCACGATTATTCATGAAAATATTAAGCACCGGCATAATCGGGTTAAACACACGACACTGAATCCCCATACTTTCCATGTATTTGATAAAACGTGGATTTAAAAATCCTATACAGCCAGCATCATCATACAAAATACGAATTTCTACGCCTTCTCTTGCCTTTGCCATCAAAACCTTGCGCAATGCCTGAAAAGACTCTGCCATCTCAATCGCATGGTACTCCAAAAAGATAAACTTTTTTGCCTGCATCATATCTTCTAGCTGAGCCGCCATTGCATCACAGGTATCTCCATAATACTTCACATCTGTATTTTTGTAAACAGGACTTGATGCACATTTCCACAAATATTTAAAGTCATTTGCAAGCCGCTCATCCTTTTTTGACAATTCCTCAATAATCTGTTCATCCTGATTAAGATATGCAAACAATTGCTGATCAATTTTGCGATAACGTGCTCGCACTTTTTTTGTTGCCCCTGATCGGCCAAACAAAAAGAAAACGCATATTCCAACAATGGGTGCCACTGTAATCAATATGATCCATGGCAATTTAAACGCAGCATTGGTATCCATACTATATACAGCTAAAACAAGCACAAGCTCAATTGCTACTGTTAATAATGTAATAATTTGTGAATACTCGTTTAAACGCATTAACAGCACCACCACCCAGATAATCTGATCAATACACCAATTCCTGCTATAATTATCCTTCTGACACTGTTTTTCATTGAAGACTTATTTTCTTCTATCATATATCCTCCCTTTTTCATACTGTTGTTTCTAATTTTTACTATTACTTTTGACCTGCCTCATCAATGATAACCTGTACATTTTGTGGTGTATTCTCACCTGGAATGTCACGCATCATCTCAGCATATGCCTGAATCATCGTAAACGGTGTACGAAGATCATGTGACACATTTGCAATCAGCTCATGCTGAAGCTGCTCAGTCTTTTTAAGCTGCCTTGCCGTGTAATTCAATGTGCTTCCTAGTTCACTTATCTCAGGACTGCTCTGATCATGAAATTCAACATCGTAGTTACCCTTTGCCAACTCCTTTGCACTCTCATTCATCTGGCTTAGCGGCTTTGAGATGAGGCGTGAGATCACCATAGCCAGCACGAGTGCCAAAATAATCATAATAATAGAGACAAATATTAGTTCCTGACGAATCATCTGCACGGTGGCATTTACTGGTGTGAGGCGTGCGCTTACAATTGTAAGATATGGTGTACTGCTGATTGTCAAAATTCTTACGCTCACCATGCTTTCCTGTGCAATCCCGCTCGGTGGTTTCTGATCTAAACTGACTCCATCTCAAGTATTCTCATTTTGAGGAGGTTGACCCGCCTCGTTTCCGTCACCGGTTGGCTTCTCGGACAATTCTCCATTTTGGGTAAGCAGTTCAAAGGGATCACGCTGGATATCACCTGCGAACTCCTCAGTAAAACCGCCTCCATTTTCCTTTGCCCGTTTGTAAAAGTCCTGATAAAATTGCTATAGATATCATCCAGATAAACTGTCTGCAACAAAAACAGCAAAAGCAGGAGAATTGCCAAAAAGACAAGAATCCCGGCAAATATCCCCCACTTAATACTCAAATGTTTTCGCTTAAATATGATCATCGAAACGATACCCCACTCCCCTTAACGTTACGATACAGCTTCTATATTCCTCAAAACTGCTTCTAAGACGTTTAATATGTGTATCCAACGTTCGGTCATCTCCGTATAGTCTACCACACAAGAAGCCTCGCCATATTAAACCTCCCTGAGTGATCTATATAATGAAATGATACCTAGGTCTCAAGATCGCAAGCTTTTCATGCAAGCATGATCAGCTTGTGACTTTTCGACCCTAGTATCATATTACAGTCCAAGAAACTCAAGCACGGTCTGCTTCATCTCATCTCTGTCTACAACAGTATTGTGAAGAACGGCTGCGCTGCGAATCTCTTCTACTGCGGCTGGAATCTTTACACCAGAAATGCGGCAAAGCTCGTCAATCAAAGCAAAATCCTCGCCGTTTTCATACTTGCTGTCAATTGCAGACATAACGCTTCTGGCAAACTTATATGGCTTGCGGTGGAGGCGATCAATGTCTTTGTGGTATCTCCTGTCTCAGCCTTATACTTTTCATATACGGCAGATGCTACTGCAGTATGGGTATCCATCACATAGCCGTCACTCTCATATACGCTCTTGATCTGTGCTGCAATCTCGTCCTCATTTGCATAGTTTCCGTAGAAATCGCCAAGTCTCTCTGCCATTTCCTCTGTGATGGTATATTTTCCGTTCTTAGACAATGATGCCATAAGCTCTGCATTTACAGCTGAGTCATCACCTGCGATACGATAAATCAATCTCTCTAAGTTGCTTGAAATTAAAATATCCATAGATGGAGATGTTGTTAAAATAAACTCTCTGTTTCTGTCATAGCTGCCGCTTCTGAAGAAGTCAAATAAAACCTTGTTATCGTTTGATGCACAGATCAATTTTCCAATCGGCACACCCATGTTCTTTGCATAGTAGGCAGCTAAGATATTTCCAAAGTTTCCAGTCGGAACAACTACATTTAACAGCTCGCCATCCTTTAACTCACCATCACGAAGAAGATTTGCATAAGCATATGCATAATAAGCAACCTGCGGAACAAGACGGCCAATATTGATGGAGTTTGCAGAGAGAACTGAAAGCCGCCTTCTGCAAGCTCTTTTTCGAGTTCCTTATCACCAAACAGTGCCTTTACACGGCTCTGTGCATCATCGAAGTTTCCGTGAATGCCAACTACCTTTACATTCTTTCCCTTCTGTGTTACCATCTGCTTTTCCTGAACAGCGCTGACACCGCCCTTTGGATAGAATACAACAATTCTGGTGCCTGGTACATCTGCAAAGCCTGCCATAGCAGCCTTTCCGGTATCACCGGAAGTTGCAGTCAAAATAACAATTTCTTTATCACAATTGTTCTTCTTTGCTGCCGTTACCATTAAATGAGGAAGGATTGAAAGCGCCATATCCTTAAATGCAATTGTCGGACCGTGGAACAGCTCAAGATAATATGCGCCTGCCTTCTTTACAGTCGGTGCAATTGCCGGTGTGTCAAAGCGATCATTATAGGCATTTTTGATACAAGTCTTTAATTCCTCTTTTGTATAATCTGTCAAAAACTGCTTCATAACTTCGTAAGCCACTTCCTTATAATCCATGGCTGAAAGTTCTTCCATTGTCTTATCGAGCTTTGGAAGTGCGTCCGGAACGAACAATCCACCGTCCTTTGCCAATCCCTGCAGAATTGCCTGTGATGCTGTATATGCCTGCTTGTCTCCTCTGGTGCTATAGTATAATACTCCCATCCTTCTCCTCACATTCTGCTGCAGAAGCAGCCTTTTTTGCTATGTTAGACGCTAACCGCCGTTGCTCACAAGTATATCAGACTTTCTTTACCGCGTCAACACTCTACTATACAACAAAAATGAGACTTTCAAAACTCTTTTTTAAGATTTCTATAAGGTTTTGGCTCTCCCCTTTTTTTCCCTGTTTCTGTCTGCTATACTGGTCGCATCTTACACTTTTCAGAAAGGAACAATATCATATGACTACTGCAACTATATCGAAAAAAAAGACGCGCCGTCCCAGACGCATCCTTTTCATCCTGCTGCCGATTCTCCTTATTCTGGTTCTCGGCTTCAGTATTTTATTCTTTTTAAGTCACCAAAATCTTCTCTTCCAGTTTCGGAATGATCTCGCTGCCACGTTTCATCAACAAAGTCTCCCGCAGACCGTTTCCGTCTCCACATACACCATACAGCTTGATGATCTTCTTTCTGATCCAAACTGCACAAAGAATCAGGCATTGATGCTGATCAATGACACATATCCGCTTTCCGATTCTTTTCAGCCAGAAATCTCTTCCTATAAAGATACGGATGTACAGATGAATTCCTGCATTCAGGACGCTTATGCAGCCATGTCTGCCACCGTGCGAGAGCAGTTTGACGTTCCACTTTATGTGCGGGAAGCATACCGTACCGCCAAAGAACAAGAAGAGAAAACAGAGGAAAACAGCGCGGTTGCCGCTGAAGTCGGCGCAAGCGAACATCAGGCAGGTCTTGCGCTCGATCTTTATGTCCCACAGTTCGGCGGATGGGCTTTTACAAAATCGGCAGCCGGACGTTTTGTTGATACCAACTGCCGGGATTATGGTTTTATCGTCCGCTATCCGTCCTACGGAGAAAAGCAAACTGGCATCCCCTACGAACCGTGGCATCTGCGCTATGTCGGCCTTCCCCATTCCCAGATCATCATGGACGAATATCTGACTCTCGAAGAGTATCTTGACTTGTTGAAACCAGGTTCCTTTTATCAGTATGGTTCTTATCTAATTTCCCACCAGAATGGCAGGGTCATCGACGCGCCATCCGGCTGGAAACATGTAACCGTATCCGAAGATAATCTCGGCGGCTACTTATTTACGTGGGAGCTTTAACATCACAGCAAAATTATGTTAAACTTTATAGGTTAGAAAGCAAGCAGTCCTTATATTTCTCTTGTATACTCCTTCAGCCACTCATTCTCCTCTGGTGTCATGTATGGAGAAATCTTCTCATAAACCATCTTATGATAGTCGTTGAGCTGCTTTACATCCTCTGCATTTAAATACTGCTTGTCAATACCGTCAAGGTCAATCGGAACATATGTAATGTTCTCAAAGCCCATAAACTGACCGTACTGGTTCTTCTCACCCTTAACGCAGATAAGCTCATTCTCAGTGCGGATTCCGTACTGATCCTGTAAATAGATACCTGGCTCATCTGTTGTTATCATGCCTGCCTCAAATGGATTGTCAAAGCCTGGACGATACTGCCAGCGGAAGCTGTTTGGTCCCTCCATGAACGTTTAACAGATATCCCTACGCCATGACCTGTTCCACACTGTAATTAGTCCAAAGATTCTCCTTCCAAATTTGCCTTCACGGCAGATTTACGT
>ENA-OQAA01001491-OQAA01001491.1-human-gut-metagenome-genome-assembly--contig:-NODE-1491-length-11548-cov-1.485684_pt1 | contig 11548 bp, 20 predicted proteins | sample MGYA00242489_ERZ504515 | MGnify/ENA primary metagenome ERZ504515 (study PRJEB26092, sample SAMD00036237) | human gut metagenome | host: Homo sapiens | study: EMG produced TPA metagenomics assembly of...
CGCTTACCAATACACCGGTATCACCAACCTGACCACCACTTTCTGCATAGAATGGAGTATAGTCAAGTACAATTCTGATACAATGTTTGGTTCTTTTGTTTGATCTGACGATAACGAAGGATAGAAGCTTCGTATTCAGTGTAATCGTAACCAACGAATTCGGTCGTTCCTTCTTTCAGTATAATCCAGTCACCAGTCTCGATAGCGGCAGCATTACGTGCACGCTGTTTCTGTTGCTGCATTTCTTCATTGAACTCGTCGATGTTGACAGTCATTTCGTTTTCACGGAGAATCAGTTCTGTCAAGTCGAGTGGGAAACCGAATGTATCATATAAAGTAAAAGCATCCTTACCGCTGATTTCTGTTTTTCCGCTGGCTTTGGTATCTTCCATGGTCTTATCCAGTAAGCGGATACCTGTTTCCAGTGTGCGGAGGAATGATTCTTCTTCTTCCTTGATTACTTTTTCAATCAGTGTTTTTTGTGCAACCAGTTCAGGATAAGCTTCTCCCATGTTATCAATCAATACAGGAAGCAACTTATACATAAATGCCTGTTTTGTCCAAGGAAGTATATCCGTAACGAACAGCACGGCGAAGGATACGGCGGATCACATAACCAGCTTTCGCGTTAGAAGGCAACTGACCGTCTGTGATAGAGAATGCAATAGTACGGATATGGTCGGCAATTACACGCATGGCGATGTCCTGCTGCTTATCTTTTCCGTATTCTGTACCCGACATAGCTGCAATAGCTTTCAGCATTGGCTGGAATACGTCTGTATCGTAGTTGGATGTTTTTCCTTGTAAAGCCATACAAAGACGCTCGAAACCCATACCGGTGTCAATAACCTTTGCAGGAAGCGGCTCAAGGCTGCCATCTGCTTTGCGGTTGTATTGCATGAATACGAGATTCCAGATTTCAATTACCTGCGGATGATCGTGGTTCACGAGGTCACGACCGGAGATCTTGGCACGTTCTTCAGCAGGACGAAGGTCAATATGGATTTCGGAACAAGGTCCGCAAGGTCCTGTATCCCCCATTTCCCAGAAGTTATCGTGTTTGTTACCGTTGATGATGTGATCCTTTGGCAAGAACTGTTCCCAATAAGAAGCAGCTTCGTCGTCACGGCTCAATCCTTCTTCGGGGCTTCCTTCAAATACGGTTGCATAGAGATATTCCGGATTCAGTTTCAAGACTTCTACCAGATATTCCCACGCCCAGTTGATTGCTTCTTTCTTGAAGTAATCGCCAAACGACCAGTTACCAAGCATTTCAAACATGGTGTGGTGGTATGTGTCGTGTCCCACTTCTTCCAAGTCATTATGCTTTCCGCTAACGCGCAAACATTTCTGCGAGTCCGCGACTCTTTGGTATTTCGCCGGGTGGTTACCCAAAATAATATCTTTAAACTGGTTCATACCCGCGTTCGTAAACATCAGGGTAGGGTCATCTTTAATCACCATCGGAGCCGAGGGAACGATGTGGTGTCCTTTCGACTCAAAGAAATTCTTGAATGAATCTCTGATCTCTTTTGCAGTCAACATATAATGAAGAATTATGATTTATGAATTATGAATTATGGGCTGTGGGATATGAGAGAGGGGAGGAATCCCCAATAAATCATAAATCACAACTCATAAATTCGTAAAAACTGTGCAAAGATAGCTTGTTTTTATTACTTTTGCCGTATTAACAAGCGAAATATTTCCAAAAAGATGCGCAAAGTATACTACATCTATAATCCACAGACCCAGACTTATGATCGAATTTACCCTACCGTACGGCAGCGTGCGCTTAGTATCCTGCGCCGGCTTTTCTATGGAATGGGGCTGGGAGCAGGTTGTTTTATTGTATTGCTTCTGATTTTTGGCTCTCCATCGGAGAAAGAATTAAGAATCGAAAACAGCCGTCTTTTGGCACAGTATAATGTACTTTCCGTCGCCTGGATGATGCTATGGGAGTACTTCAGGATATCCAGCAGCGTGATGATAATTTGTATCGGGTGATTTTGCAGGCCGATCCTGTTTCTCCGGCTATCCGCCAGGCCGGTTATGGCGGGACGAACCGTTACGAAGACTGATGGATTTGGCGAATTCCAAATTGGTAGTGAATACGACTCAAAAACTGGACGTGCTCTCCAAAAGACTGTATATTCAGTCGAAATCTTTCGACGATGTGATTGATATGTGTAAGAACCACGATGAGATGTTGAAATGTATTCCGGCTATCCAGCCTATTTCGAATAAAGATCTTCGTCAGACAGCATCCGGTTATGGTACACGTATTGACCCTATTTACGGTACGACAAGTTCCATGCAGGTATGGACTTCTCTGCTCATCCGGGAACAGATGTATATGCTACCGGAAATGGAACTGTAGTAAAAGTAGGATGGGAGACCGGATATGGGAATACCATCGAAATCGATCATGGTTTCGGATATCTCACTCGATATGCTCACTTGCAAGGATTTAATACGAAAGTCGGAAAGAAAGTGGTACGTGGTGAGATTATCGGAAAAGTGGGTAGTACAGGAAAGAGTACCGGTCCGCATTTGCATTACGAAGTGCATGTGAAAGGACAGGTCGTGAATCCGGTCAATTATTATTTCATGGACTTGAGTGCCGAAGATTATGAAAAGATGATTCAGCTGGCAGCCAATCATGGTAAAGTATTCGATTAAAATCTTTAAATAGGAGTGCTATGCTTAATACAGATAAAGAATTGAAGCTATATTATTCAATAGGAGAGGTTGCCGACATGTTCGGAGTCAATCCGTCGTTACTCCGCTTTTGGGAAAAGGAATTTCCACAATTTCGCCTAAGACAGCAGGTAGGGGAATACGTCAGTATCGTAAGGAAGACGTAGAAACAATCGGACTTATCTATCATTTGGTCAAAGAGAAAGGGATGACACTTCCCGGTGCCCGGCAACGTTTGAAGGATAATAAAGAAGCTACAGTTCGTAATTATGAGATCGTTAATAAGCTGAAAGCGATCAAAGAAGAGCTTTTGGCCATTAAACGCGAACTGGATGGGCGGGAATAAATAAATGCTAATCGATCATGGATTCGATAGGCAAGAAACCTCATAACAAAATGAACGGTGAACAATTTGCATGATACTGCAACTTATTCACCGTTCATCGTTTTCTTATTTACCGTTTGAAAGCTATTCTTCTACACGGCTCACCTGTTTGATATTCTGTATTTTCTTCAGATTGTTGCAGATGGTTTTTACATCATCCACATCATGTACCCACAACTGAATTTTTCCTTCAAAGATACCATCTTCGGTTTCGATGGTTAGCTTACGGATATTTACATTGAGCTGTCTGGAGATAACCTGGGTGACTTCATTCAAAAGTCCCATATTGTCTATACCTTTTATATATATATATACCAGGAAAGAAAGTTCTTTATGTGTATCCCATTCGGTTGCTAATATGCGGTTGCCATAGCTGCTCTTCAATTTGGCGGCAACAGGGCATTGGCGCTTGTGAATAATGATCCGGTCGTTTTCATCCACATACCCCAGTACATCGTCACCGGGAATAGGATGGCAACATTCGGCCATGATATATTTCTTCTGCAAACTTTCTTCCGTCAGTTTGAGCACCTCTTTCGGGTTGATTTTTTCTTTTTCCTGCGGTTCTTTCTCTTCCTGCTTCTCTTTGCTATTGCCGAAAGAGAAGTCAGATATTTCTTCCAGTTACTGGTTTGCTTTTCTTTCAGTTCATTCTTGTCCGCTTCTCCCAGAATGATTGCTTTACTACCAATGGCAGCCAGCAGTTCTTCCTCATTCTTGGCATTATGCAGTTTGCGTAGCTTCTCGATAACAGCTTCTTCCGGACGGACTTCCTCCTTTTTCAGAAACTCACTAAGGATTTCTTCTCCTATCTTCTGATTTGCTTTACGCTCTTTGCGGAGAATGGCTGCTATCTTGGCGCGGGCACGGGCAGTGGTTGCAAAAACTTCCCATTGCGGTTGTACGCGTTGAGATTTTGAAGTCAGGATTTCAACTTGGTCACCACTTTGCAATTTATGGCTCAACGGCACTAATTTATGATTGACTTTGGCGCCAATACAATGGCTACCAATATCCGTGTGAAGAGAAAATGCGAAGTCGAGAGCCGTAGAGTTCTGCGGCATAGTCTTCAGTTCGCCTTTAGGAGTGAACACGAATATTTCAGAAGCAAATAAATTTAGCTTAATGGTATCCAGAAAGTCGATGGCATCCGGTTGCGGATCATCTAATATTTCCTTAATCGTTCTCAACCATTTTCCAATTCGCCTTCATCTTCGCTGCCTCCGCCTTCTTTGTATTTCCAGTGGGCTGCGAAGCCTTGTTCGGCAACATCATTCATTCGTTCACTACGAATCTGGACTTCAATCCATTGTCCATTGTTGCCCATCAGAGTGACGTGCAATGCCTGATAACCATTAGCTTTAGGATGGCTAACCCAGTCGCGCAAACGGTCCGGGTGGGGTTTGTATATCTTGGAGATAGAAACGTAGATATCGAAACAGTCGTTGAGCTCTTCTTCCTCATTGCGTGGTTCGAAGATGATTCGAACAGCCAGTAAATCGTATATTTCTTCGAAAGGAACATGCTTGGTCTGCATCTTGTTCCAGATGGAATAGATTGATTTTACACGGGCAAGTATCCGGTATTTCAATCCCATCTTATCCAGTTGGGTACGAATCGGGGCTGTGAAGTCGTTGAAAACCTTGTCACGTTCAGCAGCAGTGGCATTCAACTTCTCTTCTATTTCCGCATATTCTTCGGGATGTTCATATTTGAAGCTTAGATTCTCAAGCTCCGTTTTTATCTTATAAAGCCCCAAACGATTGGCAAGTGGAGCATAGATGTAAAGCGTTTCGCCTGCAATCTTATATTGCTTGTTGGGTAACATGGAACCAAGGGTACGCATGTTGTGCAAACGGTCTGCTATCTTGATAAGAATGACCCGGATGTCGTTCGACATGGTGAGCAGCAACTTCTTGAAGTTCTCTGCCTGTGCCGAAGCGCGGTCACCGAAGATTCCGCCGGATATTTTAGTCAGTCCGTCCACAATCTGGGCAATCTTCGGACCAAAGATATTCTCGATGTCTTCCACTGTGTAATCAGTGTCCTCTACCACATCATGCAGCAAGGCTGCACAAATAGAAGTGGAACCGAGACCTATTTCATTGCATACAATGCTGGCAACGGCAATCGGGTGCATAATATAAGGTTCGCCCGAACGTCGTTTGATACCTTTATGCGCCTGATTGGCAAAGTTGAAAGCCTTCGTAATGATTTCAACTTTTTTGCGATGCTTAGTATTGAGATAATCATTCAGTAGTTCGTGGAACGCCTGATTAATCATCTCTTCGTCAGCTATTTCTTTGGGGGCCAGATTATCCATAATTGTTATCCTTTCACTTGCTTAGTTCTGCAAAAATAAGCAAATTTCCGAACGATGCAAGCAGGAAGTTATTTATTTGTATATTTTCAATCGTTTTCCTGCTGCAATTTTAGTACTAGACATTCCATTCCACCTTTGTATATCCTTAATTGTGACGCCATACTTTCCGGCAATAGTGGATAAAGTGTCTCCACTTTTTATTGTATGATAGGTCAGATTTCCCTTACCGGCAACTGCTGATGTCGTTTTGCGGGTTGCAGGTGTAATATCCTTTACGGCAACAGTTTTCCGGTTGCGGAACAACTCATCGGCACGATGTGCATAAATCGTATCTTGCTTATCGATAAAAGTACTGATCGCGTCAATAGGTAGTCTTAACGTATAAGGTTTGCTGTCACCCGGAATCATTTGCTTCTTATATTGCGGATTCAGACTCTTGATCTGATCTAGAGGTACATTACAAAGGTCAGCGATTTGTTCGAAGTGCAGATTTTGGTTTACTTGCACTGTGTCAGTACTTGCCGGAATATTGGTTTCCATCGGGCAGATATTGTGGTCGCAGTAGTAAGTCATCACGTAGTTGGCGGCGATAAAGGCAGGCACATAGCACGTGTTTCTTTAGGCAGATAATTGTAGATTTTCCAATAATCAGTTTCACCATTGGCACGGCGGATTGCCTTATTGATTGTACCGGGGCCACAGTTATAAGCAGCAATTACCAGGTTCCAGTCTCCATAGATATCATACATTTCTTTGAGATAACGAGCGGCAGCCCAAGTTGCTTTAATCGGGTCACGGCGTTCATCTACCAGGCTGTTTGATTCCAAACCATAGATCTTACCTGTACCAATCATAAATTGCCACAGACCGGAAGCACCTGCACGTGATACGCTGATGGGTTCAACGCAGATTCGATAATCGGCAGATATCTTAGTTCCAGTGGAAGTCCGTATGCATCCAGTGCTTCTTCAAAGATCGGCATATAGAAGTTGCAGGCACTTAGCATGAAAGAAACCTGATTGCGCAAGCGTCCTGCATACATATCGATGAATTTGCGGATAATATCATTATAAGGCATTTCCATGATGGCCGGGATGCGTGACAAGCGGTCGATATAGACAGAGTCACTGAATAAAGGATTGATTTCAGCCGTACTGCAATCCTTGCCTAAATCAATATAATTTTTAGCTTTCCAGTCATTCAACAGACTGTCAAGTGGATAAGTCATACTTTTAGGCAGGTCGATGCTTTCTTTGCGTTCAGTTCCATTTTCACGAATCACTACATCTACACTTTGCGCTTTTACCTGCGACGTGGCCACTAGTAAAAGAAAAATAATCGAACAATAGTTAACTAATTTCTTCATGCTTCAATAATAAGATCAATCTAAATTGTGTTTTTTAAAATCGTAATACGCATTGCAGACCAACCGACTTGTTTTTAAAACTGTTGGAGCGGAACTGGTTGTTATTATCAATAACGGCCGGCTCTACTTTCATACTCAAGTCGGGGGTTATATCGAAGTTAGACAACTCTGCATCTACATAAGCGTGATGATAGAGATCAGGTAAACTCCGATAAAAGCAAATATACTAAGGTCCCGATAACGACGGAACATATCTTTTCTTCTTTTTAAGGTGTTTTTCAGCTGCTCCTCATTATAAGTGGAGTTCGGGGGTAACAAATCCTCGTAACTTTTGGTGTTCGGATTGCTGTCCATGATGTCCAGATAGGCTTGCGAATAGTCTTTGTACATCTTGCCGTTCCAGCTTAAAGCGTAGGCACAACCTGCAAACCTCCATATATAATAGGTAGTTTCCAGTATTTACGATTGTAAATCTGTCCTCCACCGGGGAATACGACTGCCAGCCAGGTAGCTTTGGTCGGATTCGGGATAAATATCTTCTTGTTAATATCTTGAGTCGTTGGCGGTACACTGTCGGTCTTTACAACAATCGATGCCGGCTGCTCTATCTTTTTCAGCTCTTTTTTGTTGGCTGCGTCCAGGCTGTCTGCTATCTGTATCTTGCAGCCGACAAACTGTCGATGGCCGGAAGTTCTTTGGAGGGTATAATCCGGATAGAATCCTGTCTTGTAGAATCCTGTGCAATCGGCTCACGATGTCTTCGTGCACGGGCTTTCGGCGCTTCACGCTGTATGATTGTTGTATCTTTCCGTACCGGAGTAACAGTGGACTGTGCATACACATCAATCCCTGCCACCTGTAAAAAACAGAGAAGCAGGGCGCTGACTAGTAACTGATATTTCTTACTTTTTCTTGTCATTTACTTCTTTAGCGTATCGAAGATTTCCATGATACGTTCCAGTTCCTCCTCGTTACCGAAAGGAATACTGATCTTTCCCTTTCCCTTTTCAGAGCAAGTGAGTTGTACCTTGGTGTTGAAAAAGCCAGAGAGTTGTTGCTTCAATAAGTTGAACTCTTCGGGAAGTTTGGCACGTTTCGGTGTTATTTTCCGTGTGCCGCTTTTCACCGCTTCTCCTTCGCTTAATGATTTAACAATTTCTTCTACTTTGCGGACTGAATATCCGTGCTCTTGTATTTCTTCGAATATTTTAACTTGTAGTTAGGGTCGCCTAATGAAATCAGCGCACGGGCATGTCCCATGTCCAGCTGCTTGTTTTGCAGGGCCATCTGTATTGGAGCCGGCAATTTTAGTAAGCGCAGGTAGTTGGCGATCGTCGTTCTTTTTTTCCGATACGTTCGCTAAGACGTTCCTGTGTCAATTCATACTGATCGAGCAGATGCTGGTAGGCAAGTGCGATTTCTACGGCATTCAGGTCTTCACGCTGGATATTTTCAATCAGCGCCATTTCCATCATGTTTTCGTCGTCGGCAGTGCGTATATAAGCAGGGATTGTTTTCAAGCCTGCTCTTTGTGAAGCGCGATAACGACGTTCTCCCGCGATGATCTGATATTCATCGTCCGAGAGTTTGCGTAAAGTAATAGGTTGGATGATACCGATTTCCGCAATGGAATCAGCCAGTTCCTGCAATGCTGTTTCGTCAAACTCACGGCGGGGCTGGTTAGGATTGACAGTAATCTTTGCCAGCTCTATTTCATTAATGGAAGAAGACCCTTCGGTTTTCACATCATCCATTGAGAGCAAGGCGTCTAAACCGCGTCCTAATGCATTTCTTTTTTGTGTTGCCATATCTTCTTCTTTTATTTATTTCGGTTGATAATCTCTTTAGCAAGAGCCAAGTGGTTCTTGGCACCGGTAGATTCCGCATCGTAAAGGATGGTCGGAACACCGTAGCTGGGAGCCTCGCTCAATTTCACATTTCGTTGAACAACGGTATTGAACACCAGTTCCTGGAAATGCCGTTTCACTTCGTCATAGATCTGATTAGCCTGACGCAGACGAGAATCATACATCGTCAGCAGGAAACCTTCGATCTCTAAAGCCGGATTCAGTTTCGACTTGATGATTTTGATGGTATTCAACAGTTTACTGATACCTTCAAGAGCGAAATATTCGGCTTGAACGGGAATAATCACCGAATCCGCTGCCGTTAGGGCGTTGATCGTGATTAGTCCTAATGAAGGAGAACAGTCTATCAGAATATAGTCATATTCTTTCTTCAAAGGAGTGAGCACTTCTTTTAGTATCTTTTCTCGGTTTGGGAGGTTCAGCATTTCAATCTCTGCCCCTACAAGATTGATGTGCGAAGAGATCACTTTCAAAGAATCAATCTCCGTGTCAAGGATAGCGTCCTGTACGTTGGCTCTGTCAATAATACACTCATAGATAGTGCATTCCGACTGCTTGATGTCTACTCCCAGACCGGAAGAGGCATTAGCTTGCGGGTCGGCATCTACTACGAGTACCTTTTTTTCCAGTGTAGCAAGTGAAGCTGCGAGATTAATCGTAGTCGTGGTCTTTCCTACACCCCCTTTTTGATTGGCCAAAAGCAATTTATTTTCCCATATACTCTAAATTTATTGGCAGCGAAATAAGTGATAATTCCTTAGAGCGCTACGAAAAAAGAGAAACTTTGCAATTTCTGTTGATAAGTCGTCTGTTTTGTTAATAACTGTCGGACGAAACGGTTACAAAACTTCAACAGGTTCATCATCTTCTTTTCTCTTTAACGAGCTTGCAAATATACATATTTATATTGGATATCTATTTCTTTTTTTGCTCGCTTGCAGAAGATTAAGATTTGTAAACGGGTAGGAGTGGGGTGGAAAGAGACTTTTCGATCTGATGTAGGGAGGTGTTTGGCGGTACGGCTTCTTTTTGTTACTTTTGTGCGAATATAAAAAGGAAAGGATTGAAGATATGGAAAATGAAAAGCCGTTGATACTTGTTTCAAATGACGATGGCGTGATGGCTAAAGGGATTAATGAACTGGTGAAGTTTCTTCGCCCTTTGGGAGATATTGTGGTAATGGCACCTGATGCTCCGCGCTCGGGCAGTGGTTGTGCGCTGACGGTGACGCAGCCTGTTCATTACCAGTTAGTAAAGAAAGAAGTAGGTTTAACTGTTTATAAATGTTCGGGAACACCGACCGATTGCATCAAATTGGCACGGAACACAGTGCTCGACCGGATACCGGATTTGGTAGTCGGTGGTATCAATCATGGAGATAACTCCGCCACTAACGTACACTATTCTGGCACAATGGGAGTGGTATTCGAAGGTTGTTTGAATGGAATCCCATCTATTGGCTTCTCTTTGTGCAATCATGCACCGATGCCGATTTTGAAGCTGCCGGACCTTATATTCGCAGTATTGCCACCATGGTACTGGAAAAGGACTTCCTCCTTTAACTTGTCTGAATGTGAACTTCCCCGATACAGCCGATATAAAAGGAGTGAAAATCTGTGAACAGGCGAAAGGACGTTGGACGAATGAATGGGCTGCCTGCCCTCGTCTGAATGATCCTAACTATTTCTGGCTGACCGGTGAATTTACCGATCACGAACATGAAAATGAGAAGAACGATCATTGGGCTTTGGCAAATGGCTATGTTGCTATCACTCCGACCACGGTTGATGTGACAGCTTATCACTTTATGGATGAACTTAACAACTGGTTTAATTAGTTGATATTACCTATCATTTATCAACTATCAACTATCAACTATTATGAAGTATTATCTGATTGTCGGCGAAGCTTCCGGCGACTTGCACGCTTCTCATCTGATGGCTGCCTTAAAGGCAGAAGATCCGCAGGCTGATTTCCGGTTTTTCGGAGGTGATTTGATGGCTGCCGTCGGAGGAACGATGGTGAAACATTATAAAGAACTGGCATACATGGGTTTTATTCCCGTGTTGCTCCATCTGCGCACTATCTTTGCAAATATGAAGCGTTGTAAAGAAGACATTGTTTCCTGGCAACCGGATGTTGTTATTCTGGTGGACTATCCGGGATTCAATCTGGATATAGCCAAGTTTGTTCATGCAAAGACACAGATTCCGGTTTATTATTATATTTCTCCGAAGATATGGGCGTGGAAAGAGTATCGCATCAAGAATATAAAACGAGATGTAGACGAACTTTTCTCCATTCTTCCTTTTGAAGTAGAGTTCTTCGAAGGAAAGCATCAATACCCCATCCACTATGTTGGTAATCCTACCGTGGATGAGGTGGCGGCTTATCAGGAAGCTCATCCGAAAAATAAGGATCAGTTTATTGCGGAGAATCAACTGGAAGATAAACCGGTAATAGCTCTTCTTGCAGGTAGCCGGAAACAGGAAATCAAAGATAATCTGCCGGATATGTTGAAGGCTGCTTCTGCTTTTCCCGATTATCAGCTTGTTCTGGCGGGTGCTCCTGCCATTGCTCCCGACTATTATAAAAAATATGTAGGAGAAGCGAAAGTGAAAATCATTTTCGATCAAACCTATCGTTTGTTGCAGCACGCAGATGTGGCTTTGGTCACTTCAGGCACGGCTACTCTTGAGACGGCATTGTTTCGTGTTCCCCAAGTCGTTTGTTATTACACTCCGATAGGGAAAGTGGTTTCCTTCTTGCGGCGTCATATCTTGACCGTGAAATTTATTTCGTTAGTTAATCTGATTGCCGACCGTGAAGTGGTAAAAGAGTTGGTGCGGATACGATGACCGTGAAGAATATGCAAAGTGAATTGAAAAATATCATTGAAAATGAAG
>ENA-OQAA01001492-OQAA01001492.1-human-gut-metagenome-genome-assembly--contig:-NODE-1492-length-11537-cov-8.376687_pt1 | contig 11537 bp, 15 predicted proteins | sample MGYA00242489_ERZ504515 | MGnify/ENA primary metagenome ERZ504515 (study PRJEB26092, sample SAMD00036237) | human gut metagenome | host: Homo sapiens | study: EMG produced TPA metagenomics assembly of...
GGATTTTGTGGGCTATCAGCTCACAAGCAAGCTGCTGGAAAGCGCAAAGCCCGATGTCATGGTGCTGCACTGCCTGCCCGCCCGCCCACCGGGTGAGGAGATCTCCTCGGCGGTGTTCGAGCAGCACGCACCGGAAATCTTCGATGAAGCGAGAACCGCCTGCATGTGCAGAAAGCCGTGCTGGCCATTCTTCTGGCGGGGAAATAAAAACAGAACGCCAACAGGGCCGCCGCACATCGTTTGTGCGGCGGCCCTGTTTTTATCGTGGGAGATTTGAAAAAGCGATCAGCTGCGGTCCATTTTGACCACGAACAGGTAGCTCAGAACAAAGGATAAGCCAAAGGCAATGACCCAGCCGATGGCGGCGTAGATGAAGTAAGGTCCGATATAAGCGGGAATGCTGAAAATGCTGGAGGTGATGTAGCCGTACAGACGCACACCGAAGGCACCGATGAAAGCGCTGCCCACGCAGCTGCCGATGGTAGCTGCAAGGAAGCCCTTCTTGTACTTGGTCAGCACGCCGAACAGAGCAGGCTCGGTGATGCCCAGAATGCCGGACAGAACGGAGGACAGAACGATGGAACGTTCCTTTTGGCTCTTTTCTTTGAAATAGCACCTGCGGCGGCACCCACAATGGACAGATTTGCAATGAACATCATGGGCATGAGCATGTCGTAGCCCTTGGTGGCAAAGTTCTCCAGAGCAATAGGAGTCATGGCGTGGTGCATACCCACCAGAATGGAAGCGGGGCGGATCAGACCCATGACGACACCGGCAAAGATGGGAGAGATACCGAACAGCACATCCAGCATCCATGCCAGACCTTTACCGATGTAAATGCCCACGGGACCAATGACCGTCAGGCAAAGAAGCCGGAAATGAACAGGGTGATGGTGGGGGTGATAACGGTGCGGGCGGCTTCGGGAACGATATTATCGACCCACTTGTAGATATAGCTCAGAGCAAATACGCCGAAAATGATGGGAATGACCGAACCGGAATAGTTGAACACCGGGATGGGCAGGATGCCTGCAAACATAAAGTTGCTGATCTCGCCTGCTTGGCAGCATCCACCATGGTGGGGTACATCAGAGTGGCGGCAATGGCAATGGCCAGATACTGGTTGGTCTTGAATTTTTTTGCGGCCGATGCGGCAATGAAGAACGGCAGGAAGGTAAACACGCCGCTGGCAAGCATATCAATGATCTTATAGGTGTCGGTGGCGTTGGATACAACGCCCAGAGCGACAAGACCGCCCATCAGGCCCTTGATCATACCGGCACCGGCAATGGCGGGCACGATGGGGCCGAATACGCCGGACACCATATCCATGAACCAGGAAATAAAGTCTTTCTTCTTTTCCGGCTGGGCAGGAGCTGCGATATCCTCCTTCAGATCCAGCATCTGCAGGGCGATGTCGTAATATTTATGGACGCTGGTGCCAAGCACGATCTGCAGCTGGCCTTTGGCAAACTGCACGCCAATGACACCATCCAGCGCCTTGATAGCATCCTCCTGGATCTTGCTGGTATCCTTGAGCTCAAAGCGCAGACGGGTCATGCAATGCCAAGTGTTCACAACATTGTCTTTGCCGCCGACATACTCGATGATTTTTGCGACGACTTCAGTCTTTTCCATAAGGGAGAGCCTCCTTCTTCGGTTTCCTTTTTCCTTGATTGTGTTCCAAAGCGAAAATCCAGCACGTGCGTTGTGACGCTAATATACCACGGAAAAATTTCATTGTAAAACATACCATTCTCTGGAATGATTTCAAAAAGCGACGATAACATGCTGTTAAATGATTTTAGTTTCAAAAATTGGACTGTTTTATTTTGCGGTTTTCGCCAAATAAAAAGCAGGAATTGATTTGCCGCCAAAGGTATGATTGAATAGTTCTGCAAGCAAAAATGCAAACCCTTTTCAATCTGCTATAAAGAGGTGTGCTTCTTATGAAACCTACGATCATTACAGATATCAAATGTTTTGTCACGAACCCGGAACGCCACAATCTGGTGGCTGTCAAGGTGCTCACGAATAAGGCGTTTATGGTGTGGGCTGCGCAACCTTCCAGCAGCGGCCGCTGGCGGTGAAATGCGCGGTGGAGGATTACCTCAAGCCCATCCTGATCGGACGCGATGCCAACGATATTGAAGACCTGTGGAACCTGATGATGGTCAACTCCTACTGGCGCAACGGCCCGGTGCTGAACAACGCCGTGGCAGGCATCGACATGGCGCTGTGGGATATCAAGGGCAAGCTGGCAGATATGCCCCTGTACCAGCTGCTGGGCGGCAAGGCGCGGACGGCGATCCCGGCCTATACCCACGCCGTGGCGGATGATCTGGAAGGATTATACCGCGAGGTGGACCGCATCTACAAGGAGGGCTACCGTTATATCCGCTGCCAGCTGGGCTTTTACGGCGGGATCCCGGACGAGCTGAATACCCCGGAAAACCCCCTGCCCGGCACCTATTTTAACCAGGACGACTACATGCGCAACACCGTGTATATGTTCGGCAAGCTGCGGGAAAAGTACGGCAGCTCCTTCCACATCCTGCACGATGTGCATGAAAGGCTGACCCCAAATCAGGCGATCCGGTTTGCCAAGGAGCTGGAACCGTACGCTCCCTATTTCCTCGAAGATCTGCTTCCGCCGGATCAGAACGAGTGGCTGGCCCAGCTGCGCAGCCAGTGTGCGGCCCCCATTGCTACCGGCGAGCTGTTCAATAACCCCATGGAATGGAAAGAACTGGTCGTGAACCGCCGCGTGGACTACCTGCGCTGCCATGTTTCCCAGCTGGGTGGCATTACCCCGGCGGTAAAGCTGGCGCACTTCTGCGAACCCTTTGGCGTGCGTATCGCATGGCATACCCCATCGGACATTACCCCCATCGGGTGGCGGTGAATACCCACCTGAACATCCATCTGCATAATGCCGCCATTCAGGAGAACATCGAGCTGAAAGACAAGATCAAGGCAGTGTTCCCCGGCTACAACGAGGCAAAAGGCGGCTACTTCTACCCTATTGAGCGTCCGGGCATCGGTGTGGATATCGACGAAAAGGAGATCGTCAAGTATCCGGTGCGCTACCGTCCCCATGAGTGGACCCAGAGCCGTATCCCGGATGGTACGCTGGTGACACCGTGACCGACCGCTTTCAATAATGTGCAGGACTTTGCACTTTTTGTCCCAGTGTGGTATCCTTAGCAAAAGACCCCAAGGAGGATACTGCCTGTGACTGCCAAAAAGACTGAGTTCATCGTTACAGACCTCATCAGCAAGATCTTTCAGCGCAAGACCATAATGGACAAGCTGCCCAGCCAGCGGGAATTGGCAGAGATCTATCACGTTTCCCGTTTCACGATCCAGAAGGTGCTGGGAAGGCTGCAATCCATTGGTTTGATCTATATGACACAGGGCGATGGTACCTATATCAACAAAAAGGCACTGGGGCATCCTATGGTCTACAATTCCCTTACCGAAGTGCCCTATGAGGAGCTGCGTTCCAGAACTCTGTACCTGAAGCAGGTGGAGCCTACGGCGGAGCTGCGCCGGGTGTTCAATCTTGAAGCCGGCGAGACCCTGTGGGAGTTCCGCCGCATCCGTATCGTGCGGTATGAGATCAGTCAGGTAGAGACTGGCTGGATGCCCTGTGCGCTGTTTCCGGAGCTGAACCGGGAGGTGCTGGAGGATTCTATTCAGAGCTATGCCTTGCGGCAGAAGTACCGCATTGCCTACTTTATTACCAACTACCATGCAGCAGCACTGGATGCAGAGCACGCCGAACTTTTGCACTGCAAAAAGGGGCTGCCGGTCATGGATATCACTTCCCGTGGTGTACTGCGGGATGGAAGGATCTTTGTTTACAGCCGCATCAAGGCGGTGCAGTATGAGTGCACGTATGTTTCGCCCTTCAATAAGGACGTGTTCCTTTCCCGGCGGAAAATAATCACGGAAGACGCATAAAAGAACGCCTGTCAGGCTCAATGGCCCGGCAGGCGTTCTTGCATGGGGATCATACGTGAGCGGCACCGCGGTCGAGGATCTTATCGAACCGGGCAAAGAAGGTGATGGTGGTGATGGTGGCGGCCAGAATGTCGCTGACCGGCTCGGCCAGAAACACGCCGAACACTGCATCCGGCAGAACATGCGGCAGAATGAAGATGAGGGGGATCAACAGAATGATCTTGCGCAGGCAGGCCAGCAGCAGGCTGACCTTAGCCTGCCCCAGCGCCATAAAGCTTTGCTGGCAGGCGATCTGGAAGCCCATGGCAAAAATGCCCGCCATGTAAATGCGCATGGCCCACGTGGTGTACTGGATCAGTGCGGTGTCCGAGGTGAAAATGCCCGCCACCGCGCCGGGAAACAGCATCATCAACAGCCAGAACAAGCAGGTGTAGGACCCGCACAGCGTCAGCTGAAAACGGAAGGCTTCCTTGACGCGGGCCTTCTTGCCTGCGCCGAAGTTGAAGCTCATCACCGGCTGTCCGCCCTGACAGATGCCCTGAATGGGCAGCGTGCACAGCTGGGATGCGCTGGTGATGACGGTCATGGCACCCACAGCCACATCGCCGCCGTACCGCGCCAGACTGGAGCTGAAGCTGATGGAAAGCAGGCTTTCGGTGGAGAGCATCACAAACGAGGAGATGCCCAGCGCCAGCACCGGCAGAATGATCTGCTTTTCCGGGCGCAGGTAGTCTCTGCGCAGGCGCAGGATGGTCTTTTTGCCGGTGAGAAAGCGGATGATCCATGCCGCGCCCACGGCCTGACTGAGCACCGTGCAATGGCCGCGCCCCGCACGCCCAGCCCGAGCCCGAAGATCAGGATGGGGTCGAGGATAATGTTGATCACCGCGCCGATCACGGTGGTAAGCATACTGGTCTTGGCAAAGCCCTGCGTGGTGATAAAAGGGTTCATGCCCAGCACCACCAGCACGAACACCGAGCCTGCAATGTAGATGCGGCTGTAGCTCAGGGCGTACGGCAGGGTGGCATCGCTGGCACCGAACAGCCGCAGCAGCACCGGTGCCCCGGCATAGAAGCCAATGGTCAGCACCACGGCAAAGAACATCAGCATGGTAAAGCTGTTGGAGATGATCTTTTCGGCCTGCTGCCTGTCCCCCTGCCCCAGAGCAATGGCGGTGCGGGGCGCACCGCCTGCGCCCACCAGCATGGCAAAAGCGTTCAGCAGCATCAGAATGGGTGTGAACAGCCCCACGCCGGTCAGCGCTGCCGCGCCAATGCCCGCAATGTGGCCGATGTAAATGCGGTCCACGATGTTATACAGCAGGTTCACCACCTGCGCCACCACGGCGGGGATCATGAGCTGCAGCATCAGCTTTTTGATGCTGCCGGTGCCCATATCTTGTTTTGCCTGTGCCATTGGAATGCTCTCCTCTATACTTCAAATTTGAAAAATATCGTTCCTATTATACTCGCTCCCGCCCAAAAGAACAGCCTTTTTTGCAAAGAAACCGCGCTTTCTGCCCCAAAAACGCAAAACGCACGGCTGCGTATGGCTTGCAGCCGTGCCGTGCCGTAACGGGAGAAAAGTGTTGACGGAAAACCGCTTTTTTGCTATACTGTAAAGGCTAATATATGGAGATGTATCGAAGCGGTCGTAACGAGAACGACTCGAAATCCAAGTGGATGCTTCGCTAGAAATCTCCATATCACACGAGAGAACGTCGATTTTGATGTCCTGACAGGCTTCAAAGCCTGTCTGAACGATGCGTTTTCTAACAATATTCTAACAGCAACTGTTCCAAGTTTCAAGGCCGGTTTGCGATATACAAATCGTAGATTTGCCATGGAAATATACTTGGAGATGTATCGAAGCGGTCGTAACGAGAACGACTCGAAATCTAACTGGCTTTTTGGAAGTGGATTTCCGATTTTGCTAGGTTTCATGCGGGTTTTCCGGCTTCGAGAGCGAACGATTTTCGGTCGTTCTCTCCTGAAATTCTCTCCAAAGTTTTCCCAGAATGCACGGAGCATTCTAAAAATTTAATATCTGGAGCATTACTCAAGTGGTCGTAAGAGGTCGCACTCGAAATGCGATAGGCCGGGAGACCGGTGCCAGGGTTCGACTCCCTGATGCTCCGCCAAATCGAATGGACAGATGAATTTTATTCGTCTGTCCATTCTTTTTTGCCGGAACATCGCCCGTCCACCCTGTCTTTGGGGCGTATGGCATCATGCTGACGCATTGCCATAGCCCAGCCCTTCCAGCATCGCCTGTGCAGACGAGAGCTTGGAAGTATAATCGAGGTGGGCGTAAATATTGGCGGTGGTGGAGAAGTCGCTGTGACCCAGCCATTCCTGAATCTGCTTCATAGGAACGCCGTTTGCCAGAAGAAGGCTGGCGCAGCTATGACGCAGATCGTGGAAGCGGATAGGACGCAGACCGTTTTTCTCCAACAGCTTCGGGAACTGCTCGGAAACGTAGTTGGGGCGGATGATGTTCCCGATCTCGTCCACACACAGATAGCCCAGATAATCCCGGTTGTAGCTTTTACCACACAGGCGGCGGTAGGTGTCCTGCTGACCTTTCAGCATCAGCAGGCGGTCACGGATGGGCGGCACAAGGGGCAGCGTCCGCAGGCTGGACTTCGTTTTTGCACGGTCAGCCTGCACCAGAACCTTTTTGCCGTCGATGGATACACACAATTTCTAAAAAGTCAAGAAAATATAGAATAGCCTAAAACCAATATATAAGGACACCATGAATCGGTGTCTGAAAAACGAATAGCTAATAATAAACAGCCCTCTATTTGCAAAGACTGCAGGTAGAGGGCTGTTTGTTCCACTTTAGATATTTTAAGTTTGCCATTGTCACGGTTGAAAGAAGTGGTTTTCCAGTTTCCCTTTCAGCATGAGTTGTTTGTAAGTTGCTTTTCGACATGATGAGGTCTCTTTTTTCTTTTAAGTCACCTAACCGCACTACCCTGCATCCGTAGCACAGATCACGCTGTCCACATCCGGGCGGTGCATCAGTTTTTGCAGGATGCCAAACTGCTTTTTGGTGGACGCAGACACCAGATACTGCCACTTTTGCGGCAGGATGGGCAAATCTGCAATGCTCCACTTAACATACTTGGCATCGTAGACATTAGGCGGAGCCAGTTCCACCAGATGACCAACGCACCAGCTTACCAGATAGCCGTTACCCTCCAGATAACCGTCTTTGCGGTTGGTGGCACCGAGGACTTTGGCGTAGGACATGGCAACCGAGGGCTTTTCTGCTACAACTAGAATTAAAATAAGCGTTCCCTCCAATCTGTTTTCACTTGGATATGTACGGCGGCAAATGCCGCCTTGAAATCAGATGGGTTCGGTGTCTTCCTCACCGGGTTCCTCCGGCTCGTCCTCGCTGGGAATCTCAAAGTCGCCCTTGTCCTCGGTGTAATTTGCATCAGGGTCAAGGGCTTCTTTTTCGGCCTGCTTTTTCTGCTTCTGCTTCGTAAAGGCGTAGAAGCCGCCGCCTGCCGCCAGCGCAATCGGCACGACCACGCCCAGAAAGCCGGATGCGATTTTTGTGACCTTGTTCTCCTTGGGCTGTTCCGTGCCGGATGCCGCCGCTTCTTCTGCGGCTTTCTTGGCTTCTTCCTCGGCTTTCAGCTTATCCTGTTCAGCCTGCGCCGCCGCTTCTTTTTCGGCGGTGTAAGCGTCCGCATCTTCTTCCTCCATCAGTGCCAACAGGTCGGCCTCGTCCACAAGGTTCATAAAGTGAACGGTCTGCTGTCCCTTAGCATTGCGGTCGATGACCAGATAAAACGTGTTGCCAGATTTCGACACCAGCGTGATAAACTGCTGTCCGCTGCCATCGGAATAGTCGGTGTGGTAATCGTCCACCAGCGTCAGGTTGCCCTCCGGGGTCAGGGCACCAGAGGTTTCGTCCGTGATGGTGACAACATCCTCCTCCACCACTTCCAGCAGAACCGGCTGCTCCACCGGGGCGGCTTCTCCCTCAAAAGCAAAAGCGGGAGCCGCCATGCCAGCGCACAGTACCGCCGATACCAGCAGTGCGCCCAGTTTCTTAATCTTCATCTGCATCGACCTCCTTCTCAAAAGTTGCACCCACGGCAGACAGCGCAGCCGGGTTCGGGGTGGCGGTTGCCGACTGCCGCAGCAGAGCAGCAAGCTGTTCCGGCGTGACTTTTGCAGTCCGCACCATCTCGTTGACCTCGGCGGAATCCTCCTCCTGAATGCGCCGCTCCAAAATCTCGATACGATTGTTCAGTTTGATGCGGCGTTCCTTCTCTTTTTCCAGCATTGCCCGCAGCTTATCCGATTTTTCACTCATGGTAATTCCTCCAATCATTTTGAAAGCCGTCCAAAACCGGACAGATATTTCTGCCAGTAGGACGAATGAATATCAGCATACTTTATGGGGTCGCCAGCAGACACCATCTTGCCGTTTCCAAGGTAGATGCCCACATGACTTTTCCCCGGCGTATCATACGTTCCTTCAAAGAAAACAAGGTCGCCGGGCTTTGCTTCGGCTTCGGAAATGTGCTGGCTCTTGTTCCACAGACCGTTGGCGGTGGTGCGCCCCACATCGTAGCCGTTCTGGTTGTACACCCAACAGACGTAGCCCGAACAGTCAAAACCTGTTTCCGGGGTAGAGCCGCCCCAGACGTAGGGCGTCCCCACATACTTTTGGGCTTCCTTGTAGATGGCGGCAAATTCGCTGTCGGTCAGGGCTTCTGCCGGAACGGTATAGTCGATGCCCGGTGCGCCGGAGCCATCGGAGCCACCGGGCGGCAGACCGCCGTTGAACAGATAAGGCCGACCACCCAGCGTGTCCTGAAAAATCTCGTACCGTTTCCATTGGTCGTTGTTCAGTTCCTCCCGGATAACGACTTCCAGACCTTTGTTCACCAGTTTGGTGTGGAAGATGCGGTACTCGTAAGGCACCTGCGTGGGAACCGGGATTCCTGCCGGACTGATGACCCAGACCGTCTTATACCGTATCTGCACCTCTACCCATGTGGTCAGCTTATACTGCTTTTTGAAGGTCTCCTTCAACTTGCCCTGTACCTCCGACCGGGTGTAATCGTCATACAAGGTGGTCAGGAATGAAGTCAGCTGCCATGGGTCATGCTCGATGGGATCAAGGTGGTACTGGTACTCGTTATAGCCGGGGTGGTCGGTGGGAGTGCGCTTGATCTTTTTATCCAGCTCCTTTTCCAGCTTCTTGTAGTCCTGTTCTGCGCCCCGGATGTCCCGGTCCTCGGCAGAGTACATGGTCTGCCCGGATACCTGTGTACCGCCCGAAAAGAGGATACCGCAGGAGGAAAAACCAGACATGACCATGAGGATGAGCAAAAGAAAAACGCCCACGATCACCAGAACGTGTGCGTTGCTCTTGGCGGCATTCATCAGCCCTTTACAGCGGTGCTGACGGCGGTTTTGCTCTTTTCTACGGCTTGTTCTACGCCAGACCGGGCGGCAGATGCACCGTTGGATGCCGCTTTGCCACCTGCGGTCTGCGCCGCTGTGCCCGACCGGGCGGCAGCATAATAGCTCTGCCGGATATCCTGTTTCTGCCGCCACCGGGAAAGCCAGTTGGAACCGCCCTCACTGGTGCAGGATGCGCCTGCATCTTGTGCCGCAGTCGGCTCCGATGCAGAAGATCTTGCGATTTTGGAGCCTTTCTTGCCCTGCATCTTGGCTTTCTTCTTGAGCTTCCGGGCATAGCGGCTTTTGGAAATATCACGGACATTTCCTGTCGCTTTTTCGCCCTCGCTCAACGCCTGCGTGCCCACATTGTCGTCCTCGTACTGGTCAACCTCCCGGTGCACCGCAGACCGGGCGGCATGAGCGGCGTACATTTCCCGCTTCTGTGCTTTGCTCAACCGGCTCAGCTCGTCCGGGGTCAGTTCCGCCTTGCCAAACCGCAGATGCTGTGCCTTTTCCGCAGCCTTATCCACATCGGTTTTCAGCTTTTTCTTTCTGGGCACCGACTGCTCCACCTTTGTTTTCTTCGGGGGCGAGCGGGTCTTTTGGGTTGACGCTTCCTCTTTGATGTTCAGCTTCGGATTACTCATTTCTGTGTGCCCTCCGAGATCTCGTTGAGTTTAGTCGTGAGGATACGGTAGAGTTCAAGGTCTTTCGGGAAGTGGTCAACAAAGGGCAGGATCACGTTGCCGAAGAACAGCAGCCCTTCACCCTCGCCGGAGTGGGTCACATAGGAAAGCTGATGGGGCGAGATATTGAGCTGCTTTGCGAGGATCTGTCGGTCTCCGTTGGCCTGATTGAGCATATACACAAAGTCCGAGTTCTCGAAAATGTTCGATACTTCAGGGCTTGCCAGCAGATCTTTGACGTTCTGCGTTAGGGCTGTCGGAATGCCGCCCCACTTACGGAAACGCTTCCAGATCTCCACGGAATAGGCGGCGGTCTGCTCCTCTTTCAGCAAAAGGTGGAATTCATCTGCATAGTACCGGGTGGATTTTCCGGCACTGCGGTTGGCGGTAACACGCCCCCACACGGCATCCTGCACAATGAGCATACCCAGCTTTTTGAGCTGCTTGCCCAGCTGCTTGATGTCGAAGCAGACGATACGGTTGTGGATATCCACGTTGGTGTGGTGGTTGAAAATGTTCAAAGAACCCTTGACGTAGATTTCCAGCGCAGCCGCCACATGACGGGCTTCCGGTTCGTCCTGCGTCAGCAGCGCATTGTACAGATCTTCCAGCAGGGGCATATTTTCCGGGGTGGGATTCTCAAAATACTTGCGGTAGACCACATGAACACAGCGGTCAATGACCGTCTTTTCTACCGGCTGCAAGCCCTCTTTGCCGCCCACCACCAGCTCACACAGAGAAAGAATAAAGTCCGCCTTCAACGCCAGCGGATTGTCCTCCTCACTGTAATTGCTGTTGATGTCCATGGGGTTGATATACTGCGTGCTGGCAGGGCCGATGTGGATAACCTGTCCATGCAGACGCTCCACCAGCGGAGCGTATTCTGCTTCCGGGTCGCAGATGATAATATCATCATCTGTCACCAGAAACGCATTGGTGATCTCACGCTTTGCTGAGAAACTTTTGCCAGAACCGGGAGTGCCGAGGATAAGCCCATTGGGATTTTTCAGCTTCTTGCGGTCAACCATGATGAGGTTATTGGACAAGGCATTCAAGCCGTAGTACAGCGATTCTTTTCCGCTCTGGTACAATTCCTGCGTGGTAAAGGGGATGAAGATAGCAGTGCTGCTAGTGGTCAGGCCTCGCTGAATTTCGATCTGGCAATCCGCCAGCGGCAGACTGCTCATCAGCCCCTGCTCCTGCTGGAAATCCAACCGGCACAGGTTGCAGTTGTGCTTCTGGGCAATACTGGATGCCTGAAAGACGTTGTTTCCCAGTTCCTGCTCCGTGCGCCCGGTGTTCAGCACCAGAAAAGTGACAAGGAACATCCGCTCGTTCTGGCTCTGCAACTCTTTCAAAAGAGCCTTTGCATCTCTGCCGTAGGTCGCCAAATCCGACGGAATGATGTCGATATCATATCCGGCACGGATGGCTTTCTTCTGCTCCT
>ENA-OQAA01001493-OQAA01001493.1-human-gut-metagenome-genome-assembly--contig:-NODE-1493-length-11528-cov-2.009911_pt1 | contig 11528 bp, 16 predicted proteins | sample MGYA00242489_ERZ504515 | MGnify/ENA primary metagenome ERZ504515 (study PRJEB26092, sample SAMD00036237) | human gut metagenome | host: Homo sapiens | study: EMG produced TPA metagenomics assembly of...
CTACGTGTCAAGCATTATATGGTAGGCACTCTCTCGCCTTACCGATTATTACAGCGCCAGCAACTTCGAGGAAGACGTGGTCTCCCTCCTATCCGAATTACATAAAACGATCCCGACCGTCGTAATGACCGGAGCTCTATGATGTACATCGATGCCGTATGTAAAGGTATTGACGATATCCCGACAGTTACACCGGAGATCCGGGATGCCCTATACATGCAATTTGAAACCGAGGGACTAGCCCCTATCCTCGCTGAATTAAAAGAAGCAGACCCTGTCCATTATGAGGAAGTGGACCGGAATAATTATAAACGAGTGATCCATGCCGTAGAGATTTGCCGGATGACAGGCAAGCCTTACTCCTCCTTCCGCACGAACATTAAGAAAGAGCGTCCGTTCCGGATCATCAAAGTAGGGCTTAATAGAGATCGCGACGAATTATGCGACCGCATCAACCAACGTGTAGATCTAATGATGAGCGAAGGATTATTGGAAGAGGCTCGCCGGGCTTATCCCTTCCGTCATTTGAATTCCTTGAACACGGTAGGTTATAAAGAATTATTCAATTACTTCAGCGGAGAATGGACATTAGACCTCGCCGTGGAGAAAATCAAACGAAACTCCCGGGTCTACGCCCGGAAGCAAATGACTTGGTTTAAACGGGACCCAGAAATAACATGGTTCCATCCGGATGAGACCGAAGCTATATTTACACATCTGAGCCAACAGATCATATAGCGTTTTAACAATGCCCATTATAAGGTGTTTACAATGGGCATTATAAACATGCTTGAATAGGCATTGTAAGCATCTTACAATAGGCATCAAGGTTTTCCGCTGATTATCAAAGCCAAATGCAACGACTTTATTTCTTGAAAACCAGATAAACCGCCGCTACCAAGAATACGAAAGCAAGCGCATGGTTCCATTTAAACGACTCCCCCTTAAAAGCGATGGTACTGAAGGCCACGAATACCACCAACGTAATCACCTCTTGGATCACTTTCAATTGAATCAAGTTGAACGGTCCCCCGTTATCCCGGAAACCGATGCGATTCGCCGGTACTTGGAAACAATACTCAAAAAAAGCGAGAAACCAACTAAACAGGATTACGCCAAACAAAGGAAGATGCTCGAACCAGCTAAACTGTTGCTTCATCTTCAAATGACCATACCAAGCGCATGTCATAAAAATATTAGACACGATCAACAATAAAATTGTATAAACACTTTGCATATTATCTTATTTTTCGAGGTAAATAATCTTCTTGTATATTCGTCATGCTCCCCCAAAGGCTGTAACGAGCCTCCGGATTGATCGCTTCCAGACTTCTCAGCAGCTCTTTCATATCCGAACGACTGGAACCCGACTCATAAGGACAGTTCTTCAATTGTTTCCGGTACCCTTTCCATACGGCGACCTGAATCAACTCCCTCTCTTCCACCAGACACATCGGACGGATAATCTCCATATCAAACTTATCCATTCTCAACCGGGGAGGCATTGTTCCGAAAGCCCTTGGTGGGTCAGGTTCATCAACAGTGTCTCTAGGATATCATCTTGATGATGCCCTAGCGCAATCTTATTGCATTTATGAGCCTTAGCGATCTCAAACAAAGCTTTCCGGCGAGTCCAAGAGCATAAAAAGCAGGGGGATTTGCGAGTGTCCGTAGAAGGATCGAAACTTGTCTCATGGACAATGAAAGGCAAATCATGCTCCTCTGCGCAACTTCTAAGATATTCCCGATCCGAACAATAAGGGATATTCGTCATCACGATATGTGCTACCACGACCTCAAACCGAGGACAATAGATTTTCGACCTGCGCCCCAGTAAATCCACCAAGGCCAAGGAATCTTTTCCTCCGGACAACCCGACCAAGATCCGGTCGCCATCATTGATCAAGCCATAGTCGAAAATCGCTCTCTTTACCTTATCCTCTATCTTGCGAAACAAACGTTCGTCCTCTGTCAATTTTGCCATATACTTCCTTTACGGGCGCAAAATTATATATTTATCTTTTCGATTTGTATGCCTCTACAAAATATTCTTATCTTTGAAACTGCATAACTATATAATCTAGAATAGACAAAATGAAACGGTTATCCAAAAAGCTGCTTTATACGCTAGGAGTTACACTCCTATGCGGAGGAATGCAACTACATGCGCAAAGTCTTGATCAGGCAAAAAAAATTATATAACGACGGGAAATACGCAGAAGCAAAACCTGTGTTCGAGAAACTAGTGAAACAAGCGCCAAGCAATGCCTCTTACAATCAATGGTATGGTGTTTGCTGTTTCGAGACCGGAGATTTAGCAGGAGCGGAGAAACATCTTAAGGTTGCCGTAAAGCGTAGGGTACAAGACGCTTATCGATACCTTGGAGAAGTATACTACCAGACCTATCGTTTTGACGAAGCCGAGGAGATGTTCGACGAATACATCACCCTCCTAACAAAAAAGAAACAAGATGTGGAGCCTTACCAGATCCGTATGGACTTGGCGAACAAAGCAAGCCGTATGCTTGATAAGGTAGAGAATGTCCAGATTATCGATAGCTTGGTCGTTGATAAAGATGATTTCTTATCAGCCTATACCTTAAGCGAGGAAAGCGGTACGTTGACCACTTACCAAGATTTCTTCCAGACTAACGATCCGGGCAACTCATCGGTATACATGAACCAGAAGGGGGATAAGATTTATTACGCCCACTCGACAGACGGTAACCACAATTGTCTTTTTACCCAATCCAAGCTCATGGATCAATGGGGAGACGAGAAACAGTTACCGATGAATATCAATAGTGACGCCGACGATGGGTATCCATTCGTGCTATCCGATGGCGTAACGATTTATTACGCATCCAAAGGGAACGGCTCTCTGGGCGGATATGATTTATTCGTCACTCGCTACAACATCAATTCCGATACTTATCTTACACCGGAGCAATTGGGCATGCCCTATAACTCCCCGTTTAACGATTATATGATGGTGATCGACGAAGCCAAGCAATTGGGATGGTTCGTTTCCGACCGCTATCAACCGGAAGGAAAAGTCTGCGTATACCTATTCATCCCGAATGACAACCGCGAGCGAGTAGATAGCGAGGATATCGAACTAAAACGTGCCCGGGCCTCTATTGCCTCGATCAAGGATTCATGAAACCCGGATCGAATTACGAAGAGCTTATTCATTTAGCTCATACCGAGATTCCTTATGGACGTATAGAAATAAAGAAAGATTTCACGTTCCCGATCCATGATGATATCGTTTATTACACCTTAGACGATATCCAAAGTCCGGAAGCGAAGAACTACTACGAGAAAGTAGTTTCCATCCATAGACAGATCAAGGAGCTAAATGAGAAACTAGAGAGTTTACGAGCCAGCTACATCAAAGGGAATAAGGCGAAGCGAGAACAACTGAAGCCTACGATTCTTGATGCGGAAGAAAAGTTAAACAACCTGCTCGCTCAACCGGACGAATGGGAGAAAAAGGCACGTAACGCAGAGATCGTATACCTAAGAAACAACCATAAATAAGAAGAACTATGCTACTGGACATAGCCATCATCGTCTTCCTCATGGTAGCGGCCATCCTACTGATACTGGCTGAGATATTCCTTCTTCCGGGAATAACACTCGCGGGTATAGGCGGGGCTATTTTCGCTATCGGCGGAGTCGTTTTCGCTTATACGGTAGGTATATGGGTAGGGCATCTGACTTTATCCTTATCAATCATTACATTCGGAATAATCTTCGCTTGGTTATTGCGTTCCCGGTCTTTTAACAAGATCGCTTTAAAGACAGATATCGATTCCAAGCTGATATCCAGCAGGGATCTCGGAATAGAACCCGGAGACGAGGGGATCACGCTCTCACGCTTAGCCCCTATCGGCAAGGCCCGGATTAAAGGTATTAACGTGGAAGCGAAATCTCAAGACGAATTAATCGATGAGAACACGCCGATCGTAGTGATCAGGGTAGACAGTTACAACGTAATTGTCCGTCCTAAAGAAGAAACAAATATTCACGCTTAATTTTATATATATGGAAATAACCTTTTTGCCACTTATCCTATTGGGGGCCGCAGTACTTCTGCTGGCAATCTTTTTCTATTATGTGCCGTTCCTGTTATGGATCTCGGCCAAAGTATCGGGAGTCAATATCTCCTTGATCCAGTTATTCTTGATGCGTATCCGAAAGGTTCCTCCCTACATCATCACTCGTGCGATGATCGAAGCGCATAAGGCAGGAATAAAGACGCTTACACGCGACGAGCTGGAAGCGCACTATTTAGCGGGTGGACATGTCGAGAAAGTAGTGCATGCGCTGGTTTCCGCGTCAAAAGCGAATATCGACCTTCCTTTCCAGATGGCTACCGCTATCGACTTGGCCGGACGTGACGTATTCGAGGCTGTACAAATGTCGGTAAATCCGAAAGTGATCGATACCCCTCCGGTAACAGCGGTAGCAAAAGACGGAATCCAGTTAATCGCCAAGGCACGTGTCACCGTTCGTGCGAATATCAAGCAATTAGTGGGTGGTGCCGGAGAAGAGACGATCTTAGCCCGTGTAGGTGAAGGTATCGTATCTTCCATTGGTTCATCCGAAAGCCATAAGACCGTATTGGAAAATCCGGATTCCATCTCGAAATTAGTGCTTCGCAAAGGGCTTGACGCCGGAACAGCTTTCGAAATCCTTTCCATCGATATCGCCGATATCGATATAGGTAAGAACATCGGCGCTTTCTTGCAAATGGATCAAGCTCAAGCGGATAAGAATATCGCTCAGGCGAAAGCCGAGGAACGCCGTGCGATGCTGTCGCCCTCGAGCAAGAGATGAAGGCGAAAGCACAAGAAGCCCGTGCCAAGGTGATCGAGGCAGAAGCGGAAGTTCCCAAGGCAATGGCAGACGCTTTCCGCACAGGAAACCTAGGCGTAATGGACTATTACAAGATGAAGAACATCGAGGCGGACACTTCTATGCGTGAAGCGATAGCTAAACCGGCCGGTACTCCATCAAAACCATTAAAGGACTAAAATAGTTATATACATGGAACTATCTCCAAGGGCAGGGTCGCACCTTGCCCTTTTATGATTAAAAGTAAACTTAATTAGCTGATCGAATATGAGAACAATCCCCGCTTCAGAATTAGCGATCCATTCAGATGGTAGTGTTTTCCACCTGCATTTAAAACCAGAACAACTCGCGGATCGTGTGGTACTTGTTGGTGATCCCGCACGAGTTACAACCGTCGCTTCCTATTTTGAGTCTCAGGAATGTGAGGTTTCCAGCCGGGAGTTTCATACCATCACGGGCCAATACAAGGGAAAACGTATCACGGTTGTATCCCATGGCATCGGTACAGATAATATTGATATCGTATTAAATGAGTTGGACGCTCTCGCTAATATTGACTTCTCAACCCGTACGATCAAGCCGGAATTCAAGCAACTTTCCCTAGTTCGTATCGGGACTTCCGGAGGGTTACAGCCATTTGTCCCGATTGGGACTTACGTAGCTGCGGAGAAATCGATCGGATTCGATGGAGTCATTTATTTCTACGCAAATAGTAATTCCGTTCGTGACGCAGACTTGGAATCTGAATTAATAAAACAGCTTGATTGGCGGCTTAGCGGCATATGGCCTTATGTCGTATCGGCAGATCCATCGTTGATCGAGCAAATCACCCGTAATGATATTATCCGGGGAACGACTATCGCGGCCAATGGCTTCTACGGGCCGCAAGGGCGCGAGCTCCGATTGCCCTTGACTGATCCGGAATTGAACCGGAAAATAGAGGCTTCGAGTTACAACGGGCGAAAGAATTACGAACTTCGAGATGGAGAGCTCCTCTTTAGCTGGTCTGGCCGCTCTCATGGGACACCGGGCAATGACCGTATGTTGTATTATCGCCGGACGTGTGGATAATCATATGAATACGGATTATAAAGGTTCTTTGGAGGAACTGATTGAAACTGTATTAGACCGTATATAATAATATCAAGACTATGAAGTGGGATCATTCACTAATCGATACGTTGGAATGGGGGAATCAGATCTCCCATAAGGAAGATAAAATAAAGATAGCGGACCTTATCGCATCTAAAGTCGAAAACGGACAAGTCATAGGTGTTGGCTCCGGTTCTACCTCCTATCTAGCGTTGATTCGCATAGCCGAACGTATCCGGACGGAACGTCTTTCCATCTTGGCGATCCCCACTTCATTAGAAATCCGGATGACTTGCGCCCAGCTAGGCATTCCGGTTACCAGCCTGTTTTCCCACAAGCCGGACTGGACCTTCGATGGGGCTGATGAAGTAGATTCCCACTTTAACTTGATCAAAGGGCGTGGAGGCGCCATGTTCAAGGAAAAGCTATTAATCAGCTCCAGTCCGCAGACCTATATACTGGTCGATCCTTCCAAGAAAGTGGAGAGGCTGGGAGCTAAATTCCCGATCCCGATAGAGATTTTCCCGGAAGCTCTCACCTATGTAGAGGACAGACTCCAGCGTTTGAATCCCGGTGAGATAAAACTTCGTATGGGGCAAGGTAAGGATGGACCGATCATTACCGAGAATGGCAATATGATCCTAGACGTATGGATGGACTATATCCCTGAAAATACAGAATCCACTCTCAAGTCGATTACGGGCGTACTCGAGAGTGGACTCTTTATGAACTATAAGGTAGAAGTATTAGGGCTTACTTCATGAATCCTTGTTGTTTCAATACCTTCAAGAGTACCTCGGAGAAATGTTCACTATTTTTCTTCGTATAGCGTACGTCCGTAAAGACCTGCGCCAGTGTTTCCTTATTATTCTCCCTTACAAACTGCTTATTCACCTCTAATGCCTCTTTCTCACTATACAAGGCATCGATGGAAGCCGGAGTAAAGTCCGTATAAGTCTCGTTTTGTACCACAGCCGCCAATGGTAAACGTTCAACTTGAGCGGGTATAGGCTCTGCCGGATAACCCACCGTAACCGTAACGATCGGGACAACCAGACGGGGAAGAGAAAGCGCCTCAATGATCTGGTCCGCATTATAAGCCGTCGTACCCAGATAGCAAATGCCTAAGCCTTTTTCCTCAGCGGCATTGCAGAAACTCTGGGCGAACAACATCGCATCTATCGTCGAAGCGATAAACGTTTGTAAATTATCGAATCCGGCTCCGCTTTCCTGCACTCCGCCCATTTCACGAAACGGTTCGCATCCGCACAAAAAGTAAGTACCACCGGGGCTCCCGTAATCATTGGTTGGTTAAAATGAGCCGGAGCCAGTTTCTCCTTGTTCGCAGGGTCGCGGGTAACCACGACACTATACAATTGCATATTTCCTGTATTCGAGGCACGAGTAGCCACTTCCAATAATTCATTCAGCAAAGACTCCGGGATATCCTGATCCGTATATTTACGGATACTTCTTCTATTCTTCATGCATTCTAACATAGCAATCCTATTTTTAAATTCTCAATAACTAAATCCTAATATCCATGCCGGCATACGGTTAAACACGCTTTTCGGTAACCCGTAGATAGCCGCATAAGCGTCGGGTACGAAGCGGAGACGATCATATCCCCTTAAGGATCACCTACGGCGAAGATATATTTACCGCCAATCAAGAAATCTCCGTTCTCCATGAATTCCACGTTCGCCACGGAACGCATCTGGCTTAAGAAATAGGTTTCACACATCAATTGCCGATTCTCCTTATCTCCGAAAAAAGAGATCAGCAAGTTGGTATCCCCCATAAAGACTTTCTGCTTGGCCGGAGTGGTTCCCAGTTGGTCTGCCGAGTAATAAATAAGCCTCACATCATGAAAAAAACGCAACAGGCTATCGCTTTGCTGACGAAGCATATTTGTCTTACGGGTTACATCAATCGATTTCGGACGTAAAGGAGCCGACTCAGCCACCATCATAAAATATTTTTGAGCTCGTTCCAGATTACTCATCGAAATAGAAACCACCGAAGGCAAATCCCGGCAAATCTCTTTTCTCACTAATTCTTGCAGACGGAAATAATACATATCCGGGTCTTGCCAATAAAAAAGGATAACATCCATGTTCCAGATAGTTCCGGTAAATCGGCACAATATTCATCTCCGCATTGATCTCCTTCACCAAATCATGATGGTTCGCTAAGATATCCTCCAACGGAATGGGATCTTTATCCAGAATGCTTTCGTAAGAAGGAATTCACGGAACGACATCGGATGCATGGTATAAAAAGCAGCCTCATGCCTTAACCCGTTCCGCACCTCTGTCTGCGAGTACAAAGAAGTGGTAGCGAAAACAATCTTTAAGGCGGGGTTGGCATCCAATAAAGTTGAGACCTCTTCCATCCAGCCCGAATAGAAATGGATCTCATCCAAAAACAAATAATGCCCCCCGGCTTGCAGGAACTCCTTAACCGCATCGGTCAATGAATGTGTCTCAAACCAGAAATCATCCAGATTCACATACAGGGCTTCCCGCGAATCTTCAAATTTCAACTTAATATGCTGTAACAACAAGGTAGTCTTACCAACCCTCGAGAGCCGAAGATGCCGATTAACCGATCCTCCCACTCTATCCGTGCATGCAAATAACGCAGGAATGTACAATTTATTCCTTTCAACAATAGCTGATGATTCCGCTGAAGCAAGTCCATATACAAATCTGTTTTACGCGAATATAAAAAATGTTCCGTGTTTTTCGTACCTTTGTCAACACTAAACCAATAAAAAGATGAATACATCCAAAGTCTACTTTACTAATTTACGCACGACCCCCAGCAGCAACCTGCTGGATAAGATGGAACGTCTGGTAAAAACGTGCCGGTATCGCCAATATCGACTTCAAAAATCAATTTGTAGCCATTAAGATCCACTTTGGCGAACCGGGGAATTTGGCATACATTCGTCCTAATTACGCCGCTCGCTTGGTAAGCCTGTTACGTGAATTAGGCGCGAAACCGTTCCTTACCGATTGTAACACCTTATACTCGGGCCGTCGCTCCAACGCTGTCGATCATCTTCAAAGCGCCATGGAAAATGGGTTCAATCCCATGTCCGCCGGTTGCAACGTTATCATCGCCGATGGCGTGAAAGGTACGGACTACCGGGAAATCGAGATCGACGGGCAATATTGCAAGGCCCCGAAAATAGGTGCCGCTATCGCCGATGCCGATATCATCATTTCCATGAACCATTTCAAAGGTCACGAGCAAGCCGGTTTCGGCGGTGCGCTGAAAAACCTCGGGATGGGATGCGCCAGCGTAGGCGGTAAACTGGAATTACATTGCGCCTCACAACCCCGTATCGATACGGAGGCTTGTAAAGGCTGTAACATCTGTGTAAAGCACTGTGCTCACGATGCCATCCATTTGAATAACAACCGAAAGGCCGAAATTGATTACGAGCGTTGTGTAGGTTGCGGGCAATGTGTGGCTCTTTGCCAGTACGACGGTGCCGTAATGGGCGAAGGTGATACTTCCGAGCGATTGAATTACAAGATCGACGAGTACACGAAAGCCGTATTAGCAGACAAGCCTCATTTCCATGTTAGTTTTATCATGAACGTATCTCCGGAATGCGATTGCTGGAATCATAACGATGCCGCCATCATCCCGATTTGGGTATCGCCGCATCTTTCGATCCGGTGGCCTTGGATAAGGCTTGCGCCGATATGGTTATCAACGTTCCTATCATCGGAGGTAATAAATTAGCCGAGACTCATCCTCACGAACACCTTGAGGGAGAGGATAAATTCCATTTGATTCATCCGGATACGAACTGGCAAGCCGGCCTACGTTATGCGGAGGAAATCGGACTGGGTTCTCAAGCATATGAATTAATAACAGTTTAATAGACGGAATGAGTACAATTTGCGCTATATCTACAGCTCCGGGAGTAGGAGGAATCGCAGTGATTCGTGTCTCCGGGCCGGATGCTTTCAAGATTTGTGATCGGATATTCCGGCCGAAGAAGGCAGGTAAGAGTTTATCTACCAAAAGGCTTATACCTTAACGTATGGTTCCATCGTCGGTAACAATGACGAAACCATAGATGAGGTGATCGCCGCTGTTTTCCGTGCCCCCCATTCTTTCACGGGGGAAGATACGGTGGAAATCACCTGCCACGGCTCGACGTATATCCAACAACAAATCCTGCAATCCCTTATCTCCAGCGGATGCCGTATAGCGCAACCGGGTGAATATACGCAACGTGCTTTCATGAATGGCAAGATGGACCTTAGCCAAGCGGAGGCCGTTGCGGATTTAATCGCCTCCACTTCGGCTGGTCAACATCGTTTGGCTCTAAGCCAGATGCGAGGTGGTTTCAGTAGGGAACTCGCCGAACTTCGGAACCAACTGCTCCATTTCACCTCTCTCATGGAGCTGGAACTGGATTTCAGTGACCATGAGGAATTGGAGTTCGCTGATCGTAGCGAGCTTCGCACGCTTGCGGATCATATCGAACAGGTCATCTCCAAACTCGCCCAATCTTTCAGCGTAGGTAACGCGATCAAAAACGGTATTCCCGTCGCCATCATCGGTGAGACGAACGCCGGCAAATCTACTTTACTAAACGCCTTGTTGAACGAGGATAAAGCGATCGTCAGCGACATCCACGGAACGACCCGTGACGTTATCGAGGATACGATCAATATCAACGGCCAGCTCTTCCGTTTCATCGACACCGCCGGTATCCGTGAAACAAGCGATACGATCGAAGCTCTTGGTATTGAACGTAGTTTCAAGGCTCTAGACCAAGCGCAAATCGTCATCCTCATGTACGACTTAACCCGTGACCTCAAGGATTTCGAGGCTTTCTATCAAGAAATAGCTCCGAGATTAACGAATAAGTCTGTTATCTTAGCGATGAACAAATGCGATGTATTACCCACATCCTCTCTCCCAACCTTCTCTTTCCCCACCGAGGCTGGCATCAAATCGCTATTTCCGCCAAAGGCAAGCTGCATATCGCAGAGCTACAACAACTCCTCACGGAAGTCTCTTCCATCCCCACCCTCCACCAAAGCGACATCATCGTAACGAATGCCCGCCACTTCGAGGCGCTTACGCATGCGCTGGAAGCTATACATAGGGTACAAGAAGGTTTGAACTCCAGCCTTTCCGGGGATTTCATCTCGCAAGATTTACGGGAGTGTATATTCCATTTATCGGATATCGTAGGAGAGGTTACGACAGATCAGGTGTTGGGGAATATATTTCAGCATTTTTGCATCGGCAAATAATGCTTGGAAACAGCCATAAGCAATCATAACTATTTAGAATAAAGTCACTGTATTTCAGCAACTTTCTTGTTTTTAACACTTTCTAATCCTTATTTGTTAGTAACGGTTTTTATCCATATTTTTCTATCATATTTCTACCGTGACACAAATTCACGGTTAGCCCGAATGTCACAGTGACGCATTAGTTGACGTGTGTTGACAATGGTTTACATATGTAGAACGAAAAAGGAAATTAAAAACAAAGAAAATGATATAGAAAATATGGAGTAAAGAGAATTTGTC
>ENA-OQAA01001494-OQAA01001494.1-human-gut-metagenome-genome-assembly--contig:-NODE-1494-length-11506-cov-6.295808_pt1 | contig 11506 bp, 10 predicted proteins | sample MGYA00242489_ERZ504515 | MGnify/ENA primary metagenome ERZ504515 (study PRJEB26092, sample SAMD00036237) | human gut metagenome | host: Homo sapiens | study: EMG produced TPA metagenomics assembly of...
TGACTGCTCCAATGCCTTGAAAAAAATCTTGGTAGTCCTGCACGCTGCCGGACAGTTCATCCACTGCGATAGAGGCAGCGGTTCGCCCTCGGTCTGGCTGACATCGAACACGGACACCACCTTGAAAGCCGGAATCTGCACCGTCTTTTCTTCCGTCAGCGGCTTGCCGTCCTTGTCCAGAATCGGCTTGCCCTGTTCGTCCAGCTTTTCCATCTTCTGCTTCACCTTATACGGCGCAGGGGCAAGGATTTTGATGCCTTTTTCGCCTTTCTTTACGGTGCGGTGGAACGTGTCTTTCCACTTGTTGAAGCCGGCCACCAGCTGCCCGCCCTGCATGGCAATCAGCAAGGTGTTGTTGAAGCTGTAATTGTGGAATTTCGCCATCGTGGTGAGATAGGCTTTGTAGCGGTCGCTGTCGAACAACTGCTGAATCCCTGTTTCCAGCCGGTCCGTGATTTCTTTCATCCGCTCTACGCTGTCTTTGCCGTTTAGGATAATGGGAATAACTTTCTGCGGTTCCGTTTCAGGCTGAACAGGCGGCGGGATGTTGGCCGAATCTCGCAAAACTTCCGGCGCAGGAAAGGACAGCACCCGGTATTCCTCCGGCACAGGCTGGCCCTCGTGGACTTTCTGCCACGCATCCCCGCTTTTGACAAGGTAGCCATACTCGGTAAACATGCCCTGCTCCTGCTGGGCCACATACCGGCCGAACTGCGCCGTGTCGATGCCGCCTTTCCATTCTTCCGGCATATCCACCATGCCGGAGCGATTCAGGTAGTAATCTCCTAGCTGGGCAGGCCCGTGCACATCCGGCAGATACACATAGTAGTCCACGTTTTCGGGAAAGTCAGTGATTCTCCCGATGCTGAAAAGCTCACTCTGCGGGGCTTGCAAAGCGGCGTTCAGCTCTGCGCGTTCCCCGGTAGAGAGTATTTCCAGTCGTGATGCCAGAAAGTTCAGTTCGTCCACGCTGGATGCCAGCACCATGTTATAAGGAATTGCAAAGCGTTTTTCTTCCTCGGCAAAGTAGCCGGAAATGGAAAGGCCCTGCGGATTATCGGACGAAATGCCGATTTGCCGCAGGGCCGCTTGTACCTGTTCGGTTGTAGTGGGCAGGTCCAGCCAGACGCCATCCCTGCCTTGATGCTGCCGATTTTGCAGCTGGATGGAAAATAATTCGCTCATTTGGTCACACTCCTTTTTTGCTATCCTACGGATAGAGAGAGCCGGTTATGGCAAAATGAATGCTTCACCTTACCATAACCGGCCCTCGTAATTTTATTATGAACTTATCCGGAATCTGTTAAAGGGACATATAAATATACCCATACGACTTTTCAAGCCGTTCAGGTGGAATTGTGATATTGGAATTTGCAAGAATTTCGCCAAATTCTTTTAGACCTGCTGTTACTTGATCTGAAAGAAAATTTAGATAGCTTTCGATTGTTGTGAACTCCGAACCTTTATACCAAAAATCCGTTAAAGAATCATTTTCTTTCAAATCTTTTCTAGTGATTTCCCAACAGGTAGTACGCAAAGGCCTGTATTTGTCACAAGCCTTTAGATAGCGTCCGACATCTTCATCTTTTAAGTCATCAAACGGAAAATGAAAAGAGCTAGTGTATTCAGACAATGGGACAGATTCCATTTTGAGCTGTTTTAATCGCGTTAATGTCCATTTGTCTGCAATTATATCTGTAAATTCATTCCACGTCATCAAACGTACATTTGAAAGGTTTGCAGCCTCAATCGCACCGGATTGGAAGCCAGCTTGTGAAATCAAAAGACCTAATGATGCACCAGAATCTTGTACAACCGTTCTGAATGCGTGAACTTTTTCTTTTGGAACTGAAGAATTCCAAAATTTACATTCACACACAATTCTTTTAACCAATTCATCAGGAGATTCGACCAAAACATCAACTTCCACTTTACCACGGACGGTATCAATTGTACAAGGGCTAACTGCTCGATATCCCGATTGATTTAGAAGCAGCGCAACATCGTCCTGCAACTCTTTCCAAGTAGCTGGACATCTATCTGTAAATTTCATTACGGCATCTTCCTGCAAAGTTCCTTTAGTTAAGTTTATTTTATCACATTATAGAATCCCTCGCAATTCGGTAATTGACGTACTTGCCTCCCGTATCAGCCAGAAGCACCGTTGCATCATAGGTTTTGCCTGTTTTCTCGGAGTAGAGGCCCTTGACCTTTGCCTTACCGTTTTTGAGCAGAGCGGCGGCGATCTTCGGGGTGAACACCTTTTTTCGCTGCTCAAAGAAGCGGTCATTCTTCCACATTACGAACTGACAGCCACGATTTCCGCAGTAGAAGTTTTTCTTGCCCTCGTAGACGTTTTCACCACACCGGGGACACTTGCCGATGATAACCCGTTCCGACTGGAACAGGTTTTGTTTGTCCGCGCTGATGCAGGAGTAGGTCTTGATCAGCTGACGCACCTGCGCTTCAATTTCGGCCATGAACTCGTCCGGGTCTGCATTGCCCTTGGCAATCTCGGTCAGACGGTTTTCCCATTCAGCAGTCAGAGCGGGAGAGGTCAGGCTTTCCGGCAGAACCACCGCCAGATTGATGCCGTCCTTGGTGGGGACAAGCTGCTTGCCCTTGCGCTGCACAAAGCCCATTTGCACCAGTTTTTCCAGAATCGCCGCACGGGTGGCCGGAGTGCCCAGCCCCTTACGTTCCGCTTCCTCCGGCATATCCTCGGCCCCTGCCCGCTCCATTGCCGACAGGAGCGTATCTTCGGTGTAGGCTTTTGGTGGGGACGTGAAATGTTCCAAAATGTCAGTTGTCACGGAAAAGTTCTGTCCCTCGGCCAGTTCCGGCAGTGCGTTCAAAACTTCTTCCTCGGTATCGGCTTTCAGGGTGGCGCGGAACCGCTGGTCGATCTCTTTCCAACCGGGAATAAGCACCGTCTTTCCCTTGGCGGTGAACTCGTTCCCGGCGCAGGAGAACACGGCGGCCACGGTTTCGTATTCATGGGGTACAGCCACGGCGCAGAGCAGCTTGGCGCAGACAAGGTTCATCAGCTTGCACTCACTTTCCGCAAGGCCGGTGAAGCCCTGTTTTACAAATTCAGCAGTGGGAATGATGGCGTGGTGGTCCGATACCTTTTTGCTGTTCAGTACCCGGCCCACTTCCGCAGTCAGCGCAAGTCCTTGGGCAAAGGGCAGCAGCCCCAGCAGATCAGACACAAGATGTTGTACCGTCTGGCCCATGTCCTCGGTCAGATATTGGCTGTCCGTGCGGGGATAGGTCAGCAGTTTCTTTTCATAAAGCTGCTGGGCATAGTCAAGGGTCTGCTTTGCCGTGAAGCCGAACAGGCGGTTTGCCTCCCGCTGCAAGGTGGTCAGGTCATAAAGTTTGGGCGGCTGTTCCGCCTTTTTCTCTCGCCGAATGGACGTGCAGACTGCATTTGCACCTGTGCATTTTTCTTTGAGAGAATTTGCGGTTTCTGCATCCGCAATGCGCCCACTGTCTGCTTTCAGGCTGCCGGAATGGATGCCGACCGTGTAATACTTTTCTTTCTGGAAGCGCAGGATTTTTGCATCCCGGTCCACCAGCATTTTCAGCGTCGGGGTCTGCACCCGGCCTACCGTCAGGGTTTTGTGATACAGCACCGAAAACAGTCGCGTTGCATACCCAGCGGAAGGCTGGACACAAGGCCCTGCTCCTGCTGGTAGTCCAGCCGGACAAGGGAGCAGTTGTACTTCTGGGCCACACCCGCCGCTTGGAACACATCGTTGCCCAGCTTTTGCTTGGTGTCGGCCACATTCAGCACTAAAAAAGTCAGCATGAAAAGCCGTTCGTTCCGGGTCTGCAATTTGTTCAGCAGCTTTTTGGCGTCCTCGCCGTAAGTGGCAAGGTCGCTGGGCAGGATGTCCATGTCGTACCCGGAACGGACAGCCTTTTTCTGCTCCTGAATTGGAGTTCCATCTTTTCAGTTTCCGTCACACGGAACTTGATGATGTGCGTTTTGTTGTTCGGCGTGTCGTGGCGGTGGGTCGTGCTGGGTTTCGTTTTGACATTCGTTTTGTTCATTGAACCTCCTGTCGTTTCGCTAGCTCCTCGGTGGAGCTATGTAAGCACGACACGCCGTTCTTTCGCACCGCAAGGTGCGAATATGAGCAGGGTTTGGGGCAGGTACGCCCCAACAAGATCACATCAAAACTCGCAAGAGTTGCAGATGTGAAGTCCCGGTGGAGCACAACATTTCAAGAATTGAAAATTTGTGGCCACGGGACGGTTCTTGCTCTCCACCGCTGCGCTCAAAACGCATTTCCGAAAGTTGTTTCCGAATTGTTAAGACGCAAAAATAAGTAGAGAGTTCCGCTGCTCGTGTATGTTGATCGCCGTTTGCTCCGAACGAAGTTCCTGCCCCTGTTTTGCAGCGGCGTTGGCCGAAAAGCCGGTATCACGCTCGGACGGCTCATGAAATTCTCAAGGTACGGCTTCCCCAAAAAGAAAATACCGCCCACGCAGTACAGGCGAAGGATTTTGTCGGGTGAAACAGACGGCAAAATGATCGGGTGTGTTGCGGGGCGGTAAATCTTCGCAGGAAATAAAACCGCACAGAATCGTTTCTTTACAGAAATCTCTGTGGATTTGTTGGGAATGATAACATAAGTACGAATGCGTGTCAACACTTCAGGATAATGAATACATCAGATGAACGAAACACACAAAGTACAAGCGAAAGCAAGGCTGCGTTTTAGAAGAATGTTTTAATTTTCGCAGTTCAGGCGGACTTGGACGGTAAACACACCGTCCTTCTTCTTTGTGTAGAAGTCGCCATGGTTCTCTTGAACGATACGATTTATGTTCTTTAGTCCGTAACCGTGATACTCTCCGATGCGGATGCTGCGAACGGTATCGCTGTATGGATTCTCAAGCCGGTAAAAGAGACTGCGATACTGCTTGCGCAGCTGTAGATGAATGATTCGCTGTTCTGCTGGCAAGTCGCAGCAGGCTTCAATGGCATTGTCAAATGTGTTTCCGATGATGATGCTCAAAGACAACGATGAGATCGTCAGAACTTCAGGAATCGTCACATCCAGTTTGACTTTGATGTTATTCCTTTCCGCAATTCGTAAGTAATAATTCAAAAGAGCATCAACAACAGGATTTCCGACAGCAGAAATATTTGTGGAACGCTCGAAAACATTCGTGGCGGCCTGTGCGATCTTGTGAAGTTCTTCGGTATCACCGTGTTCTGCAACTGCCTGCATCGCCAGAATGTATTTCTTCACATCATGCTGTAGAGAACGGACTTCTTCCTGACGTTCTTTGAGCTGCTGGTAGTATTCCATTTGAAGGTTGTACTGCTGCTCATTGAACTTGACTTTGAATTTTTCTAGCTCATTTTCCCGGAGAGCTTCCACATAGAACACGATCAGGATGTTTATAAGGAGAAGTACAGCCATAAGGCCGACCATATAATCAGGGAAATAATCATCCGCAGCATGATACTGTGCCACATAACAGACCGCGATACTTGCGATTTGAATCGCAATGATCGGCAACAGCCATAGGATGCGCAGATCATTTCCCTTTCGGCTGAAAAAATGTGAAATCAGAACTACGAGTGGAATTTGAATCAGGTTTGAAAAAACAATATAGACCAACCGTGCTGCCCCAGCCTGCATCAGAATGTCGGTATCCGGGATACGCAGACCAATCAGGAGCATTGCAAGCACTTCCACCAAAGCAGCCAGTGTAAAGAAGGCTCCGCTTGCGAAAACCGCCTGCCACGGTCGCACCTCATAGAACAGCAATGCAAGGAGAAATCCGCCAACTAAAAGATAGATCGTGCGCTGCGTCACCCAATCCGGGAATAAACTCAAAGCACACTGCCCAGCAATCAAGAGTGCAACATAGGCATAGAACCACCTTGAGACGGGCTCCTTTTTGGGAAACAGCCGACCGATAAAAAGCAGCAACAGGGCAATGTTGGCAAAGCTCCCTGCAAACTCAACGAAATAATAAAGCATCATCTTCCCAAATAAGCGTTGAAGATCTGATTGAACTCCTGACGCTTCCTCCTGCTGATCGGCAGCTGATGTCCGCTGGAAAGAAAAACAGCGGTTCCCGTAGCGTAAACAATGTGTTCCATGTTGACGAGATAACTTTTGTGTGGTGACACAAAGCACCGTTTGGGAAGCTGCTCCAAGGCTTCAGGAATGCTCATTCGCAATGTAAGGTCTTGCTCCTTGCAGTGAATCAGAACTTTATGTCCGTGGCTTTCCAGAAAGTAAATGTCCGATGTTTCCAAGGACATGGTAACACCATCGTATTCGATCGTGAAATGTTTGGAGTTCAGTTCCTGAAGGACGGCATCCATTGCCGCAGCGAACAGCGTCTGATCCAAAGGTTTGACAAGGTAGCGGAATGCAATGCCATATCCCTGCACAGCGTACTCATGCCGCTTCGTGACAAATACCACCAAAGGATGCTTCTCCATCTGAATCAAAGACTGCGCCAGCTGAAAACCGTTGGATGGCATCTCGATATCGAGAAGAAGCAGATCAAAGGATTTCTTCTGCATTTGCAATTCGCTCAGAAGTTCGTTTCCATCCATGTAAGTTTCAATGTCAAAGCAGCCTTGCACATCGTACTGCTGGACGCTTTGAACAATGCCATCAAGGTCTGATTTCTCATCATCGCAGACTGCAACGTGGTACTTCAGCATTTCGACAACCTCCACAAAATAATGTCCTGCTACTATTATAGACTGTGCAAAGGCTCCTTACAAGTAGCCTGACCTACCACTTTTGTCACCAGAACGACCAGTTTTGCCAAACCTCTTGATTTTGCTGAAATTTATGATACAGTGAAGCAAAAATCAGAAGATAAGGTGGCGCAACTGCAATGTGGGAACGCACGCTGTCTCAAAAATCAGTCCGTCTTTTCTGCGAGCAAAAAGTGATAGATGAAGCAAAGGCGGATGCGTATGTCTATGGGTACGAGTTGCTCATATCATCTGTTGTGAGCGTTCTGCTTGTTGTTTTAATCGCTGTTGTGTGTGGTGATGTGCGGTACGCACTTTCATTTTTGATTGGGTTTATCCCACAGCGAATCTACATTGGCGGATACCATGCAACATCGCACACCAGATGCTATTTGGCATTCTCCGGACTGGCACTTATCTGCATTTTGCTAAGTAAGGCAATCGCAGCAAATCACCTTTTCCGTATCCTGACAACAGTAGCTCTTTTGGGCATCTCTATCTTTCTCTCACCTATCGAAGCAAAGAATAAGCCTTTAAGTGAAAAGAAGCGGTCAAGTTACAAGATGGTCGCATCTGTTCTTTCGTCAATAGATTTCCTGCTTGCCATTTTTAATGTGCTTCCGTATACACGTCATGTAGTTTGCTACTATCTCTCCAAATGGGTATTGATTGTATTCTCAACAATTCCTTTGGTTCAACAAAAATTTAATGCCAACTTTTGTAGATAGGGAGGTGATAACATGAAAAAAACAAATGGGTGCTGCTTCTTATCGCTTTTGTTGCATTTTTGGTATTGGTTTATTTTATTGGTGCTTGCCTTAATGCAACGGCAGAGGCATTGACAATTATTTCGCTCTGCATCGGCATACTGGTCATTTATTTAGTCGTAAAAGCAATCAAATCAAAATCATGATATTTTGTATTCGTATGATTCCGGTGGACACCTTATGGATACTACAAAATCGTACCATCAAGCTGTGGGAGGCTAAGAATGAAAAAAGGCAAAAGCAACTTTTTTCTTATTGCTCCTTTTGCTCTTTGGGGCTGCATTTCAGTATGGACTAGTATCTTGTCCGATTGACAGATAAAAGCGCAGTACCTTATGCTTGGGCTTCTTTGTTTTTCTCATATGGAATCGTAGCAGTGCATTATATCCAAGTGGCAGTATCCTCCAAAGGCTGTAACAATGCCGAAAACGAAAAAATTGCATGGGTTCAGCTTGGGCTTTCAACTTTGTTCTTGATAGTAGCTGTTGTTCTAGCTATTCAATGAAGGAAAGCAAAGTAATCACCCAAAGCAGTGTAAGGTCACAATATTTTCTATTCCAGCAGTATTCTAGTAGTTTCAGCATTTGTATGGTTCACATTTATTTGCCGAGGAGTATACACCTGAAGGGGAAAATTTAATGAAGGTGATTCCAATGGAGCTTTAGTGTATTGAGTGAAGAAAAAAAATAAATTAGGAGGCAGTATACTATGACTAACAAAATCAAACGGCTGATTTCCATTCTATTGGTCACGGTTTTATTTCTCCTGACCATTCAGCCAGCATTTGCAACTGGAAATAAGAGAAAGATCGATGATTATTCGATAGAAGAACTTCTCAATCTTTCTGTGCAAGAACAAGAGAATCTCGGATTTTATGTTTTGGCCGAGGTTCCAATGCGCATTCCTGTTTCTAATACAGACGGCTCAAGAGTTGTATCGTATATTGATGGAACATGGAGAGTTCTTTATACAAAGGCCAATGGATTGGGCTTTTATATGAGTGGAACTACCGTCGGTATTGGCCCGGATTTAATAAAAAATGTTTCAGGAACGGATTACTACACGAGCTATTCCGATAACATCGAACGAAGCTGCCCATTTTCAACGACAGCACTAGTTCCAGAACAAAGTATATATAATACAACCTATACATATGACTTCTATGATGTTGGAACTTATCTTGATTGCAGCGTTGGGTGTTATTTTGGAGTGGTTGGCTCAAGCAAACCAATCTATTGGAGTGCAACTACACAAGTTACCATCCCGAAATTATGATTTTGACCAGCTATGGATGAAATTGTTTTTGAACCCAGTGATGTCAATATGTTAGCAGCTTTAGGCATCGTCGAAAGTGTAAAGTTGTTTCCGTTTATGTTATCAATGGGAGAACTTCAATATGCTTGCGATTCAGAATATCGTTGCAAACAATTCGTGAATTGCCTTTCAGAATATTATCCTGACAGCCAAATTGAAGCTAGACAACTGTGGTCGAAATATCATGGTACAGCGAATGCGGTTCAATGTGATATGATAAATCATAAGCCACTGCGTGTTTGGGTCAGGAGTTCTGCCGATTGTTGGTGCGGCATTTATTATATTTGTTACTATGCAGCAAAGTATGGTACAAATAGAATTTTGCTTGCATCCAGAGAAGGTCTGAAAGAATTTATGGAAGGGAAAACCGATAAGATCTCACAAAAGTATTTGACGGAAGAAACTATTACTGAGTATGCCAAAAGATGGGGAAAGCTATTAAACGAAAACACCTCCATGCGTATTTGGCATGCGAACGATGTTAAAAGCGTTAACATAGATTATTTCGACCAGAGAATTATTAGTTTAGTATCGAGAATTCCTATTTCGGTTGGTGAACTTACCGCAGACGTATTAAAAGCGATTTCTGCTCCGGTAAGTGACTGGTATGTCATGAAACGCATAGAAGCACTTTTGAAAAAGGGTGTTCTTCAAGTCGTTATTCCAAACAAAATCTTTTATAATACCATCGTCCAGCTAAACGAAGAATAAAGGAATCCGAGCAAGTCGGCCCAACAGTCACCTCATTTCAACGAGAGGGGTGGCTGTTGGGTCAATTGTTCAAAAAGAAAAACTGAAGATAATAAAAAGTCTTGATTTCTCCATCAAAACATGGTATATACATTATACGAAACAGTGCTTTGAAAGAACGCTCCACCGTTCAATGACGTGTAAAGAGAGGTGCTTGCCATGACCGCTGTGATCTACGCCCGCTATTCCAGTGATAACCAGCGCGAAGAATCCATCGAAGGCCAGATTCGTGAATGCACGGCCTATGCCGAAAAGAATGACATCACTATCGTCAAGCACTACATTGACCGCGCCATCTCTGCCAAGACGGATAATCGCCCTCAATTCCAACAGATGATAAAGGACAGCGACAAGAAGCTGTTTGATATTGTTCTGGTCTGGAAACTTGACCGCTTTGCCCGGAATCGCTACGACAGTGCCCGGTATAAGACCCAGCTGAAGAAGAACGGTGTCAAGCTCATGTCGGCTACGGAGATCATCTCCGAGGGGCCAGAGGGTATCATTCTGGAATCGGTTCTGGAGGGCTATGCAGAATACTACTCTGCCGACCTTGCCGAAAAGGTTGTCCGTGGACAGACAGAGAACATCCTGAAAGGCCGCTGCAACGGTGGTCGTGGAACGTTTGGATATACGCTGGATTCCGAGCGGAAATTTCACATCGACCCGCTTGCCTCCCCTTTCGTGCTGGAATCGTTCACGAAGTATCGGGATGGCCTCACGATGAAAGAGATTCGGGACTGGCTGAATGAAAACGGCATCAAGAACCCGGTCGGAGGCGAATTTACTTACAACAGCGTGGAGCACATGCTCAAAAACCGGCGTTATATCGGAGAACTGAAATTCCGGGATGTGGTCGTGCCGGATGCGATTCCGCCCATCGTGCCGCTGGAACTGTTCGATGATGTGCAGGAAAAGATTGCCAAAAACAAGAAAGCCCCTGCCCGAAGAAAGGCAGAGGACGATTACCTGCTGACAACCAAGCTGCACTGTGGTTGCTGCGGTGCGCTGATGTTTGGCGAAAGCGGCACAAGCCGGACGGGAGAAGTCCACCGCTACTATAAATGTGCCACGGCCAAAAAGAAGAAGGGCTGCAAGAAGAAAACTGTCCGCAAACAGTGGCTGGAAGATCTGGTGGTGAACCAGACCATGCAGCTTGTCCGGGACGATGCCGCCATGGAATCCATTATCGCCAAGGTCATGGAGCTGCAAGACCGAGAGAACACCAACCTTCCTCTCTATGAGAAACAGCTCCGGGATGCAGAATCGGGTATCCAGAATATGCTCAACGCAATTCAAGCCGGAATCCTCACCAGTTCCACCAAGGAACGGTTGGAACAGCTCGAAGAAACCAAGCGTGAGCTTGAAGCCCGCATTGCGGAAGAAAAGCTGGCAAAGCCAAAAATCAAAGAGGAATTTATCCGTTTCTGGCTGATGCGCTTCCGTAAACTGGACATGAGCCTGAAAGACCAGAGGCAAGCGTTGGTGGATACGTTCATCAATTCGATTTATCTGTACGATGATAAGGTTTTGATAACCTTTAACTATAAAGAAGGTACACAGACCATCACGTTTGAGGAAGCGGCCCAAGCCGCATCAAAGGAAAATGGTTCGGATTTGGATTGCTTTACTGCACCAAGAAAAACCAGTACACAATGTGTACTGGTTTTTCTTTTTCGGTGCGGAAGAGGACTTGAACAGCAACGACGACGACCGCAGCCAGCGGCTGAAACAGGGAGGAGTTGCTGGGGCCGCGTTCTGATTTTTCAAAGCCCTGCCAAGGGGCTGCAGAAAAATCAGAAAACGCAACCCGTAAGGCCCTGACCACCAGATTCCGCTGCGGTTCCCAACCTGTAGGAATGTCTACCGGGAGCTGCCGCTAAAATAGAAAATCCGAACCTTTTCTCGATAGGAGAAGTGTTCGGATTTTTTG
>ENA-OQAA01001495-OQAA01001495.1-human-gut-metagenome-genome-assembly--contig:-NODE-1495-length-11491-cov-1.260208_pt1 | contig 11491 bp, 8 predicted proteins | sample MGYA00242489_ERZ504515 | MGnify/ENA primary metagenome ERZ504515 (study PRJEB26092, sample SAMD00036237) | human gut metagenome | host: Homo sapiens | study: EMG produced TPA metagenomics assembly of...
CTCAAATTCTGCCAGAATCAAGGTGCGGGCCTCTTCTCTACCAGGCAAAGGGATAGCTTGTAAACGTAGCGGAACTTGCTTTGTCAGCAGTCCGATTCCATATTTACCTCCATCAAACTTTATGGCAGGTGCAAAACAAGCATGCATCTGTGTACGTTCAGCTATCTCACCCAGCACATATTTCTGTCCGCTCCGACGGGTCATACTGTCTACCTCTTGTATAGCCACAACATCAGGAGAAGCATTATTTATCACATTGGCTACCCGTTGAAAATTACAAATATCATCCATGCCGTTCGCATTTTTAATATTATAAGTCATCAGTCTCAATGTATGCTGGGCCTGTACCGGAAAAATAAATAGGATTACGGAAATTAGTAAAAAGATCTTTTTCATGTTTTCATTTTTGGGGGTTAATGTTAAGCCTCAAAGGTAAGAAAAAAATAAAAAAGCCACAAAAGATATGAATTCATACCTTTGCGGCCTCTTATTGCCAAGAATAGCTTTTCTCTAAATGGGGGGATGAGAACAAAGCTATATTATTTACAAGGTCGATTTACTATCTTATTATTTCTTTTTCCACTTTGCGGTAGTATCCCACATTTGCGGGTCTACGCTATTAAAGTGCCAAAAACCGATTTGAGAGATTCCCAGTTCATCGGCTAGTTCAAGTAGTGCTTCTGTACTTCTGGCATCACTTGCATAAAACATATGCCGATTACCATCGGTACCATCATACAGATACATGTTTACCTTTTCGTAACATAACCAAGTAGGAGAAGGCAAAATTCCATTTATACTGTCAGGCACAGATTGATAAACCTGCCTTCCTTTAATGTCACCAGTTACAGCATAATCATTTGCATAAGCAGGCAGTGCCATCACTAATTTATCATTCGGAATGCGTTTCATCCAGAAAAGCATCGCTTCTTTAGTCCATGGATAGTTGGACGTAGGTCCAATGCCCATACAATCATCTCTGTGCTTGAGCTCGGGCTTATTTATTCCCGGTGCAAAATACATATCGTAGCACATCACTCTCACTAAATCACAGGTAGCATTCAAGACTACCGGATCGTGAAACATCTTAGTTTCGTTATCCTGATACAAAGCCGGATAAAAACTCACGCAATGGCTTAATTTCTTTCCAACAGCATGAAGTTCTTTTGAAGCAAGTTTCAGGAATTCGGTATATGCATCCTGAATATCAGGACGCAAATGTTCGAGATCAAGATCTATTCCATCATATCCATTTGCATTGCAATCGCTTATATACTTCTCAACAAGTGCCTTTCTTTTCTGTGGCGTATCAATCGTTTCTTCATTTCCACCTACAGCCTGATATACTTCAATATGATTCTGATGACACTCATCGATAAATGATTTCGGAGGATTCCCGAAAACGCTAATGGAACTAATTATCTCTTTCACTGGTTCTATATCCTTAAAAGAGCTTCCATCTATATAGACATACCAAGGAAATACTTTTTCTCCAAGGTGGTGGAAGCGAGTGCTTCCTGCTTGCAGGAAACACTCGTCATTACCAACATTACAACAGCATATAGCTGTTCCAATTATACTTAAATACCTCATTGAATGTAAAGTAAACTGTTATTCTTCATCATAGTTATACTTCTTATATTCTATATAGTCATACTTAGCTGTATACGTTTTTGCAGTAGGCTTATCTCCTTGCCAACCACCGCCGTCAGCAAAGGTCATTATTGAGAATCCAAATTTGAACTGTGCCGGAGTATACCAGGTGGTGAATGTTTTCGCCACTTCACCGTCTATAATCCATGCCGCCCAATATGCACCATCTGCATTAAGTCTGAGGTCAATAGTCAGAGTATGTTTACCCGGATCAATAGGTACACCGTAAACTCCCATAGACTCTGTATAACAACGTACCAGCATTTGACCTGGAACAGGAGGAATAGTACAAGCCGCACGATCATTTTCAGTACCTGCGAAAACAAACATAGAGAATGATCTTTCTTCAGCGTTAGTTGCAGCGATATTACCACCTGCCAACCATTTTTCACCTACCCCTACCAAAGGAACATCTATTTCCCATGTATATTTTCCAGCTCCTATCTCCGGACCATAAACGAAGTTATTCCCGTTAGATAGATTCAAGTTTCCATCTGCAATCGTTCCTCCATTATTAGTCCATCCAACAGGTACAAACCTGCTTCCTCAAAGTCCACTTCACTGTTGTTCCCTCTGGTTCGGGAGGAAGTTGACCTTCGATAATCGGCTTCATTGAATAATCATAAGGAACATATTCAAGATAATCAAATAAGGCATAATTTTCTTGAGTTGCCGCATGATCGCCCATACCATAAAGATTCTCGACACTAGATATAGCACGGAAATAAGCCTCTTCACCATAATCTAATTGTGCCCTCTTTAAAACTTTACCATCAACCGACCACTCCGCCAGATATTTCTTATTCTCTAACTTCAAATCCAAAACAAACGTATGCCAAGCTTCAGCCTTGATTGGTGTGAACTCAGAGAAAAAAGGATTAGCCTGACTAGTCACAAGACACAGCATATCATCTGGTCCGGCACTATGTGCTGCACGGTCTGCAGCCGTACCGGAACAAATTTCAAAATCCAACTCATGCCCATCGTCAAAATATAAGAATGCTCCAATACTAGCTCGGTCATTCATTCCGAATTTAGGGACATATATCCTCCATTCATAACGACCTGATCCGAATTGTGTTGTTGTTTGCACTTTGAAACGATCTCCATTAGTACCTTCATACTCTTTACCTGGCCGTGTATAGATTCTTAACGCTTTTCCATCTTCACATTCGTCATTGTCTACGATAGTGATCGGATTGATCCCTGCCACAAGTCCTGTTTTTTGCAATCCAGTAAAGTCACCGTAATTATAAATGGTTCCTTTATAGCCATCCTGAATAATTGTAATGGTTCGAAGTTCAGCACCTTTCGCTGCTATGGTCAAGGTTGCACTGCGTTTTGGACCGCTATTCTTATCAGCAGAAATTGTTAGCGTACCATTACCAGTTCCTTCCAAAGGAGAAACAGTAAGCCAATTACCACCTGCCTGATCCACTGCTACTTCCCAAGCTGCTTCTGACGTAATATCTACAGTCTGAACTTCAGTAGAGGAGACTCCGAATGTTAAAGCATTTGTGGAGATTCCGCATGCAACAATCTCTGTTTTCTCTTTGAAGCTATCGCCGCATGATACTAAAGAGGCATTACATAATACACCTATTGCTAAATATAAATATCTTAGTTTCATAATGATTGTTTTTATTGTTTCACTCAGTTCTTCAATTCGGATTAATAGACGAGTCTACAAAAGGACGGGGAAGATACATCTTACTGTCATTCCACGTGCCAGATACGGAAACAGCTTCTTTCCTAAAGACTCCAGGAGCCACTTCAATCTCCGGATTCAATTTTCTGTATTCAAAATGATCTTTAATACGATTCATGCGAAACATATCCCTTGCTCTGGTGGCAATATTTCCCCAATAATATCCGGCTATTTCCCAGCCATGTTCATTATAGCAGCTTCTGCCAGATCATCATACGACATGGTTGTCTTATAAATATCCCGGTCTGCAACAACAGATCCATTGGCACGATTACGTACCTCATTCAATAAGTTGACAGCTTCCGTGATACTACCTGTTTTTGAGCGACCTACAGCTTCGGCATACCAGCAATATACTTCTGCCAAGCGAATAATCTGATGCGTCTTTTCTCCATTCTGATTCATCGAAATTTTCGGATTTCGTATAGTCGAATTCTTCTCCAGTAGTCGTTTCTTACTTTCTTCATGAAACAGGGAGCAACAACTACACGTGGTGCTTCCGGATTGGGGTCTTCCCACCAATCACGCAACTTCGTCTCATTCTTCAATATAATTTTCGGGAAATAAGATGCATCTTTGCGCGAGCCTTCCGGGAAATCATACCAGAATTTAATTTCTCCGTTCGTATCTCCCCAACCACCGCCACCATAAGCATAGTCTGCCAGGAAATCGGCTAAAGGAGCATTGGTAAGTGCATCTATTCCTAAATTATAGTAAACACCAAGTAACACTTCTGGATTATTCTTATTATACTCCATCGAATATACTTGCTTGTAATCAGGTAATAGCTTGTAGTAGTAAGTACCTTTCTTCGCAGCATCGATTACTTCTTTTGCCTTTGCAGCGGCCAGTTGATAATATTCTGTTCCTTTGTTCAACGGCCATCCCGCCATTGCCGTATACACATAAGCCAATGTTGCTTTTACAGCTCCTTGACTAACAGCAATGTTTACCCCATTTCTTGCGTAGGGATCTTTAGTATAATTGGCAGGGACCATTGTTTCTGCCTTTTTCAGGTCAGACACAATCAGTTCATAAATTTCAGGAACGGTTGCCAATGGCATGTTGTAATTGATTTCATCTTTCACAACCATAGGTACCTCTCCCCAAGCCATTACAAAGTAAAAATAAGAATAGGCACGCCAATAATAAGCTTGTCCAATGGCCGCATCTTTCTCTTCCTGGCTCACCTCCGGAGTTCGTCCGGCATTATCAATAATGAAATTAGCTGCTTTTACCAATCTCCAACGAGCACCCCACAATTCAGTCACCCAAGTGTTGTTGTCCGAAACATTATAAGTATCTACCTCACGCAACCCCTGTTTATTAGCTGCAGGGTGTGTAGAAATATCATCACCCATCACTGATTCGAAACCTGCCCAAATATTTGCATACATATCACTCGCAACTTTGGAATACATTCCATTCAGAGCCAAGTCCAGATCACCTTTGAATTGAAGAAATTAGTTACCGCCAACTGCCCTTTAGGATCTTCTGTCAGTAAATCCTGGCAAGACACCATCCAAAGTGCTATCAATGCTAGTCCGACAGATTTGAATATTCTATATATTGTTTTCATATCCATGTATAGTTAAAAGATTAAAAGTTAAGTTTCATACCAAAAGTGAAAGTTCTTGGAACAGGATAAGAGCCCATATCTACGCCATTAAAGCCGTAATCGGATTCACTGTACACTTCTGGGTCCATACCTGTGTATTTCGTTAATGTAAACAGATTTTGAGCACTGACCGACAATTGAATATCGGCTACTTTCGTTATCTTCTTAGGAATATTATACGTAAGGCTTATATTTTTCAGTTTCACAAATGATGCATCTTCAAGCCAGAAATCGGAATCAGGATAGTTTCTATTATCTGAATTTTTATGACTTGCATACACAGCATCTGCTTTATTGGCTACTTTATCCCAACTTTTGTAATAAGCATCAGATAAAGAGATGAAACGATATACACCTGTCATAGATCCCATCGCATAGCGGCTTACATTCAGTCTATCTTGTCCTAATGCAGCATTGATGAAGAGATTGAGCGTCCAGTTTTTCCAAGTAAATGTATTATTCCATCCGAAAGTCCAATTAGGCTCGGCCTGCCCTTTAGTAACCAGATCGTCAGCACCCGGATTGGTTGTCAAACTTCCATTAGATTGATGTTTATACAAGTTGGCGCCCTGGTCATTAAAGTTTGCCCATTCATAAAGATAGAAAGAACCAATCGGATACCCTACTTTTTTAATTTGAATGGGACCACCGCCAATACTTGTATAATTCTCCCCAACGATAAAATCACTACCTGCCAGATCGATTATCTTATTCTTTAAATAAGATGCATTCAGCGATGTTTCCCAACCAAATATATCTTTGTCTGTCAAAGGAGTAGCTGTGATGGTGAATTCAACACCAGAGTTTCTAACTTCACCTTGGTTGACCCAGAAAGAGCCACCTCCGTTATATTGAGGAGCAGGTTTGCGAAGTAACAAGTCCTTAGTATCCTTCCGGAACCATTCGGCTGTAAAACTCAAGCGACCGTCTAAAACACTGGCATCCAAACCTATGTTATACTGATAGGTGCTTTCCCAAGTTACATCTGGTGTGGCAAGATTTCCAGTCCAATAACCGGTATGGATTGCATCGCTACCATAACCGTCATAATTTGTAGGAGCCAACATACCCAATGTTGTGTAAGCACCGATACTTTGATTACCAACAACACCAAAACTGGCTCTTAGTTTCAATTGCTGGACAATGTTTTGTTTGCTCATAAAGTTTTCTTTAGCAACATCCCAAGCAACAGCTGCTGACGGAAAATATCCCCACTTATTCTTCTTCTGAAACTTAGATGAACCGTCGGCACGGAAAGTACCTGTCAGCATATACTTCCCTTTGTAATTGTACATAATTCGACCAAGCCCGGACACAATAGCTTCTGCGGAATAGCCATTTTCTCCATCGCGTGTCTTTGCATTTTTTGCATTCCAATAACCAACAAATTCATTGGCTAAATCACTACCGGTCAGTTTTAAATTTCTACCTTGGCGCCACTTGCTTCAAACACAGCGGTTGCAGTCAAATGATGATCGCCGAAACTTGTGTTATAAGTCACATTATTGGTATTCTGCCAGAAAAGATTCATCCTGCTCGCATTTTCCATACCACTAAGTTGACCGGGTTTTGCTAATGACGAGGTGAAAGAGTAACTCGGAACATGAGAGTAATTAGCAGCACCCTGTACAGACAATGTCAACCCTTTCATTATTTTGAAAGTCAAATCCATATTAGTATTCAAAGCATACACATATGAGTCACCATAATTTGCGACACGTGCACCATAAGGGTTTCCATTTACTGAATTATAAGGGTCCATATTATAAACGCCCGTTACCGGATCTTTCATTTCCATCGTAGGAGAATAGTTCAGGAAGTTCATAATGTCAATACCCCCATTATGACTGTGAGTACGTGAAGCATTAATTTTGGTAGAAAGTGTCAACCACTTAGTGAGTTCATTATCCAAATTTATCCGCAACTGTGCACGTTGATACTTGGTCGTGATGGTCATGGCTGTCATATTCAATACATTGGCTGAAATAAGATACTTATTTTTAGCCGTTCCACCCGAAATACCTAATTTATAGTCCTGACTAATACCGGTCTGCAACATCAAATTCTGCCAGTCAATACCCTTGGAACCATTCTTATAGGCTTCCATCTCATCATCTGCAAATGAGATACCATTATACTCCTTTAATGCAGTCGCATATTCATAAGCATTCAGTAAGTCATATTTTTTAAGGATGTTCGATACGCCTATAGCCACATCTGCATAAATCTGCACTTTACCTTCTACCCCTTTTTTAGTAGTTACCAAGACCACACCATTAGCACCGCGTGAACCATAAATAGCTGTTGCCGAAGCATCCTTCAGAACTTCAATAGATTGAATGTCAGCAGGATTTACATCTAGTCCACCAGACATAATGCCATCGATGACATACAAGGATCATTGCTGGTATTAAGAGAAGTAGTACCACGAACACGAACTTTAACTGTGCCACCAGGTAAACCATTTACGCTCGTCACTGCCACACCTGCAGTACGTCCTTGCAGAATATCTTCCACCCGCTTTACCGCTGATCCTTAAATTGTTTGGAAGAAACAGAAGCCACAGCACCTGTTATATCTGATTTTTTCACTACACCATAGCCGATGACCACTACCTCACTCAATTGGTTCTGATCTTCCTGCATTGTAATCTTCAAACTGGTATTCGTTCCCAGTTTAACCTCTTTAGTCACGTATCCGATATAAGAGAATGATAGTGTAGAGCCAACAGGAGCACTAATCGAGAACTTTCCGGAAACATCCGTTACGGTACCAGTTTGTGCATCTTTAAGGGTTACGTTGACACCGATGATAGGTTCATTGCTGTCGGCATCCATAACAGTACCCGAATACTGCTTTGCAACCTGTGCATAAGTAGATGTAACTGCTGCAAAAAGAAATAGTAGCAAGCAGCCAAGCGTTTTTCTTAGATTATCCATATACTTTTCATTTAGTTAGAATATAATGATATTAGATTTTTAGGAATTTTAGATATAAGTCAAGGCATTCAAAATGTTCCCAACATTACTCCGCCTCTTCATTCTACAGTTTTAGGATGTATTCATAGTAAATAGTCTTTTTTTAAGGTTTAATACTTTTTCGTATTTAGTGTCAACTATGCAAATATAGGTGCAAAGCATGGAAATAGAGATCAAATAACATCCATAATTAGTCCGCTACTGTTCAAAAGGAGTATTCTGAATACCCTTTCGAGCCATCTAATGAGCTTTGTGGACAAAAGAAGATGAAATCTATTGTACAGTTTCATAACTTCTTTTATATTTGCTATATCAAAAGAACATAACTTATGTCAAAAGCACACATACTAAAGAGGTATTCTTCCCTAATTTGGATATTATTCTTTGTTCTTTCTACAAAGGCTGAACAACAAGACTACTACTTCAGACAAATTTCTTTAGAACAGGGATTGTCACAATCAAGAGTGCAGTGCATTTACAGAGATCATTTAGGAGTAATATGGATAGGTACCAAATGGGGGTTAAATAGTTATGACCAATCTGAACTGAAAAGTTATTTTCATGACCGGGAGCAGCCCAACTCATTGCCCGACAATTTCATTCGTTTTATTACAGAGGATCGTTTCGGCGATTTATACGTTTCTACCAATAAAGGAATTGCCATCTACAATAAAGCAGAAAATCAATTTCAGCCATTGAAATATAACGGAAAACCATTTACCGCTTGGTCTTATCTTCAAATAGATGACAATTTCCTGTTTGGAGGAGAAGAAACCTTATACCAATACAATCTGGCGGATAAAAGTATTACGACGATCTTCCCCGACATCGACGGAGACAAGTTGAAATGTATCAACGCATCTTTCAGTGGAGTCCCAATATACTGATAACCAGCAGTAAGAAAGATGGGCTTTGGATGTATGATCTAGCTAAAAAGAAAATGTATCGATGTCCATTTGTAAAAGAGCGCGAAATAAACACCATATTTGTTGACTCTCAAAACCGGCTTTGGGTGTCATTCTATGGCAAAGGAATAGCCTGCTACTCGAAAGAGGGGAAAAGGCTTTTCAGTTTATCCACCAAAAATTCCGGGCTCAACAACGATATCATTTTTGATTTCCTTGAAAAAGACAACCAACTTTGGATAGCTACTGACGGAGGAGGTATCAACATACTTGACTTCCAGACTATGAAGTTCTCTCATCTTAAACATATTTCCGATGATGAACAATCCTTGCCGAATAACTCTATCTACCGGCTCTATAAAGATCAAATGGACAATATATGGATAGGCAGCATACACGGAGGATTATTCGCTATTAAGAAAGTATTCATCAAAACCTATAAAGATGTTCCACTGAACAATCCCAATGGAGTTAGCGAGCGCATCGTGGTTAGCATCTTTGAAGATAAGGATACATTGCTTTGGATTGGAACAGACGGAGGAGGTATCAACTCATTTGACCAAAAAACGAATACATTTCATCATTACCCTACTACATACGGAGAGAAAGTCACCTCTATCACAGATTTTTCTGAAAATGAGCTCTTATTATCATGTTTCAATAAAGGGGTCTATACCTTTAATAAGAGAACCGCACAGATGCAACCTTTTCCCATTATCAATGACTCTATTTCGAAAAGAGAATTTTCATCCGGCGACCTGGTAAACCTATATGCTACAAAAGATAACATTTACATATTAGAGCAAAAGTCTATATCTACAACAAGCATACCCGGCAAACATCCATTCTCTATGCACCCCAAATAGACATTCAGCGCCAAATAGCTAGTGCAGTATTTACTCCGACCGATACCCATCTGTATCTAATGGGAACAACAACCTGTTTAAACTAAACTTCAAAACCAACGAACTGTCCTCATTGGTCAGCATGAAAGAGGGAGATGATTTCACATCGGCCTGCTGAGAAAAAAAAAAATGATAAAGGTAACTTTTGGATAGGAAGTAATTTCGGATTGCTCTTCTACAATAAACAAGACTGGAAAAACAGAAAAGATAACACACCAACTTGTTCAACAGTGTATCCAGCCTTGCCTATGATAAAAAAGGAAAAGTCTGGATAGGAGCGCAAAATATGTTCTTTGCGTATATTATTAACGAAAAGCGTTTCGTTATCCTGGACGAATCCGATGGAGTTCCTTCCAACGAATTGATATTTACCCCTATTCCTGCTCTTCGTACTCCCAATCTGTATATGGGAGGCACTATGGGACTGGTACGCATTAATACGGATATTATTTTCGAAAGTAATTCGTCTCCTATTCTCAAGCTACTTGAAGTAAAACTAAATGGTAAATCAACTCTGAAACAGGTTAATAATAACTGTATTTCGATTCCCTGGAATCATTCATCGTTCAACATCAAAGTGATTGCTGATGAAAAGAACTCCTTCCGAAAACACCTTTTCCGGTATGTCATCACAGGAAAAGACAAAATGGTGATCGAGAGTTATCTCCAGACACTCGAATTGGGTACCTTAGCATCAGGGGAATATACCATCAGCGTATCCTGTGATACCCCCAATGGTGAATGGAGCCAGCCGACAGAGATCTTAACTATTATGGTCTCACCTCCTTGGTGGAAATCTACCTGGTTTATTATACTATGCATTTTCTTTGCATTTCTAGTTGCAGGAGTAGTCTTCTTTAGTTTGATAAGAAAAAAAGAGAATCGGCTGAAACGTGAGATGCGGGAACATGAGAAGAAGATATATGAAGAGAAAATACGCTTCTTAATCAATATCAGTCATGAGCTACGTACCCCTTTGACACTCATTTATGCTTCCCTGAAACGAATTCTAAATAAAGAGGTAAAGCAAGATGAGCTGCCAGAATATCTACAGGGTGCATTCAAGCAGGCCAATCAGATGAAAGATATTATCAACATTGTGCTTGATGCACGCAAAATGGAGGTAGGACAGGAAGTGCTACACATCTCTTCGCATCCTTGCACAAGTGGATACAAGAAGTGGCAGAAACATTTCAAACTGCATCGAAGGCCAAAGAAATTGAAATTACATACGACTTTGACGACAGCATACAATATATCGCGTATGATGACACCAAATGCAGAGTTGTTCTTTCCAATCTGATTATGAATGCTTTGAAATATAGCCCCAATCAGACTCGTATCGTCATAAAAACAATCCGTACAAATGAAAGTATACAGGTACACGTACAAGACCAGGGAATCGGATTGGATAATGTAGATATAAAAAAGCTCTTTACCCGTTTCTACCAAGGCAAACATAATGAGGAGGAAGTGGTATCGGTTTATCTTATGCTAAAATGTTGATTGACCTGCATGGAGGCAGGATGGGGGCTTTCAATAATGAAGACAGAGGGGCCACATTCTTTTATGAAATACCGGCTAATCTACAAGAACAAGAAGTATCATGTCCTCAACATTCCTACCTCAACGAACTTTTAAGTTCTCCGGAGGAAGAAGAGAAAATAGAATCCGGTTCTTCTCTTCTACAAGGATATTCAACTGTTGATTGTAGAAGATAAACA
>ENA-OQAA01001498-OQAA01001498.1-human-gut-metagenome-genome-assembly--contig:-NODE-1498-length-11449-cov-2.214803_pt1 | contig 11449 bp, 14 predicted proteins | sample MGYA00242489_ERZ504515 | MGnify/ENA primary metagenome ERZ504515 (study PRJEB26092, sample SAMD00036237) | human gut metagenome | host: Homo sapiens | study: EMG produced TPA metagenomics assembly of...
CTATATCAGGGCAAGCCCTGTCATGCACGCCACACCTCCCTGCCGCTAAGCCACCAAGTCAGGATTCGTTTCTTCCCTTTTGTCGGAATGCCATGCTTTTGCTCATCAGATATTCGTTGAGGTCTTTATATGCGCCATACTCATTTGAGGCATCAGCACACTTAGCTCCCAATGCTTCCATTATTTGCCGGGTGGCCATCTTGCCAACTATGTCATTATCCAAGTGGCAGCATATTTGAGAATACTCATTGAGTATGGATAGGGTATTCGGAAGGTTTACAATGGAGTTGAGTACCACTGCATCACATTCGCCATGTAGTATGAGGTAAGAGAGATAATCCATAAATCCCTCGAATACATGACAAGTAGGTTCATAGTTCCTTATTGTAGTGATGCCTTTCGGAGCAATACATCCCTTGAAATAAGGATTCCGAAGTTCGTAGCCACCAGCATCATTCTTGAACCCAATGGCAAAATAGTGCTTGACACCATTTTTGTAGTGTATTTCCACGCACTGACTTTTGGCGATAGCGGAATTGATACCTCTTGACGAAAGATAACTGAGTAAGGCGGTATGTTCCAGTTCTTTCACCACGATTCTCTCAAACGGGGCTTTTTCTTCCGGCCTTATTTCCATTGGTTGTTGAATATGGATAATGACTGAATGGTTCATGATGCGCATTACCTCCGAAACATTCTGCGTGTGATACAGTTCTATAGCCAAATCAATGATGTTTCCACCTTTACCCAGTCCGAAGTCGTACCACACATTTTTATTCAAGTCAACCTTGAATGATGCGGTTTGTTCAGTATGCAGTGGCGACAAGTACCACCATTTATATCCTTTCTTATTTGCAGGTTCGTAACCTTTGCTGCTAAGGAAACCAGAAATCGAAATTGCTTTTATCTCTTGTATAGTCATAGTGTGAGTGATTTGTTGAAATGATGAATTGTTGAGAGTTATTGCTGGTGAAAAGAAAAATAGCTTTCTCTTTTGCCCAGTCTCACCTCTTGTTGAGTGTTTGTTGAATTGCATCTATTTGATAATCAAAGATTAGCTCGTTATTCTCAACAATTCAACGACTCAACAAAGGACTATAACCCTAAAGAATCTATAAACTCCTTGGTTACAGTATAGAAACGTCCCACTCTGCTAATTGAGGAACACGCCCGGTTGGTGTAGTCACATTGATAGGCAAGATAGGTCAGTGCGTTGTGTGCCGGGGTAAGTCGCCAGACATCTTTCACAACTTTGCGTATCTGCCATTGCTCCACCTTCACGCCGTTCATAGTCAGTAGCGGTATTAAGTCTTGAGGGATGAACGATAGTTTGTCAACGTGCTGCGTTTCCATAATGTCACGTATCAGCTCTACCATATCCAGCTCCGTATGATTGCGGTTGCATTGGATAATGCGGTCAAGAGCCTCTGTCTTGATATGGGCAGGATGGAACCACATACGTCCCTCTTTGTTGGTGGAGAGTGTGCGGTGCTGGAGATAATAGAGGAATGCAGGTATCTGTTCCTTTAGCTTTTGCAGGAAATTGGTATCATCGCTTTCAAGTGGTCGGATTTTACGCACCCAATAGCGGTTTTCTCCCGGGTCAATGATAACAGGGTAAAGTTCGTTATTGGAACATAGTACGAACTTGGCAAAGAAGTTTACCTCCTGTCTGTCTTTACCCTTGGCCTCCACCTTGTAGGTTTGGGCTGTGCTTAGGTTCTTCAATCGCTCGGAATCTTCTCTACGACTCAACAGCACCTCGTCCACAACGATGAGTAGCTTGCCAGCCCAGTCTGCATTGAATTGGCTCCTGAAATCCTCGTTTGTATTAAAGGTGGCATTGTCCTGAAAGATACTTTTCAGAAAGTTCATGGAAAGTGGTCTTTCCTGTGTTTCGTTCCTCTGACACCAATAACAGGATGGGGAGTTTCTGAGTCGGCTGCATATAAAGCAACTGCATATAGTCCAATCCCAGTTCGTATTGTTCCTCAAAGATGTGGTGCATCAGTTTCTCTATGTCTGGAAAAATCCCCTCTGCAGGAATATGGTCAATCGGTTCATACAGATTATAGAAACCGGCAATATCCTTTTGATAGTTTGTGTGACTTGGCACAGTGCAAAAGCCATTATATTTATCAATAGTAGGGATATTGTGCTTACCATAATCTTGACGGATTGTCCCAAAGCTCCATTGTAATCTGCGAGTGGTCATCGTTCCGTCTGCCAAAGGCTGCTGCACTACCTTATATATAGTGGTGCCTACTCGAATGTATTGTTCTTCCATAATGTTTGCCTTTATATTATACATTTGGACCAGCACTATTTGCTGTCTGGACTTTAGATTTCAGAAGTGAGGAAATTTCCTTCTTCGAGTAAAGATTGCGTCCGCCCAATTTATGAACGATAATCATTCCCTCCTTCTGCATACGCCACAAAGTGGTATAGGTTATGTGGAGTCGTTCACATACTTGGTCGCGAGTATAATACTCGTCACTCTCTTCTTGTGTCAAATCGATCTGTGGCTTTTTCCCAACCAATTCTTCCACCATCTCGGCAACAACCTGTTTTAGGTCGTCTCTTTGTAACATTATAAAATTCCCTTGCATATTATGTTGTTTTAATGATTATGCTGCGAAATTACGATGGAATAAAATGAAAGCACCTCGGTAAAAATCATGTCGATTTCTGCCGAGGTGCTTTTAACGGAACAGCGTTTCTTTTTAACAAATCAAGCCTTCATGATGCAATCAATATACATTAGGGGAAAGTAAGGTGCGCAGTCTTATGCTTATCAACTTTGCCTGTTCTTTTCCTGTTTGAACAGCCTTTTCTGATAAACTCAAATTATAGTCGTTGCCACGTTCACTGACAATGGCATTATAAAGGCTTCTGCCAATCAAAGCCAGTCTTAAATCCTATGGATGGGAACTTTTCTAAGATGGCTGTATGGAAAATTCGATAGTTGTAAGAGTCATTAAGCAAACTGCTACTGGTCAGTGCAGCAAAAATATAGGCAAGAACGGAGTCTGTACCATTTGTTTCCATCCATTCGGTAAGTATTACCTGTATCTCGTTGGTAAGAAGTTCTGCATGAGGCTGTATAAGCATTTCTTCAAGCAGGACACTGACTTGCTTACGTCCACGTCTGCCTTTACTCTCTTGTAATGCTGAATTGGCTACATCTTTGACTACACGGTTATTTGCTGCTTTCCATGTGCCTTTGGTATAAGCCGCTTTGTCCATACTGGTAAGCATCAAAGAACGCATAATTTGCTCGCCAAAGTTTTTCTGCCAGAAAGAAGGCTTCTCTCCCATCATTGTTTTGGATAATAAATCAGCGGCCTTCACGAAGCCATTATCAAATATCATCCAATATAACACACTGAACAAGAAAGGATTATTGTGCTGCAATTTATCTTTTGTTTCCTCCTTGTTCAATGTAGAGGCAAACAATTCAGTCAATTTTTCGTGTGCCTGCTGGCTAACATTAGAGAATTGGGCTTTGTTGTAGCTCTCAGTTCCCGGGCATAGGCTTAACAATAATTCGGAGATACCTTTTATACCATCAAGTGACAGCAGCTCTATCAAGTAGGAAAAACCTTTGAGGGCGAAGTTCATGTCACCCTCATATGCTTTGGCGAAAAGATTTGTGAACTCTTGATATTCTTTCGGGTGTTCGTAATGCCAACGGCGCAAACGCAATAGATTCAGTTCTCGGTCTGATGCCTCTTGAGTTTCCTGCTCTTTATCCTGCAAGTGGAATTTAACCCCATCTTTGATATATTGCGCATCCGTAGATTGCTCAAATTTAGTCATGGCACTCTCTATTTCCTCAAGTCCATTATCCAATTCCAAATAGCAATACATACAACAAGCAGCCACTTCACCTTCTTCTGCGGCTTTAGAAAAGGTGTTTATTATATTCTCAACAGGCATATTCTTTGCTGCCATTGCCTCTAAAAGCATATTTTGAAGCGAGTCAGTATCATCGCATTCTGCCACATTGGTTCCATCCTGTGATAGAATGTCCAATGTGGAATGAATCTTGCTTTTGAACTCTGCATAGATTTCTTGGTTCGCCTCAAACCATTCCTTCATCTTATTGCCCATAAGTGTCGTTTTAGCTAATAGGGTTAATCTTTAAGACAAGACAGCGGAATGACTTTCACGCCATCCTGACGAGTGTATGCCATGCTTCCACCAGTCATCACTATCAGCAAATCCGGTTCTCGAATAGGCACTTGCTTCTCTGTTTTGTTATGTTCCTGTATCAGTCTTTTGATTTCAAGCAAATGTTTGGCACCATCATCAATCTCGCTACTGCCAAGTTTGCACTCAATCAGGCGTAACGTCCATCTTCCAAATGCAGTACAAGGTCAGCTTCTAACCCATAGCGGTCACGATAATATGAAATACGACTATTGAAATCAGCTGTGTAAATTTTCAAATCTCTTATGCACATCTGCTCAAAGATGAAACCAAATGTTTTTAATTGAGTTTCCATTTCTTCGACACTTATATTCATGGCAGCTACCGCAATAGAAGGGTCAACGAAACAGCGTTTAGGAGCACTACGTAACGATGTCTTACTGCGGATGGCAGGACACCATGCGTCTATATCTTGGATTACAAACAATCTTTCCAACGCACTAATATAATCATCATAGGTATTCATGGTTAATGTAATATCTTCTGATGCTGTAACGTCTGCAAGTATGCTGGTTTTCTTGGCCAACGTGCTTATGTTCCTTGCATATGACCTTAGTATCTGTCTGGCTACTTTGGGATTGCGTTGCCTACCATCCACCGCTGATATGTCATTTTCACAAACACTATTGACATAATCCTTCGCTATAAGCATTGCTGCTTTAGGTTTCATCTGCAAGGTAGCAGGCCAACCGCCACGACAAGCGACATAAAGCAGTTCTGGTATGTCTAACTTGCTTGTTGCCCCATCAATATCATAGTTCGGATTATAGAATAACTCATGTATTGAGATTTCCCCTGATGATTCCAAGGACTCCCATAAACTCATGGGGTACATTTCATTCTTGTAATGCGCCCTGTTCCTGTATGTCTGATTTGAGACTTGTCTACAGTATTGCTTCCTGTTAGAATATATTGTCCCGGAACACCACCTGCATCATCAACAGCCGTTCTTACCGCATCCCACAACATGGGAGCATCTTGCCATTCGTCTATCAATCGAGGTTGTTCTCCTTTCAACAGCAATGATGGTTTGGTTCTGGCGGTTGCAAGATATTCATTAGCCTTATCAGGATTCTGTAATTTGATAACGCTTTTGGCTTGTTGCTCTGCAGTTGTCGTTTTTCCAGTCCATTTTGGGCCCTCTATTAACACTGCTCCAAAAGCCTCCAGCCTTTCCTGTAGCATTTTGTCTGCCACTCTTGATAGATATTTCATAATGATAACCTGTTGGCGGAATTAATTTAGTGCATACTTAATTTCTGCCAATGGGCTTGTCGTTAATGAAGTTTACGTATTGCAGAATGGTAAGTGCACTAATTTGCCAATGATCCTGGCAAACAAACCATTCGTTATTTTCGCATAGTTCCTGATGACCAAGAACTGGTCTGTAAGTTGTGAGAATATTGTCTCAATCCTCTTTCTTGCCTTTGCAAACGGAATGAATGTCGGTTTCCAATCCTTTTGGTTGAGCCGATACGGACACTCCAGTCTTATGTGTGCGGTTTCGAACAAGTCAAGCTGTACGTCAGCTCCAATATACCCTTTGTCACCATAGATGCTACAGTCGTGATAAGTATGTTTTACATCCTTCATATAATGGAGGTCCGCCACACTTGCCTTTGACAGATCATAGGAATGGATAACTCCACTTAACCCACAGAGAGCGTGTAACTTATAACCAAAATAATACGTGTTCTGCGAAGCACAGAAGCCGAAGTCGGGAGCTTGCGAGAAATTGCCGGTACGTCCCATCTTGCAACGTTTTCCTCTTGCAACCCTACAGACCTCTATCGGCTTGGAGTCAACAAAGAATTGTTCCTCTCCGCCATCCATTTCCATGGCAATCCGCTTGCGCAGTTCCTCACACAGGCCTGCCGTTTTCTTCCTGCGGTCATTGAACTGTCTCCTTGATATGAGATTAGGAATGTTGTCCTTGTACTCTTGCAATTTATAGTCGAACAACCACTTCTCACTATCAATGCTCTCGGTCTCTGCCGTCAAGGATAGCGCCACCACTTCCAAATCCGAAAACTTGGGAACAGGACCACGACGTGGAACATTACCCGATTCATTGACGAGATTTTCAGAGAATTGCTTGCATATCTCGAGTATTTTGACGAATTTTGTATAAAGGTTGTACATACGATGGTTTGGACTTAATGTTTTGAACACCACTAAGTTACTAAAAATCAGCGATATGTGCAACTTTTTACTCATATTTATCAACTTAAATTAATTCCGCCAACGGGTTAATGATACGTTGTTAATCAATGGTGCAAAGGTACACATTTTATTTTGAGCGGAAGCCTTATTTGGTATTTTTGAGCCTTTTTATTTGGTATTTTTGAGGCAAGTCAATCGGTGTTTTTGCGGTACTCATTTGGCACTTTTGGGGCTTTCCATTTGGTATTCTTGCGGTAAGCGGCTATAATTAGTCTGATAAGTTAGCCATCAACTCCATCCGTTCCTCCTCGCTCAAGCCTTTCAGCATCTCAAGCAGGGCTTTCTTATCTACCACAGGAGTACTTTCTTTCGACTTCTCATTGATAGATAATGGTTATACTCCAGCATCTTTGCAAGAGGATAGGCACCGATATAATTGGAAGTAATGTCACCGCCGCACTATGCCCCATGCTGTCGCTTATATATTTATAAGGTACGACACCAGAGTTATTGAGGTTGGTAGCGAAGCTGTGCCTTGCCCAAGTGGGTGATGGCGCCTGTTCCATATCCAATAGTTTGGCAACTTTTGCCATGTGCTCACGTATATATCTGTTGTAGCGTTGGATAACCCATATCTCTTGTTCTGGTGTGATTAGCTCACTCATGATGGGGAATACCCTCCGCCCAAGTTTTGGGACATTGCCATATCGGTTGAGTATCTCTTGAATCTCGGGAGTGACAGGAAATATCACTTCGCTGGCACTCTCGTTCCGCTCACGAGTTTGTGGCGAAGGAAACGAAGCTGTTTGCCATGAGTGGCATAGTATAGTTCATCATAAGTCAGTCGGAGTGTATCAGCAAGGTTCTGTCCATCGCCCAGATACATAAAAAGGAATAGTCCAAGGTCGCGAAATATGGCATACTTCTCTCTGCCGAGGAACAGCTCGTTTCCATCTTTGTCTTTTGCCTCGTCAGCTTTCCAAAAGTCATAGAGCTTCCGCATGGTAGCCACGTCAAGAAACTCATGTTTACGACTCTGCGCTTTGTTGTAGCCCGTATCCTTAAACATTTCTTTGGTATCACCTTTCATCAGTCCGTTAGCGATACACATATTGATAATGGTTCTTAGACTACGGAGTGCGATAGCAATAGTGGTGGTGCTCAATTCATTCTTCTTCATGATTTTTACCCATTTCAAGATAAAGTCACGGTTTATATCAGCAAACGATATGTCCGTTCCTAAATCTTTGACAAAACGGTTGCGCACATCCTTACTGCAACGAGCAGAGCCAGCCTTACCTTCATTGGTCTTAGATTGAATATATGAATCCCAAACCGTAATGATGGTGCTGTCATCATCCTTTCTACCCTGAAATCTGTCTTGCAGCTTGCGAAGAGAGAAGTTGTTTTCTGCGATAAGTTGATTGGCGATAAGCTCCACTCTGTCCATTAGATTCTTCATGTCATTTCTCTCTGTCAGTTGAATACGACGACCACTTTTCTCGTAAATCACAAAGAGCCAACCATTCTTCCATGGTGTATGTTTTACCCAAACGAAGAAAGACTTTCTGTCCGGCATGACATACACGCACGGCAACAGGAAGCGGTTGCGAATAATCTCCAGCTTTTCGTATGTCAAGAGTCAACGAACCATATACATTGCCATTAGAAGCTGTGAATTTAGCAAGGCATTTTTCACCTCTTGAAGTGGATTTCACCTCCTTATTCACCATTTCGGTGACCTTATCAATTCCTTCTTTCTTCATAATACGTTAATTTATAAGCCAAACTTTACTCGTTTTGGTGACCTTGAGGTGACCTTTTGGGGAGCAAACTACTGCAAATGTATGTATTTCCCTGCAAACTGCAAAACATATTATATACTGTAAATCAATACATTTATACTACACGGAATTTTATGAAATATTACTCGAAAAGACTCATAATCTGGAGGTCCTAGGTTCAAGCCCTAGCTGGTCCACATTAAAAATCAAGCAGTTACGAATTTCATAGCTGTTTTTTTCTTGCTCTTGCGTAAACAATGCGTAAACAAACTGTTTGAGTTGGTTATGTTTACGCATAGAACTTCTGTGAAACTCCATGCAATCCTATATCATGTTTATCAAGGCAGGTAGTCAATGTGCTCATACATGACGGTTAAATAAATTCAAATATATCCTATTTGCATCTGATTTATAGAATAATATTGTAGTTTTGTACTGCATAATGCATTTGTGGCAAGCCATGACCATTATGGTGCTCTTTCTTGAAAAAGGAAAGTGAGTTTGCCTAACCATCGTGGGAGGGTTATCCCATTCCGATGAATCAATGCGTAGAGGGAATGCCAGTCGGAGGGTGTTCTACGACAAACGAAACGCGAGAGTTGCTTCAGGGGTTGAGACCGATAAGCATAAGCCCGGCTACCAGTCAGCGACAGAAGACAACGAGATTGCACCGCTGCATATAACAACAATGTTTTTATCCACCTAAGGATAGGGACTTAGTGGTTATATGCAGCGTTTTGTGTATGTATGCCTCACATTGCAAAGCGTCTGTGTTCAGAGGTTATGTTGAACATAAACAATGAATGCAATGGAAAAACTGACAAAGTCCATGTCCCTTTTCAAAGAACGGAATTGTTCTGTCTCTATCGTGTTGGATTCACGCACTCGCAGAAAGAATGCGTATGAGTTCCCTTTATCCCTACGTTTCACAATTGACCGCAAGTTCTTTTATCTTACAGTTGGAAGTTCTTTTACTGAGAAAAAGTTTTCGGACATCTGCAATGCGACTAAATGCAAGAGCGAGAACTACAAACTTCAAAAGGAATGGAAAGATACCATTACTCCCAAATACAAGGATATTCTGACGAACCTGAACAAGGACGGTATCCTGACATTTGAAATGGTACGTCAATGTATCATGGGCGAAGGAGTGGTGCTTTTTAATGAGGACACAACAAAGGCTCAATCCTTTGTTAGTGTATGGGAGCAAGTCATTCACGAACTACGCACAGACGACGGTGGAGTGCGTTTTACCACAGCAGAGAGCTATGAGTGTTCGCTCAAATCATTCAGAAAGATACTCGGAACAGATGTGGTCAAGGGATTCTGTATCAGTGCCGCAGAAATCCAGAAATGGAAAGAGGGGATGCACAATGGAGTGAAAGATGAAAATGGGGCAATCATTGGAAAAATCAGCGATACTACGGCAGGAATCTATCTGCGCTGTTGCCGTGCTGTATGGAATCGGTGCATACACGAGGGCTTCCTTAAAGATGTTCCTTACCCTTCTCTAATAAGAAGGAGAAGGGGCTTGTAAGCATACCCAAGAGTGCGAAGCGCAAACAGAGTTTCTTGAACGTTAGTCAGATGACGGAACTCTACAATCTTTTTGTCTCGAAGAAATACCCCGAACACTGGTCGGAAGACTATGTGAAACGCGCACATTATTCATTGGGACTTTTCCTTGCCCAGTACCTGTGCAATGGCTTCAATATGGCTGATGCCGGACGATTGACTTACGATAATTACTATTATCAGACAGATGGCAAGGCTTTTCGCTTCAACCGAAAGAAAACTTCCCGAAGAAGTGCTGACGGTTCCGAGGTAATAGTTCCCATCATCCCTCCTTTACAATATGTGTTAGACGAAGTGGCGGCACCTCCGACTCGGGGCGGTCTGGTTTTTCCCCATATATTAAAAGGTGCGGAAACAGAAGAACTGCGCCGTAAATACACCATGCAAGAAAACTCAAATGTAAAAGACCGCATCATCAAGATATGCCATGAAGCACTGCACTGGGACAAGTCCATCCGTCCGTCCGGTACATGGTGTCGTCACTCGTTTGCCACCAACTGCATAATGCAGGGGTAGATATGGATTATATCTCTGAAAGTATGGGGCATTCATCTTCCGACCATGCAATCACCCAAATATACATTGAACATTACCCTCTGGAAATTCAGATGGAGAATAACTCAAAGCTGTTAAACTTGGAAGAATCTTCTGCAAGGGATGTGTTGTTGGCGAAACTGGCAAGTATGTCCACGGAAGAATTGGCCAAATTGTTTACACGATAATACGACTTTGAAGATGATAAATTTCATAGAGAAAATAAGTGACTACTTCAAGAGGAAAGATCACGCAGATATGGCTATTCATGCATGGAAATCAGCTCATGAAGAGTCGTATGCCGATTTCTGTAAACGCATGGACGCTGTAGGCAAGGGGAACTTATCTGTTTTGATGGATATATACCAGATGATGCGGGATTGTACACCGTCCGAAGCCTTAATGCTGTATAACTGGCTTTCTGATTTCATGAATGGCAAAGATGTACAGAATATAGCCGATCAACAGTGGCTGGTAGATATACAGATATTATAGCCCAATGTATCACTAACAAACGGCTGTGGATAGGTATCAATGTAAAAACGGGCACAGTAGAGTTACTCACATCTCCAAAGTCAGAACTACTGATGGTTCGTTCTGAAACACCTAGTGAAATTTGGAACCGTCTGCCACAGGAAACGAGAGCCTATTTGACAGGACAGTTGGATGTACTCATAAGGAATAGTAAAGGATGCTATCTGATGAGCAAACTGGAAAGAAAGATGGTGTACCAATCCCTGACGTACATCTTACGAATCATTATCCTTTCTCATGCTGTTTTTGTTGGTGGGCTAATGGCTAATCTGTATGATTATGTGATGGAAAAGAAAGAAACATTGGCTTATTGTATGTATTATTTCGTGGTATTTGACCATGGTCTTTCACGTATGGCCAAGTTACTTGACTGCCTGTTGAACAGTGGTGAGGCTGATAATGGCGACATGATTTTGATTAAATCATGCGTTGCTGCTCTTGTAACTCAAAGCATCGAAATGGGGACTGAAAGCAAAGCCGGATGGGAAGATGCTGTGGAAACCTGTAATCCAGAAATATGTGGAAAATCCACTCAAAGTAGTCCCCTTAATTCACAGTAATTTGACCCCTGTTAAATTTTCCCATTCTCCCTTCTGTTTATTCTTGTTTTCTTCGTATTCTTCCTGTCCGTTATGCCGGGTTCTACA
>ENA-OQAA01001499-OQAA01001499.1-human-gut-metagenome-genome-assembly--contig:-NODE-1499-length-11435-cov-2.520340_pt1 | contig 11435 bp, 17 predicted proteins | sample MGYA00242489_ERZ504515 | MGnify/ENA primary metagenome ERZ504515 (study PRJEB26092, sample SAMD00036237) | human gut metagenome | host: Homo sapiens | study: EMG produced TPA metagenomics assembly of...
ACGAATTTCATCTGAATGAAACAGTACAAAACCGTAAACAACCTGATTGGTTGGATTACCTTTATCATTGCAGCAACGGTTTATTGCATGACTATTGAGCCGACTGCAAGTTTTTGGGACTGCCCGGAGTTCATCACCACCGGCTATAAGCTGGAAGTAGGACACCCGCCCGGTGCACCGTTCTTTATGTTAGTAGCCAATCTGTTTTCTCAGTTTGCTTCCGATGCCTCTACCGTTGCCAAGATGGTGAACTACATGAGTGCACTGATGAGCGGCGCTTGTATCCTGTTCTTATTCTGGAGCATCACTCACCTGGTACGCAAACTGGTTATTACCGATGAAAACAACATCACCAAAGGACAACTGATTACTGTCATGGGCAGCGGTCTGGTGGGTGCATTGGCATACACATTCAGTGATACGTTCTGGTTCAGCGCCGTAGAGGGTGAGGTATATGCTTTCTCCTCCCTGTTCACGGCAGTAGTGTTCTGGCTGATATTGAAATGGGAAGATGTGGCGGACGAGCCGCATTCCGACCGCTGGCTGATTCTTATTGCCTATCTCACCGGATTGAGTATCGGTGTTCACTTGCTGAACCTGCTCTGTCTTCCGGCTATCGTGCTGGTATACTACTATAAGAAAGTACCCAATGCCAACGCAAAAGGTTCGCTGTTAGCACTTCTCGCATCTATGGTGCTGGTAGCGGTTGTGCTGTACGGTATCGTTCCGGGCATCGTAAAAGTGGGCGGCTGGTTCGAGCTGTTCTTTGTCAACACGCTCGGCATGTCTTTCAACAGCGGTGTCATCGTATATATCATCTTACTGGCGGCTTGCCTCATCTGGGGTGTATACGAAAGCTACAATGAAAAGAGCAAGTCGCGTATGGCACTCTCGTTCATACTGACCATAGCCATGCTGGGTATTCCTTTCTATGGTCATGGCGGCAGTTCTGTCATTATCGGCATTATCGTTATCGCGCTGCTGTGGCTCTATCTCAAACCGGGCACGCAGGAGAAGATTAAGGAGAGATACCGCGTATCGGCACGCACACTGAACACATCACTGTTGTGCACCATGATGATTGTTATCGGATATTCATCCTACGCGCTTATCGTAATCCGCTCCACCGCCAATACGCCGATGGACCAGAATTCTCCGGAAGATATCTTCACATTGGGCGAATACCTGGGACGCGAACAGTACGGTACACGCCCGCTGTTCTACGGTCCGGCTTACTCCTCACAGGTAGCCCTGGATGTAAAAGACGGATATTGCGAACCGCGCATCTCCTACAACGGAACCAAATACATCCGTAAGGAAAAGGCCACTGACGACGAGAAAGACAGCTACATCGAAATCCCCGGACGCATCGAATACGAGTATGCGCAGAATATGCTCTTCCCCCGTATGTACAGCAGCGCTCATGCCAACCAATATAAGGCATGGCAGGACATCAAGGATATGACGTACCCTACGACAAATGCGGCGAAATGATTATGGTGACTATGCCTACGCAGTGGGAAAACATTAAGTTCTTCTTCTCCTACCAGCTCAACTGGATGTACTGGCGCTATTTCATGTGGAACTTCGCCGGACGCCAGAACGACTTGCAGGGTAGTGGAGAAATCGAACACGGCAATTGGATTACCCGGTATCAAGTTTATCGACAATATGCTTGTAGGCAATCAGGACTTGCTGCCGAAAGAGCTGAAAGAGAACAAGGGTCATAACGTATTCTACTGCCTGCCGTTGCTGCTCGGAATTATCGGTCTGTTGTGGCAGGCCTATCGCGGACAGAAGGGTATCCAGCAGTTCTGGGTAGTGTTCTTCCTCTTCTTCATGACCGGTATAGCGATTGTGCTCTACCTGAATCAGACACCGAGCCAGCCGCGCGAACGCGACTACGCATATGCAGGTTCGTTCTATGCTTTCGCCATCTGGATTGGTATGGGCGTGGCAGGCATTATCCGCCTGTTGCAGCATTATGCCAAGATGAAGGAACTTCCCGCCGCCGCTATCGTTTCAGTGGCCTGCCTTTTCGTTCCCATACAGATGGCAAGCCAGACGTGGGACGACCATGACCGCAGCGGCCGTTATGTGGCACGCGATTTCGGGCAGAACTACCTGATGTCATTGCAGGAAACGGGTAATCCGATTATATACACCAACGGCGATAACGATACCTTCCCCCTGTGTACAACCAAGAAACGGAAGGCTTCCGTACCGACGCCCGTACCTGCAACCTCAGCTACCTGCAGACCGACTGGTACATCGACCAGATGAAACGTCCCGCCTACGACTCTCCCTCCCTGCCTATCACGTGGGACCGTATGGAGTATGTAGAAGGTACCAACGAATATGTTCCGGTACGTCCCGAATACAAGAAGAGCATCGATGCCCTGTATGCCGAAGCAGAGAAACAAGCCCTGAGCGGCAACACCGAAGCACTGGTAAACGTGAAGAAAGAATTCGGCGAAAATCCTTATGAACTCAAGAACATACTGAAATACTGGATACGCAGCAAGAACGAGGACCTGAAGGTAATTCCTACCGACAGCATCGTGATGAAAGTGGATAAGGAAGCCGTACGCCGCAGCGGAATGATGATACCGGGCGATTCCATCCCCGACTACATGCACATTTCGCTGAAAGGCAAACGCGCCCTCTACAAGAGTGAACTGATGATGCTCGAAATGCTGGCGGAAGCCAATTGGGAGCGTCCTATCTACATCGCAGTCAGCGTAGGGCCGGAGAACCAACTGAACATGGGCAACCACTTCATTCAGGAGGGTCTCACCTACCGTTTCACTCCGTTCGATACCGATAAGCTGGGTGTGAAAATAGACAGCGAAAAGATGTACGACAACCTGATGCACAAGTTCAAGTTCGGCGGCATCGACAAACCGGGCATCTACATCGATGAGAATGCCATGCGCATGTGTCACTCGCATCGCCGTATCTTCTCCCAGCTTGCACAGCAGTTGATACGCGAAGGCAAGAAGGATAAGGCTAAAGCCGCACTGGACTATGCCGAAAAGATGATTCCCGCCTACAACGTGCCTTACGACTGGCAGAACGGTGCCGTACAGATGGCCGAAGCATACTACCAGTTGGGCGATTCTACAAAAGCGACGACATGATGAAAGCCCTTGCCGACAAAGCCGTGGAATACCTCACCTGGTATCTGAGCATGGACGACAACCGCTTCTCCATCTCTACCCGTGAATTTGAATATCACTGGGCAGTGCTCGATGCTGAAGTGAAGATTATGAAGAAATACAATTCCAAACTGGCGGAAATCTACGCTCCGAAGGTAGAAGAGTTGTACAACTTGTATGCGGAAAGATACGAAAGATTACAAAAAATGGAAAAAAATAATGCCGGTACACGGTAGCGAATGAGTGGATTACCGCAGGTACATCCTGCCGGTAAACCTGCCCATTCGCCACCGGATGCCCGGCATCAGTCAATAACCGTTAACCACCGATTAACCGTGTTTATAGAACAGCCACCCGAGTTTGTTCGTAAGTTATATCCCAGCGCCGTATGGCGAATGGCCCCGGACGAGAGAGCCGTCTATCTGACTTTCGATGACGGACCTATCCCCGAAGTTACTCCGTGGGTACTCGACTTGCTTGACAAATACGACATAAAAGCCACCTTCTTTATGGTAGGTGACAATATCCGTAAGCACCCTGATGAATTCCAAATGGTTGTGGAGCGGGGACACCGCATCGGTAACCATACCTTTAACCATCTCAGAGGATTTGAATACAACTTCAAAGATTATCTGGCAAATGCCGAGAAAGCCAACGAGGTAATGAAAACAGACCTGTTCCGCCCTCCGCACGGCCACATGGGATGGACGCAGTACATGATACTGAAACGCCGTTATAAGATAATAATGTGGGATTTGGTAACCCGTGACTACAGTAAGAAACTTCGCGGACACAGGTGCTTGCCAATGTAATGAGATACGCCCGCAACGGCTCCATCATCACATTTCACGATTCCTTAAAGTCCTGGAACAACGGCAACCTGCAATATGCACTGCCACGGGCAATAGAATTTCTGAAAGAAGAGGGATACGAGTTCAGACTGTTATAGAATTATAGAGTTATAAAGTTGAGAGTTGAAAGTTTTCATGCAGCACAATTGCGCAGCCTGACTTTCAACTCTCTACTCTTTTCAGTTTACTTTTACCGTCAGCGGATTACGCACTTTCTGAGCGAAATCAGCCATATATCGGTTCCAGCATCGGCAGTCTTGATATCTGCCTTATCCCATGCAAATCCCCAATAATATACATATTCCGAACCCGGTTCGTAGTCGCTTACAGCAAGTACATGACCGTCGGCATTGTTGCGTTCTTTCTTTTCCTTTTCAGAGAAAAGTACGGTTTTCGCATCTTTGACAACAGCGGGAACCGCAGCACCCATAAAGATTTTACCGTTATCGGGACCGGTCGTAGGGTCTACATAAGTAATGTAACCGTTAGCAGCATCGGCAACGACAGCTCCATCGGTTCATGCAATACGATGCCTGCAACGATAGGCAATGTTTCTTTCAGATTGCTGTACGATACAGCAGTCTTGTTCAAATGCGAGCCGGCATCAAGTGTAATCAAACGTGTTTCTACCACGGTCGAATCACCCTTTACAGTCAGCGGAGTAAACTCCAGCTTCACCGTAAAACGTAACGGGCCGTTATCCAGAATCTCCTGGTTCTTATAGCACCACGGATAGATAATCGTATCGTTTACCATCAGTGCGGCTACACCGGCTCCCAATGTAGGACCTACCGCATAGCAGTCCATCCCATAACCGTGGTCGATGTGATAAGAACGCTCGCGGCTTAACTCGGCAGCAGCCTTCGGGTCGGTCTTTTTCAGTTCGGCAATCTTGGCAAGCGTTTCCTTGTCCAGTTCTTTGGCGTACATGGCCTCCAGCATCGGTTCGGTAGTGTTATACTTCGTAAACAGGTCATAACCGAAACCACGCTCTCCTTTAGCCTGCAAAGCAGGACCGTAAGCGCGGAAAGCCACCAAATCATTCTCCCAAGCCATATCATCCATACGTTCGGGATAGCATCTGCCGCAGCTTTACATCAAAAGCCTCAGGCGTACCGGTTTGTATGGTGTACGTAGCGGTGCCGCCAGCAGCTATCGCAGCCGGGAATATAACCTTGCCGTCATACGTAATCTGATAAGCACTTGCTGCCCGTCGGCATTCAATACTACAATCTGTGCCGTGTCCGCCAAGCCCAGGCGGTCTGTAACAGTTTCCATAGATACCTCTACCATTCATTGGAGCGCTCCATGGCCAACGGATTGGTTACCGTAACAGTCACCGTCCTGCTGTCGTTGCAAGCGAAGCAAAACAAGGCCGTCATACCTAATAAAAGAAGTTTCTTCATAGTGAATAAATAATGTGATAAAGTGGTAATGTAACAGGATGGTAATGCGATAATGCAGCAGGTGATGAAGCAACCTTATTATAAAAAATAAGGCGGTAAAGCAATATCTTCTATCACTTACCGCCTCACTACCTTATTACCTGTTATTTCGGTTGTTTTCCGATGTAAGCCAAGATACCGCCATCAACGTACAGAATATGTCCGTTCACTGCGTTGGAAGCCTCAGATGCCAAGAACACAGCAGGACCTGTGAGTTCTTGCGGATCCAACCAACGACCGGCCGGAGTCTTAGCGCAAATGAATGAATCGAACGGGTGACGGCTGCCGTCAGCTTGTTTTTCACGCAACGGAGCAGTCTGCGGAGTAGCGATGTAACCCGGGCCGATACCATTACATTGGATGTTGTATCCACCGTATTCGGAGCAGATGTTACGAGTCAGCATCTTCAAACCACCCTTAGCGGCAGCGTATGCAGATACAGTCTCACGACCCAGTTCGGACATCATGGAGCAGATGTTGATGATCTTACCGTGACCCTTCTTCATCATTGCAGGCAGAACAGCCTTAGAAACGATGAACGGAGCATTCAGGTCGATGTCGATAACGCGACGGAAATCGGCAGCTCCATTTCGTGCATAGGGATACGGCGGATGATACCTGCGTTGTTAACCAGAATATCAACAGAGCCACTTCTTTTTCGATAGTAGCCACCATAGCCTGAACAGCCGGTTCGTCAGTTACGTCGCATACATAACCATGTGCCTTGATACCCTTTTCGGCATAAGCAGCCATACCTTTGTCTACCAGTTCCTGGTTGATGTCGTTGAAACAGATTTTCGCACCTTGTTCTGCAAAAGCCGAAGCAATGGCAAAACCGATACCGTAAGAAGCACCTGTTACGAGGGCTACTTTACCTTCCAGAGAAAAATTCAAATACTGATTCATGATGTTTATTTATTTTAGGTTGAAAAAATAGTGTTATTTCAAATCGGTAATCAAGGAGAAATCCTGGTCGCCGTAATCCAGATTCTCGCCGCCATCCCCCATATAAAGGTATAATTGTGCGTAGCTGCGGCAGAGTGGATAGACCATTCGGGAGAAAGGACAGCCTGGTCGCCCTTCATCCACACATGGCGGGTTTCGTCCACCTCGCCCATAAAGTGGCAGATAGCATGGTCTTCCGGAATCTCAAAGTAGAAATAAGCTTCCATACGGCGGCTGTGGACGTGTGCCGGCATTGTATTCCACACACTGCCCGGAGCAAGTTCCGTCATGCCCATTTGCAATTGGCAGGTCGGCAACACCTGATTTACCAGCATCTTATTGATATTACGGTGGTTGGAGCCTTCCAAAGAACCCATCTCAGCCACTACCGCATCTCTCTTCGTCACTTTCTTGTCGGGATAGTTGCGATGAGCCGTTACGGAATTAAAATAGAACTTGGCCGATGAGCCTCATCCTTGCTCTCAAAAGTAACTTCACGGTCGCCCGAACCCAGGTAGAGGGCTTCTTTATAATCCATTTCAAACACAGCGTCGCCGGCTCTGACCACGCCCGGTCCGCCTACATTGAAAATACCCATCTCGCGGCGGGTCAGGAAATAAGGGGCTTTCAACGGTCGATAGCCTCCAGTTGCAACACCTCACCCACCGGCATAGCACCACCTACTACCATACGGTCGTACATGGAATATACCATATTCACTTCGTTCGGGGAGAATACTTTCTCTATAAGGAAATCACGACGAATTCTTTTCGTATCATAACTTTTCGCATCTTCCGGATGCGCAGCGTAGCGGATCTCATAGTTCGTTCTCATGATTATATTACCTTTCTTTAATTTTCAAAATTAACAGCCAGCGGTACGTCGTTTACGTACACGATTGCAAATGTAGCAAAAGAAAACGGCAAAACATTGCTTTTTTGTCCTAATTATCTATCAATATTGTACAAAGAAAGGAAAAATCATCAGAAATGTCCTAATATTGAATGAATAAATCAAAAGAAAAAATAAAAGAGAATCCTATAGTTGCCAACCGTGCCATCTATATGGCAAACCCGTGCCATATAATAGACAAAGTTGTGCCACTATATTGGCACAACTCATATACTAATGAAAAAAGCTCCGACAATCATCGACTGTCGGAGCTTTTTTCGTTGGACTACCAAGATTCGAACTTGGACAAACAGAACCAAAACCTGTTGTGCTACCATTACACCATAGTCCAAACATATGCGCTTTCTGTTAAAAAGCGGTGCAAAGATAGAAGTATGTCCCGAAATATGCAAATATTTCGGGACATTTTTTCATATCCCTATATTATTTTGCAATAATCAGATAATAGTTCTTCTTGCCGCGTTGCACCAGCAGATACTTGTCATCCAATAAATCAGCAGTTGTAACAACCTGATCGAAAGCAACCAGTTTTTCTTTGTTCAAAGAGACGCCGCCGCCCTGCACCAGCTTGCGCATTTCGCCTTTCGATGCAAATACAGCCGCATTGTCTACGAACAGATCAACTGCCTTTACACCGGCAGCCAGCGCATCACGGGATACCTCAAACTGAGGAACACCCTCAAACACAGCCAGCAAAGTATCTTCGTCCAGCTTTTTCAACGCCTCCGATGTGGCATTGCCGAAAAGAATGTTGGACGCATCAACAGCCGCATTGTAGTCCTCTTCGGAGTGTACCATAATGGTGACTTCCTTAGCCAGACGCTTCTGCAGGACACGCAAGTGCGGAGCTGCTTCGTGCTCGGCCGTCAGAGCTCGATTTCTTCCCTGGACAAAGAAGTGAATATCTTGATGTAGCGGGCTGCATCGGCATCGCTTACGTTCAGCCAGACTGGTAGACTTATAAGGAGATGTATAGCGGGGATCGAGCCATATATTGCCGGATTCCGTCTTACCGAATTTACCGCCGTCCGCCTTTGTAATCAGAGGGCTTGTCAGGGCAAATACCTCACCGCCATTGGTACGGCGAATCAGTTCGGCTCCCGTGGTGATGTTACCCCACTGGTCCGAGCCGCCCATTTGCAGCTTGCAACCTTTGGTTTCATACAGATGCAGGAAATCGTAGCCTTGCAGCAACTGATAAGTGAATTCTGTGAAAGAAAGACCGTCGCGGGCTTCACCGTTCAGACGCTTCTTCACCGAATCCTTAGCCATCATATAGTTTACGGTGATATGTTTGCCTACTTCACGGGCAAAATCAAGAAAACTGAAGTCCTTCATCCAATCGTAGTTGTTCACCAACTCCGCACGGTTAGGGGCATCCGAATCAAAATCCAAAAACTTGCTCAACTGCTTCTTCATGCCTGCCATATTGCGCTGCAATGTTTCTTCAGTGAGCAGATTGCGTTCCGCTGACTTACCGGAAGGGTCGCCAATCATACCCGTAGCACCGCCTATCAGTGCCAACGGCTTATGGCCGCAACGCTGGAAGTGACGCAATATCATCACACTGCAAAGGTGTCCGATGTGCAGGGAGTCTGCCGTAGGGTCGAAACCGATATATGCAGTCACCTGTTCCTTTGCCAGCAGTTCTTCCGTACCCGGCATCATATCGTGGAGCATGCCACGCCATTTTAATTCTTCTACAAAATTCATCGAATGATTAACTATTAATTATTTGATTTATACTTTGTCTGCGACAAAAGTACGACTCTTTATCCGAACAAACAACTCTTATTGTTTAAAAAAGACTTTGGCGATATTTTCCCGTATCGCTTCCGTGAGTTCCGCCAAAGATACGCGACGGGCTTCGGCTGCCCGGCTATATAAATCCGCAACCGGCACGGAGCTTTCGTCAGTTTCCAGAAACAGACGGTCGGCTGGAGTTATCCGCAGCGCCTCTTCCTGATATTTCTCCCCGAAAGAGAGATAAAATCCATGCCTCAGACATTCCTCCGCCAGAGCCGCTTTCCCGCGAAAACCATGAATAATCCAGGGGTTGGCCGGCTTTATCTGCTGTTTCAACTTCAGCAACTCACTCATAGCCTTTACCAAATGAATGACCAAAGGCTTGTCAAGCTCCACAGACAACCGCGCCTGATATTCAAAAACCTTTATCTGCACAGCCATCGGAGCATCGGCCAATTTATCCAGTCCGGCTTCCCCTATGGCAAGAACCTGCGGATGCCCGGCTAAAGAAGCCAAAACATTCATTTCATTCCGAACAACCGGAGTAGCGGTTCCGGGATATGCCAGGGATGTATACCTACCGAATACCACGCCCCCGCTTCCGGAACAAAAGTATCGGGATAACGGTTCGCAATAGCCGTTCCGGGCACAGGCGGCAAGCGATGCGTATGTATATCGACAGGAAATTTCATGGAACAGGATCATATCCGGAACCACCCCAGGGATGGCAACGCAATATACGTTTTACCGCCAGATAAAGGCCTTTGAAAGGGCCATGTTTCTTAATAGCCTCAACTGCATATTGAGAACAGGTAGGAGTAAATCTGCACGAAGGGGAAGTCATGGGCGAAATACACTTCCGGTAAAAATAAATAGGAAGCAACAGCAGATATGAAAGCAGGCGTTTCATGGCTTCATAGGCGCTACGGCTGCCACATTCGCATCCGACACGGTAACTTTCTCCACAATACGCGCCAAAGCAATCTTCACCCTCTCTTCTATTACGGACGATTCCGTCAGCTGGTCGGAAAGGTAAATAAAGGCAATGACCAACCGGCACTTCTTTTCTGCCAAAGCGTTCAACAGTTCATGTTTGTTTACACGGTAAGCCTCGCGTATCTGACGCTTTACGCGGTTGCGCTTCACCGCACGTTTGAAGCGGCGCTTCGAAACACTGATAAGAATGGAAGCATCCGCCTCCAGCTCCTCTACCGGCAAATACACCACGCGCAACGGGAAGACCGAGAACGAACGCGAACCGCCCGCAAACATCTTCTCTATTATCTTTTTTTTATCCAGTCTTTCGACTTTATGTAAGGTATTCGCCATGAAGTATAAGGTATAATGTAAAATATAGAGGGGGATATGAAAAAACGGGCTACAGGTAGTGCTGCTAAGATTCCGCAGTCTGCCCGCCGCCCGTTATTGCTTCGTTACGATTATAAATGTATCCGACAGGCTTATAACTTATAATTCATAACTCATACTTCTTTTCACTTTCCCTTGTTGTTCTCCTTTATGAACATATCAAGCGCTGCCGTCATAGAGGGCGCCTGCACACTGGGAGCTTCCAAATCCAAACGGAGTCCGGCATCACGGACAGCCTGTGCTGTTGTAGAGCCGAATGTTCCGATTTTAATCTCTTTCTGCTCGAAATCCGGGAAATTCTTCTTCAAAGAAGACACACCGGCAGGCTGAAGAATACCAGCATGTCATAGTCAAACTTTTCATCCGGAGTAAAATCATTACTTACTGTACGATACATGACTACTTCCGTATGCTGGATTTTACTCTTGTCCAACAGGTTCTTAATATCGTCTGTATGTACATCCGACATCGGCACCAAATACTTTTCAGTCTTATGCTTTATAATGGAAGACAACAGGTCATCAAACTTTCCGGTATTTCCAAAGAAAATCTTACGCTTGCGGTATTGTACATATTTCTGAATATACAAAGCAATCGCCTCCGTCACACAGAAATATTTCATGGTCTCAGGGATTGTTACGCGCAATTCCGTACAAAGATGAAAAAAGTGATCGATTGCATGACGCGAAGTGAAAATAACGGCGGTATGATCCAATATAGAGACCTTCTGCTGTCTGAACTCTTTTGCTGAAAGGCTCTCTACTTTGATAAACGGGCGAAAATCGATTTTCACACCGTACTTCTCGGCAATGTCGTAGTAAGGAGATTTCTCTGATGCCGGTTTCGGCTGCGACACAAGTACTTTCTTAATTTTCAACGTCCTAAAATTTTATTATCAAATAATCGTTTAGTTGTATCACTCCTTGGTATAGCATAAAACAAGGCATGATTTCAAGGGCACAAAAGTACAAAATTAAAAGGAAACTGCCATGTAAATTGCTACAAAAAAA
>ENA-OQAA01001500-OQAA01001500.1-human-gut-metagenome-genome-assembly--contig:-NODE-1500-length-11429-cov-3.085914_pt1 | contig 11429 bp, 13 predicted proteins | sample MGYA00242489_ERZ504515 | MGnify/ENA primary metagenome ERZ504515 (study PRJEB26092, sample SAMD00036237) | human gut metagenome | host: Homo sapiens | study: EMG produced TPA metagenomics assembly of...
ATTCGTAGGGAGTTGCGTCCATTTGCTGCAGTTCACCGAAATAAGCGGCTCTGGGACGGCGGGAATGGGCGTCCTCAAGAGCAACAAGATTAATCTGTATCTGATCCGCTTCTTTCTGAGATTTCGCCGCTTTTTTATCGGCTTTTAATTGTTCTTTGATTCTCTTTTTCTTAGCTTTTGTAGCCTTGGGAGAGAGAATGTATTCAGCTTCGAGAATAGACATAACCGCTGAAGGGGAGATGTAGATATCTTCATGTTTTCCTAATAACTCAGTGAAATGTTCAAAATTGGCATCATAGTATTTGTTGCGGTATAAATCGACAACAAGATTACGAGTTTCATTGGGGATGGTATTGGCTGGTTTACGTCCTCTGTTGCCATGGATAAAATAGCTTTGCCATGTTCTTTGTAGCCTTTAAGCATACGGTTAATGTGACGTACAGTACAACCGAGAGTAAGGGCAGCTCTCTGCTTGTTAGGAGCTGGATGATCTGCCAATGATTTGATCACCTCATATTTCTTTTGTTCATCCATTGATAATTCTACCTTTCTGATAATCGTTACCTCCATCTGTTGATGGAAGCATTATACTACATTGGGACATTTTCCTTTATGTATATTAGGACATTATCATAAATGTTCATAAGAGAGCATATAGAGGAAGATTAGAGGTTGACTTCTTAACGGCAATTTGGTATATTAACTACACATATGGATTCTGTGAGGGAGTAGTTTGCGTGAAAACGTGGTTTGTCAACAGTCGCGGCTTTGATCGGATCTGATTCTGGCCTGGCAAATCTTAAAGAATGAGACTCATGTATGCATGTTATGGCATACATGAGTCTTTTTACATTTTGGGCAGATGTAATTCCAAAGAAGCAGGCTTATGAAGTAAATGCTGTTTTGTAACACACATTTTGCAGAAAGCCTTTTTCAAACACACTCTGGAGAATCTGTAAAGGTAAAAATATGCGGATAACAAAAGGAGAATATTATGCAAAATATTATTAATGGATTGCCGATTGCAGCTGTTATCCTGCTGCTGGCAGTGGGATTTGCCTTTCTGGTAAAAGGGGCTGACTTTTTTGTGGAGGGAAGTTCCAGCATTGCGAAGAAGTTAAAGGTTCCGCCCATCATCATTGGTCTTACGATTGTGGCTATGGGAACTTCACTGCCAGAAACAGCCGTGAGTGTGACTGCTTCTCTGGTACAGAATAATGAACTTGCTGTCAGCAATGTAGTAGGATCCAATATTTTTAATCTGATGTTTGTAATTGGTGTCTGTTCGATTCTGACGCCAATTATGGTTCAGAAAGCAACTGTGGTAAGAGATATTCCCTTGTCTTTAGGCTGTGCACTATTTCTGCTTGTACTGGGAATTTCAGGACTGGGAGATAAGGCGGGAATGACGCTGGGGCATGCAGATGGAGTTATTTTCTTGATCGTGTTTGCCGGATATATTTTCACAATGGTACGAAGCGCAATGAAAGCCCGTGCTGCAGGACAGAAGGTTGAAATAGAAGGTGTTGAAGAATGTGATAATATGAAAGAGCTGTCATATGGCAAAAGTATCCTCTTTCTGATCGTGGGTGCAGCTGCAATTGCTTTTGGCGGTGACCTTACCGTTGATACAGCCAGCAGGATTGCAATAGAGCTTGGAATGAGCCAGACTCTGGTCGGGCTTACCATTGTGTCTATCGGAACTTCACTTCCGGAGCTTGTAACCTCTGTAGTTGCAGCAAGAAAAAATGAAGTTGATATGGCAGTTGGAAATGCAGTTGGATTCTAATATTTTCAATATTCTGATGGTTCTTGGAATCTCATCTGCTATCAGTCCGGTAGCTTTGATCCGGGAAAACATAATCGATATAGTGCTTCTTATGGTATTTTCGGTTATGGTCTGGATCTTTGCAGGAACCAGGAAAAAAATTGAGCGCAAAGAGGGTATTATAATGGTAGTGGTATATCTGGTTTATTGCGCATATATTATTGCCCGTTAATAAAAGTAGAAAAAGCTTTCATCCATCCCGCAAAGGAGAGATGAAAGCTTTTTTTGATTGGAAAACAGGTGAAAATCAACGCTTGCATAGAAAAACGCCTGGCGGAACAGTACCAGCTGAATAGCGGTAAATATGCTGAAAAAATTAAAACATATTGCTGATAAAAATTTCCAGACCAATTGCGATAAGAATGACGCCGCCGAGAATATCCGCCTTGTTGGAAAGCCTGGTTCCGAAGCGTTTTCCAAGGGAAAGTCCGGTCATGCAGATAAAGAATGTGACTATGGCAATGATCAGGGAACAGACAAGAGCCATCAGCCAGTCATACTCTGAGATGGTGAATCCTACGGACAGGGCGTCAATGGAGGTTGCAATGCCCTGAATGAAAAGGGCTTTGGGACCAACTCCCGGAATTTCATCACCCTCATCGGTTCCCCGGATACCATTGATCAGCATGGAGCCTCCGATATAGCAAAGAAGGATCAGCGCAATCCATGGAATAAATTTCTCAAATGTCCTGAAGTATCCTACAATGGTGTGGACACATAACCATCCGGTCATTGGCATGATGGCCTGGAAAGCACCGAATGTGCCTGCAATGCCGCACATTTTTTCATGCGCATCTTAGGCTCGTGAAGGCCGTTTGCCAGGGACACAGAAAAAGCATCCATTGCAAGTCCGACTCCAAGCAGGGCGCTGTTCAGAAAAAACACAAAACTGTAGTTCATTTTTACATTCCTCCGTAATGTATTTTATTGCTGGTTTCCATTTTTTAATTTGCTATGGAATTAGTAAAGCCTCTTACAACATGAAAAAAGACCCAATATATAACCACAGGCTATATATGGGTCATCTGCATTCTTATAAAAGGACAGACTCCATGTATAGCATAACGTTATACATGAGTCTCGCAATTTAATGCAAGCCAGATCGAAACACTGCTCTGAAATCTGCTGTTCATTCAGTGAACAGCAATCTATACAAACAGATTCATACGGTCGGTATGTTGACTTGCCACGCGTCTGTGGACACGCTTGCTACTCCCTCACAGGGAAACCTTGTTTCGTAACTTTATCAGATAATGATAAAATTGTCAATAATTTTTCTCAATAATATTGACATCCTGACAATATTAGAATAAACTAACTCCTGTAACATTAATGATAAAATTTATCATTAGAAGACGAATTTTATCAAAAATGGTTGCTGCGTAGTTTTGCACAGCAGCAAAAATCTTACATATGGGAAAAGAGGACAAGTACATATGACATTAAAAGACCTTCCCATCGGGAAAACCGCCACAGTTACAGTAGTAGGAGGAGAGGGTGCCCTGCGGCAGCATTTCCTGGATATGGGAATCATTCCCATGGCGGACGTGACCATGGTAAAATATGCACCTATGGGTGACCCTGTTGAAGTCAGGATACATAGCTATGAGCTGACTCTGCGTCTTGCAGATGCTGCCCAGATTCAGATTGATAATGTAAGGAATGAAAAAGAACAGAAACGAGGAAGCCGTGTCAGGGCGATTCCTCATCCAGGTCTGGGCGAGGGAGGTAAATATCATGAAAAAGCAGATGAGCATCCCCTTCCTGACAGTGAGCTTCTTACCTTTGCGCTGGCAGGAAACCAGAACTGCGGTAAAACAACCCTGTTTAATCAGTTAACCGGCTCCAGTCAGCATGTAGGCAACTTTCCGGGAGTTACTGTAGACCGCAAGGATGGTATTATCCGTGGGAAAAAGAATACTCTGGTGACAGACCTGCCGGGAATTTATTCCATGTCCCCCTATACCAGCGAGGAAATCGTAACCAGAAGCTTTATTCTGGAACAGCATCCAAAAGGAATTATCAATATTGTGGATGCAACCAATATTGAAAGAAATCTATATCTTACCATGCAGCTGATGGAACTGGATGTTCCTATGGTCCTGGCATTGAATATGATGGACGAGGTAAGGCAGAATGGCGGTTCTGTACGTGTGAACCAGATGGAAGAGGCGCTTGGAATTCCTGTAGTACCTATTTCAGCAGCGAAAAATGAGGGAATCGATGAACTGGTAGCCCATGCGATCCATGTGGCAAAATATCAGGAAAAACCAAAGCGGCTGGATTTCTGTGATGCAAACGATGACGGCGGAGCTGTTCACAGATGTCTTCATGGAATTATGCATCTCATTGAGGATCATGCACAGCAGGCAGATATTCCGGTACGTTTTGCAGCCAGTAAGCTTGCAGAAGGGGATGAACTGATCCTGGAAAAGCTTGGACTGGATCAGAATGAAAAAGAAACCTTGGAGCATATTGTAAAGCAGATGGAGACAGAGCGTGGGCTTGACCGGTCCGCAGCGATTGCCCATATGCGCTTTGATTTTATTGAAAAAGTCTGTGCTGAGACCGTGATTAAGCCTCATGAGAGCAAGGAGCATCTGCGCAGTCAGAAGATGGATAAAATACTTACAGGCAAATATACAGCCATTCCATGCTTCGCAGGTATTATGGCTCTGGTTTTCTTGGCTGACCTTTTGGCGTGATCGGAAAGGGTCTTTCGGATCTTCTGGATATGGGAATTACCTGGCTGACTGCAGTGGTGGATCAGGCAATGACTGCATGGAACGTAAATAATGTGCTTCATTCTCTTGTAATTGACGGCATTTTCAATGGAGTTGGAAGTGTGCTCAGCTTTCTGCCGATTATCGTCACCCTGTTTTTCTTCCTGTCACTTCTGGAAGACAGTGGCTACATGGCCAGAGTGGCATTTGTAATGGATAAGCTGCTTCGAAAGATTGGACTTTCCGGACGAAGCATTGTCCCAATGCTTGTAGGCTTTGGATGCACAGTTCCCGGCGTTATGGCAAGCAGAACCCTGCCTTCTGAGCGTGACCGTAAGATGACTATCCTCCTTACTCCTTTTATGAGCTGTTCGGCAAAGCTTCCGATTTATGCTTTCTTTACAGCTGCCTTTTTCCCGAAATACGGTGCACTGGTAATGATAGCACTTTATTTCGGCGGAATTATTATGGGAATCCTGATGGCACTGATTTTTGGAAAAACCATGTTTAAGGGAGAAGCAGTTCCCTTTGTAATGGAGCTTCCTAATTATCGTCTTCCAGGTGCAAAAAACGTTGGCCAGCTTCTTTGGGAAAAAGCAAAGGATTTTCTTCAGAGAGCCTTTACTGTTATTTTTGTGGCAACCATTGTGATCTGGTTTTTACAGACCTTTGATCTGCATCTGAATATTGTGACAGATTCCAAAGACAGTATTCTTTGCAGTACTTGCCGGATTTATTGCACCGGTATTTAAGCCTCTTGGCTTTGGGGAATGGAGATTTTCCACAGCCTTGTAACAGGTTTTATGGCAAAGGAGAGCGTGGTTTCCACATTGTTCATATTATTTGGAAGTACAGCGGCACTGGTAGATGTGCTTTCTCCGCTGGCAGCAGTGTGCTTCTTACCTTCTGTCTTTTATATACGCCTTGTGTAGCCGCAATCGCTTCTGTGAAACGTGAGCTGGGCGGTAAATGGGCTGCAGGAGTGGTGATCGGGCAATGTGTGATCGCCTGGATTGCGGCATTTTTGGTAAAAATTGTCGGTGTTTTGATTGGTTTTTGAGAAAAATGACTATTTTTCATTTTTGTTAAAAATAATATTGACTATTGGTCATTTTGGGTTATACTATAGTACGAAAGAAATGAATTTAAGGAGATGACATCAATGGTCAAAGTAGGAAAATGGATAGCCAAGCATAAGGTCCTGGTGCTTTTGATCGGACTTTTGCTGGTAATCCCGTCTGTGATCGGAATCGCAGAGACGAGAGTAAATTATGATCTGTTAAGTTACCTGCCGGATACCCTTGAGACGGTAAAAGGTCAGGATATTCTGGTGGATGAGTTTGGAATGGGCGCCTTTTCCATGGTAATCGTAGAGAATATGGATATGAAGGATGTCCAGAAGCTGGAAGAGAAATTCAGTGAAGTAGAGCATGTAAAGGATGTTCTCTGGTATGATGATGTGGCGGATATTACTCTTCCGGTAGAGATGATTCCTGAGAAGTACAGAAAGGTATTTATAAATGGCGATGCAACCATGATGCTGGTTCTGTTTGATAATACCACATCTTCAGATACTTCCATGGAAGCTATCACAGAACTACGTAAGATTGCTAACGAGCAGTGCTTCCTCAGTGGCATGACAGGAGTTGTTACAGATATTAAAAACATTGCCATGCAGGAGCTGCCGATTTACGTTGTGATCGCAGCAGTACTTAGTCTGGTCGTTCTGGAGCTGACAAGCGGATCCTTTGTTGTTCCGTTTTTGTTCCTGCTCAGTATCGGACTTGCTATCCTTTACAACCTGGGAAGCAATATTATTCTGGGCGAGACCTCTTATATTACACAGGCACTTACCGCAGTGCTTCAGCTTGGTGTTACCATGGATTATTCCATTTTCCTTCTGAACAGCTACGAGGAAAATAAGAAGCGTTTCCCTGGTGAAAAGGACCGTGCCATGGGGCATGCCATTGCTAATACTTTTAAGTCTGTAGCTGGAAGCTCTGTTACCACAGTAGCCGGCTTCGTTGCACTTTGTGTTATGACCTTTGCTCTTGGACGTGACCTTGGTATTGTTATGGCAAAGGGCGTTATTATTGGTGTTATCTGCTGTGTAACCATTCTTCCGGCACTGGTATTGTTTTTTGACAAGCCCATTGAGAAGACACAGCATAAGCTGCTTCTTGCCAGAATGGATAAACCGTCTGCATTTATTACGAAGCATTATAAGCTTTGGACTGTGATTTTCCTGGTGCTTCTGCTTCCGGCTATTTATGGAAACAATCATACAAAGATTTACTATAATATTGCAGAATCTCTTCCATCCACTTTGGATTGCAACATTGCCAATGATGAGCTGGAGAAAACTTTTGCAGTAGGCAATATCCATATGATCATGATGGATAAGAATATGGACTCCAAGCAGAAACAGCAGATGTTAAATGATATCGATAAGGTTGAGGGTGTGAAGTGGAGTCTGGGTATGAATTCCCTGATCGGACCTACCGTTCCGGAGTCTATGATCCCGGATGATCTGAAGAAGATTTTCAAAGGAGATCAGTATGAGCTTGCATTTGTATGTTCTGAATATGGTTCTGCTACAGATGAGGTAAATGCCCAGCTTGCAGAAATTGATAAAATAGTAAAGAAATACGATAATACAGCAATGGTAATCGGTGAGGCACCGCTTATGAAGGATCTTCAGGATACTACAGATGCCGATCTGGTTCGTGTAAATGTAATCTCCATTGGTGCCATTTTCCTGATCATTATGATTATCTTTAAATCAATTTCCCTTCCGATCATTCTGGTTGCGGTTATTGAGTTTGCGATTTTTGTCAATATGGCCATTCCATACTATCAGGGAATCAGCTTCCGTTCGTTGCAAGCATCGTTATCGGTGCCATCCAGCTGGGTGCGACTGTTGACTATGCAATCCTGATGACTACCCGTTATCAGAGAGAGAGACAGCACGGCAAGAATAAGATGGAAGCCATCAGCATTGCCCATAAGACCAGCATGCCGTCCATTATCAGCAGCGGTCTCAGCTTCTTTGCGGCAACCTTCGGTGTTTCCTGCTATTCACAGGTTGAGATGATCGGTTCTATCTGTACACTGCTTGCCCGTGGTGCGATCATCAGTATGGTAGTTGTACTGTTTATTTTACCTGCCATGTTTATGATCTTCGATAAACTGATCTGTGTTACATCGATTGGTTTCCTTGGAGATAAAAAGGCAGCCAAAGCGAAATAAAACATAATCAGACGTCCTGGGAGCGCTGATTACGCTCAGAACAGCCGGCTTTGGAAGAAATCCGTTACGGCTCGCTCCGTGACCAGTAACACGCTTCGCGATGCATAGAAATCCTGCTTCAGCAAAATGAGGCGGGATTTTTTTGTTGAATAAAAGAGAAGAAAACGTTATAATTGTGTTGCATTTTAGAGCCTGTTTGAAAAAAGATTCCCGCAAATTGTGACGCACATTTTGCAGAATGCCTTTTTCAAACACGTTTTAGGAAATGGAGTGATTTGTACATGACATTAGAAGAAATCCTTGCCCAGGTGCAAATGGGAGGACTTTCTCCGGAAGCAGCAGGAAAGCTGATTCGACAGGATGGCTACAAGGAAATGGATTATGCCAAGCTGGATACGGGGAGAAAAGCCCGCACTGGTTTTGCAGAGGTGATTTACTGCAGCAATAAGGCAGATGCCCATTTGCTGAAAATATTTGAACGTTTATATATGGAAGAGGGAGAAGTACTTGGAACAAGGGCTTCCCAGGCACAGTATGAGCTGGTGAAGGAGAAGTTTCCAGAAGTTCAGTATGACCCTGTTTCCAGAATCCTGAAAATAGAGAAACCAGATAAGATTCATGAGGGAAAGGTGGCTGTCTGTACTGCAGGCACTGCAGATATTCCAGTGGCCGAGGAAGCAGCACAGACTGCAGAATATTTTGGAACTCACGTGGAACGGATTTATGATGTTGGTGTAAGTGGAATGCACAGGCTGTTTTCCAGGCTGGAGATCATTCGGGATGCTAATTGTGTTGTGGCTGTGGCTGGCATGGAGGCGCTCTTGCCAGCGTTATGGGAGGCCTTGTGAGCAGACCGGTGATCGCAGTGCTACGTCTGTGGGATATGGAGCGAATTTCCATGGATTATCAGCACTTCTGACCATGATCAATTCCTGTGCCAATGGAATTGCCACAGTGAATATTGACAACGGATATGGAGCCGGATATCTGGCAACGCAGATGAACCGGCTGGCGCTTGGTAAGTAAGAGACACAAATTGGAAAGCAATTTGATAAATTTGCAACGAGGAGAATTATGGGAAAATCATTATATCTGGAGTGTTATTCCGGAATCAGTGGAGATATGACAGTGGCAGCCCTGCTGGATCTGGGAGCAGATCAGAAGGTGCTGGAGGATGTACTTGAAAGTCTTCCTGTGCAGGGATTTGAGATAAAAGTAAATCGGGTGATGAAATCCGGGATTGATGCCTGTGATTTCGATGTAATTCTGAACGAAGAGATAGATGGACATGACCATGATATGGAGTATCTGCATGGACATGATCATAGTCATAAGCATGGGGCAGAAGAACATAATCACCAGTATGAGCATAGCCATGAGGCAGCAGAAAAGAATGTGGCAGTACATGGACATGATTATGGAGATGAAACAGCAGCATATACTCACGAGCATCATCGTCATCACAAACACCGCGGCATGAACGAAATCCGTCAGATACTTGCTGACACAAAGATGACTGACAGCGCCAGAGATATTGCCCTTAAAATTTTTCAGATTCTGGCAAAGGCAGAAGCAAAAGCCCACAATGTTCCGGTGAAAGAGGTGCACTTTCACGAAGTTGGAGCTGTGGATTCCATTGTAGATATTTTGTCCGTGGCAGTCTGCCTGGACAATCTTGGAATTACAGAGGTCATTGTACCTGTATTATGCGAAGGAATGGGTACAGTCCGCTGCCAGCATGGCATTTTACCAGTTCCGGTTCCGGCGGTGACCCATATTGTACAGCAGTGTGGTCTGGATCTGCGGATCACTCCGGTACAGGGTGAACTGGTAACTCCTACAGGTGCGGCAATTGTGGCAGCAGTCCGTACTTCCTGCAAATTACCGGAGACCTTTGCAATTGAGAAAACAGGTATCGGAGCTGGCAAGAGGACGTATGAGTGCCCGGGAATCCTGCGTGCAATGCTGATTCACCCGGAAGAATCCCATAAACCGGAAAAAGCGGTGGGAATTCTGGCAGGAAATGAAAGTGCGGCAAATGAAACTGCTGAAATTTTTAATCGGGAAGCTGCTGCCAAAATTCAGACCGGTGTTACGGAAAGCGCGGATTGTGCAGATTACATCTACAAGCTGGAAACAAACATCGATGACTGCAGCGGTGAAGTACTTGGCTTTGTCATGGAGAAGCTTTTTGAGGCCGGTGCAAGGGATGTGCATTATACTCCTGTATATATGAAGAAAAACCGTCCTGCATGGCTTCTCACCGTAATATGTAAGGAAGAAGATGTCCCGGGAATGGAAGCTTTGATTTTTGCAGAAACTACCAGTATTGGTATCCGCAGGGTCAGGATGGAGCGCACGATTTTGCCCCGGAGAAAGCGGAAAGTAATGATTCCCTTCGGTGAGGTGGAAGTGAAAATCTGCGGTTCAGAAGGAGCAGAGAAATGCTATCCGGAGTATGAAAGCCTGGCGGAAATCTGTAGAAAGACTGGAATTTCTTATGCAGAAGCCTACCAGATGGCAGTAGATGCAAGTAAGAATCTGGAATGATTGATGTTATTGGTCACGGAGTAACACAGTAACTGATTGATCGCTTCCAGGTCAAATCGCAATATTGCAACCTGCGAAAGAGTATGTTACAATACAGTTTGGCTTTTTTAAAGAGAAGTTTATATACGAATGCTTTGGATAAAACAGAAAGCCAAATTTTTCAAAATATAATGGAGTGAATATGAAGAAATATTTAGATAATCTCAGACAGTATCAGTTCCTGTTAAGTGAGCTGGTCAAAAAAGGAATCAAGCTGAAATATCGTCGTTCCTACCTTGGTATTTTGTGGTCCATGCTAGAACCACTGCTTTCCATGGTGGTACTGACTATTGTCTTCGGAACCCTGTATGGAAACACGGACAAAACATTCCCTGTATACATTCTTTCCGGACGTCTTCTGTACAGCTTTTATTCCTCTGCAACCAAAGCTGCGCTGAAATCCATCCGGTCCAATGCAGCAATGATCAAGAAAGTGTATGTACCGAAATATCTGTATCCACTTTCAACTGTAATTTATAATTATATTATTTTTCTGATCTCCTGGTTGTGCTTGCCATTGTAGGCGTGATCCTGGGTGTGAAACCGACTATTTATCTGCTTCAGGCACCGGTTGCCCTGCTCATCATTCTGATCCTTCCTACGGAAGTGGAATGTTCCTTGCAACTATCGGTGTATTTTTCAGAGATATTGAGTACCTCTGGTCTGTTGCCCTGATGCTGATCATGTATACATGTGCCATCTTCTATTATCCAAGCAAGCTGCTGAAGAGTGGCTGGGCATGGATCCTGAAGTTCAATCCTCTGTACTGTACCATTCAGATTTTCCGATCTGCAATCTTCGGAGAGCCTATGTATGCGCCATATGTAATTTATGCAGCTGCATTCAGCGTAGTAATCACCATCATCGGACTTGTATGCTTCAAGAAAAAACAGGATAATTTTATTCTGTACATCTAGTATAGTATCCATCTAGTAATAATAGTTTACAGTTACTTGTTTTTTTGCTATACTCCATTCAAAAAACAGTTCTGGAGGATACGCAATGCCACGTTATCATGTTACACTTACTGATACAGAAAT
>ENA-OQAA01001501-OQAA01001501.1-human-gut-metagenome-genome-assembly--contig:-NODE-1501-length-11423-cov-8.475124_pt1 | contig 11423 bp, 16 predicted proteins | sample MGYA00242489_ERZ504515 | MGnify/ENA primary metagenome ERZ504515 (study PRJEB26092, sample SAMD00036237) | human gut metagenome | host: Homo sapiens | study: EMG produced TPA metagenomics assembly of...
TGATGGTAAACCCAACAGGTTTACCATCATTTCCACAGCCTCCGCCCACCCCCCCTTTTCCCCTCCGACTTTCTCCCTGGCCGAGAGAGAAATTTAAGAGATTTTTTTACGCCCTAAAGGGCGTTACTCGGCATATATTATCAATGAAGTTAATTCCCTATTTTCGACAAATGCAATTTGGGCTATATCCAGCCTCTCCATACCCTGCTTCCATACGGCATATATTATCAATGAAGTTAATTCCCTATTTTTGTTTGTTATTATAGCCTGTCCAGGCGGCGCTTTCAAGGCCCTCGGACAGGCTAATTTTAGGCGTCGATTTTCCGGACACTGACTGGCGCGACATCGGTACGTTTCAGGCTCCAGCCGGTCTCCAGGTCCCGCCAACTCCAGCCGCCGTCAGGATCTCTCTCCAGCTCAACCTCAATCCAGTGACCGGCCACCCGGATCTCCAGCTGTTCCCCTTCCTTCAGCTCCCTGGTATCCAGTCCAGTCCATACTACGGTTAGGTTATGCGTCACCGCATCCTCTGCACACAATCCCATCTTCATCATCTTTGCCTCCTTCAGCTCACTCGCATATCCTTCGGGACAACCTCCAGGGGCCTTGTATGAACTAATATCATTTCCCAGTACCCAGCCCGATAATTGGCCCTGAAGCTCCGGTATCCCGTCAGAGCTGTATTCTGCTGTATAAATTCCTCATCTTTATCCGCAGCACTCAGGAAATCCTCATAGTCACCGGCGACCCATCGTTCTATCCCTAACCTGGCAGCTTCCCACTCCCCGTTTTCTGGGAAGAACTCTTCCAGTATCAGCTTCTTTGCCTGTTTTGCTGGAAACTCTATCGAATACGGGCTTTGAATCACGGTTTCCCATAGTTTCACTGATTCCAGTCTGCGACCACTTTTATATCGATAGATCTTTTCTGACGATACCACCACCACGTAGCCAGTGTGCTCCTTCTTCGGTTTCAGTTTTCGATCTGCATTCGCTCTTTCTCTGGCAATACGCAGCAGATTTTCATTCAATCCCTTCTGATAGGCGCTTTCCCCCTTCTCTTTTTCCAGCGCCTTCTCCCATTTTTCTATGACCTGGTTCGCCTTTTGAATCGTCTGCTGCTCCCTATTCTGAGAAGCCCTTTTTTCTTCCTCGGCCTTTCTCTTTTCGTTCCTGGTCTCCTGCTCCGCATCGGCAATCTTCTGAAGCAGATTATCATATTCCTTGACGGTCAAAATAACATGAGTACATTCCGGATTTGAGCGGCCACTATCAAGTTCCTTGTAACCTATCATTGTCTTTTTTACAAACTCGCTCATGGCAGCACGCCTCCCTTATAGATCCCGGATATAGTTGTTGGCCACAACATCGATCCGGTTATGGCCCAGAGCCTTACTGCACACCAGCATAGCAGCCTTGTCCAACTTCCTACCAGATTCATCTTTGCGGCAGGTATACACCTCACTCTGGTAGCGATGCCCGGTGCCTTTGTTCACCCGGTCATAAGGAATGTCCTTGATTTCTCTGGCGTTAGCTTATAGATCACCGTGGCATACTCGGCCCGGTATCCGTGAATATCGGCGCTCTGGTGGACGTGCTGCCACACCTTTTCCTCTGCCGGCGTGTTACTGATCCGCTCTATGATCTGCCCCGCATTTGGCCCGATGATAGGGCTTAGGCGCTCCCTGCCACCCTTTCCGTTGCGGACATGGGTAAAGTAACCTCCGGGAATAAAAGGGCATCCTGGAGCATTTCCAACCGCTTGGTGTCGGCCGGCGTCAGTTCCTCTGCAGGCCGGCTCTCCAGCTTGGATAACTCAACCTCGACCTGTTCTCTGGTGACCAGATCCTTCCCCCGCAGCTCCTCCAGTTCCTTCCGACGCAGCCCAGTCCCCTGACAAAACTTGATCAGCCATCATTGTTCGTCTTGGAGAAGTGCTTATCCCGAACCCGTCGCCGCGGCTCCGCTTGATGTTTTCCCGTTCTTTTTTCGGAGCCTTGAAAAATCTTCATCATCCGGAGAGATCCCATACAGTTTTCCCATGGCCGACCGCTGCACACCAATCGTCCATGCAGACAGGCCCCGATCCACGCCATCCTGCAGCCATTCGTTTACATACTTCCTGGCACTTTTCAGCGTAGTACATTCTGGATGGTGTTCTTTGATGTACTTGATAAAATACTTCGTGTGCTTCCAGTAGCTCTGGTAGGTGCTGAAGGAAAAAATCTTATCCTTGTCCGTACCATTCGCCTTTGCCTCTTTTCTGCTCTCCCCAAACGCTTGCATACTGGTCAATCGTTCATAGGCTTGCTGGTGAAGATCCTTGTGATAGGCCTTGTTGCGCCGGCCCATAGGCCCCTCCTCTCTTGCAAAATAGATTTCTATTTTTATAGATAAGTAGAAATCTATTTTTAATTAAATCTATACATATATAAATCTATATTTCTACAAAACTATAAATCATGATTTCTTGTTTTCTATCATCTGTTCAAGCAAAGCCGCCTCATGTCAGCTCCACTCGGAGACTCGGCAATCGGCAAATACACTTTTTAACGTCTTATGTGTGACGGATTTGGGATCGCTCCCGACACTTTTTTGAACTGCTTATGTGTGCAGTCCCGATTTATTGAGATCTACGGCAGTTCGGGATCTGTCGGCACCTTTGTAGAGGGTGCGGCTCTCCAGGAGATCTACAGTATCCTGGCTACTATCAGAGGGTGGATAGGGACATGATACATTTCGCTTACCCATCACTTTCAAAAGGATTACTCATGTTGGGGTCCATGGTGCGCTTTCCATTTCACAAAGGTTACTGTGGCAAGCCCGCACACCACACAGGAGTATCAACCCTGTCATGGCTTCTGTATGGGTATTTGCTGAACCCCCAGCCGGCAGCTCCGGCCAAGACGCTCTGGCCTAATCACTCTTTACCCTCGCCCAGACGAGCCTACCTCTGATCCGCTGCAACCCTACCAGCCGCAGCCTCCATATCCCACCGCCTTCCCATCAGGTCGCTGTCCCAGATCCAGCGCCATTCGCAGCCTATTTCTATCCATGATCATCGTACCATACTAAAGCGGATAAGTCAATATATTCAGGAAAATAACCGTATAACGGTTTACCCGTTCACAGCTCTCGCAAACGGGTAAGTTATAGCACAAAATATCAAGGTACCATCCCTTCGTATCCTCTAAAAATAATTAGAAGCGGCAGCCAATACAATTGGCTGCGCTTCAGTCCTTCTTAAATTGCTTTTAAATATCGAGTTCAGGAATGGTGGATGCTACACGGCAGGCGGCAGACCCCTTCATTTCTGCCTTTCCACAGGTAAAGTTGGCATAATAGGTATCCGCAGGCCACTTATTCGTACTATAAACACTTGTAGAAGTACCTGCAGCAATAGAAACGCTGGTTCCCTTCACAACGCTTCCCGTTTCGGACCCCTTCGTAATCGTGAATTTGATACTTTGGGAACCCTTGTTGTCGACCCACACCTTCGCGTGCGGATAAGAAGACGTTACTTCAATCCCCTTACTCATCTCGGTTCCGGAAAGAGAAATGCTCCATCGAGAAGTGCTTGCCCTGGTTTCGGGGGCGGTCACTACAGATTCGACCTCTTCTGGTGTAACAATCTCAAAGACGAGATCGCCAACAACAAAGAAGTCACCAGGCTCTCCTTCGATAATGATTTCTTCAGGAATCTCGTCGGAGGCAGCAAAGGTTGCATTAGTGTTGATGGCACAAGCGTGCCCAATCGCCGCAGCAGGAACATCATCCGGCTCCGATGCTGCAAAAGCAGGGAGCATAGCTACACTGGTCAATGCCGTTGCACAGATGAGACTAATTGCGATTCTTCCTTTTTTCATGTTATACCATCCTTTCACAATCAAAATAATATAGAATTTCTTCTATAACACTTTCAGATGCGGAGATTCTTCTCCGCATCCCTGCCTATAGGCAGGGATCTATTCATGCCGTCTTCCCTGTGGTGGTTATAGTTTTTGTTTCCGATTTTCCATTAATCCACACAGTTACTTCAGCTTTTGCTCGGTATGTTGTCCCCTTCTCGGCTTCTACTGATTTGCTGAGAGATGCATTCCGTCCATCTTCCTCCACACTCCAAGACTCAACAGTGACCCATTGACTTCCCCGCTGTTTTTGAATCTCCAAGATGATTTTGCTACGTTCCGCTCCACGATTTCCATTCACGCTAACACGCGCTGCTGCTTTCCCGTTTCGAATACTCAACACACACTGGGCATCTGAGATATTCTCCATATAAAAGCTGATATCCGTATCGGGATCAGGCAATTCCACAGCATAGCCTGGAATCGCCAGAGAGAACGCGCATATAATGGCACAGAAAAAGCCAAAGAACTGCTTGGAATATACTTTCTCATAAAAACCATCTCCCTTCCCTTTCATATATTGTGACGAATGAAGAAGCAATTATGGGACAGTAATTTCAAAAATTTTTTCAATTTATTTTGTCGTTACTGTAATCCCTTTAGCCACTTGAATTAACTCATCCGAATTCATATCTCCTGTTACCATCAAAATGAAGGGCTCATCTTTCCACAACAACGTACTCCTCTCACCTTTAACAACGAGTTTTGCCTCGTTTCCGGCTATATCAACCTTAGTAGAGTCAACAAGCTCCGTATCCAAAATGATCTCATAGTCTGTTTCCTCTGTTACTAACTGTATATCTATTCTAAGCTGTTTGCCATCTAAATCTTCAAAATAAATTATTTGTCCCTGAGTTTCCTCGTCACACATTCGCTCAACCTCAGACATTCCTTCCGGTAGATATCCAAATATAATTTCCCCCATTCTTATACTTTCGTTCCAAGAAGAGAAGATTTTAAAGTGTGTCAAATCATCCATAACTTCGGTAATCATCTCAATAAATTTTTCACGGTATGCCTCTACAGTCATTAATCCCGAAAAACTAAGCATGGTTAAAACCAACACAGCTGCCGTGATCCGTTTTGCTGTAAGAAATATTTTCCTGATTCTTGGTGTACGCCGCTGATTTCGAATCAACCGCTTCATCTTCCTCTCAAATCTTTTAGAAAATATGTGTTCAGGAATTTCCTCATCCGTCGGCAGCCAGCTCAACCACAACTTTTCTGCTTTAGGTACATACTTATAAAGCTGTGAGTCTGTTATTTTCATATCTGCCCCTCATTTTTTAATGCTTGTTCTAACTTTCTTCTTGCTCGTTGAATTGTCTTCTTTACATTCTCTTTTGACATTGAAAGAATCAGCGCCATTTCATCTATAGAATATCCGTGGGAATATTTCAGAAAAAGAACCTCACGATATTTTCCTGACAGAGAGGCAATCGCTTTGGTCACTACCTCATTATCTTCTACGCTCTCAATATCCGAACAATTTGGCACTCCTAAGTATTCCTCCTCAAAAGGCAGGACTGTTTTTCTTTGCCGTTTGCGGTACAAATCTATCGCTTTATTTTCAGTTATTGTAACGATCAATGATCTTGTTTGGGGACTCTCTACGTCTTTTATATCATCGATTATTTCAATAATTTTTAGAAAGGCATCATGCACAGTATCCTCAGAATCTCTCGTATCACCCAGAATTTTATTTGCTATATAAAACATCAGTTTTTTATATCTATTATATATAAATTCAAACTTTTGCTGACCTTCTTTGGAATCAATTATAGTAAGATACATTAACATGTTACTTATTTTCTCTTTCAATAATCACATATATTTTTCTAATCCTTTTCGCAAGATATTATTAATTGTCTCCGTAAGGTTCTTCTCCTCATCTATTGCCATGCGCCGTAGCGCCTTGTCTATATCTCTATCCAGAAAGTACGACCGCTGCACTCGATCCTTATTCCTCCCTTTTGCAATAGGTGTCTCCCGACTACCAACCTTCAGCTCTCGGTCAGCTCCAATGATAGACTTGAACGCTGTCTCCTGGTCAAACTTCGCTTTCCCTGCCATCACCCATTAACTCCTTTCAAAAACTCCTCAATAAACGACCTGTAATCCTCTGCCACCGTGGACTTCCCCGCATAGTCAAATATATCGGTCCGGTTCGCCTGGGCTTCTTCTACTGCCACCGCAGACCGAATATAGGTCTCATAGATCGGCGCCGAGATGTACTCCCCCAACTGCTCCGCCAGGTCCCTGATCTCCCGGCTGATATTTGCTCTTGGATTGAACCTGGTAAAGAGGATGCCCAGGATCTTCACACCAGGATTGCAATACTTCTGGACACTGGTGACCGTCTCGTTGAGTTGGGAGATCCCCGCAGTGGCGAAGATCCCGGCTGTGGTGGGGATCAGAATATCACTGGCGCAGGTAAAGGCGTTCACCGTCAGCACCCCCAGAGAGGGCGGTGTGTCGATCACGATGAAATCATAGTCGCCGGCGACCGGAGCCACGGCCTCCTTCAGCCGATGCTCCTTCCCCGTCTGGGACAGCTCCTGCTCAGCTCCGGCCAGCATGATATTGGCTGGAACAACATCATAGCCACCCTTTGCGTGCTGCGTGGCCTCGCAGATCGTGGCCCCCCGCTTCATCACCTCATAGACCGTGAGAACGTTGTAGTTCTCTACGCCACAGGCCGATGAGAAGTTTCCTTGGGGATCAAGATCGATCCCCAGCACCTTATACTCTTTCCCGGCCAGTCCTGCAGCAAGGGCCTGGGCTGTAGTCGTCTTACCGACGCCGCCTTTTTGATTTGCTACTGCTACTATCATCTGTCACACTCCTATTCTATAAATCTATTTTTATAGCAATATAGAAATATAGAATTATATCGACTATAAAACAGCCGGCTCCCTTTGTGGGAGCGGCTTAGTTTAGTCCTGGCCCTCACGGGCCCAAAGCCCTACCGGGGACACCCCAGGCTGTCCTGGCATATACCAGCCATCGTCATTGTACTCAAAGGAGACGGCCCGCCATGTGCCGCCACCGAGCTGATCCGGGAGCAACACGTCCAGGCCCTGGCCGCAGTGAATATCCCAGCCGTCCCAGGTCAGGCGGTCACGCTCCGGCTCGTAGCCGATCTGCAAGACCTTTCTCTGCACTATCTACACCACCCTTTACTCCGCCCAGTTTTCGATTTCCAGATCCGGTACACGCTCAAACTCCCGTACATTATTTGTGACCAGGATCATTCCCTCCGCCCGTACATGGGCAGCAATCAGCATATCCAGAGGGCCAATTGGTGTTCCCTGGCTCTGCAAATAGGCTCGAATCTCCCCATACTCCGACGCCGCCCCCGCCCCAAAGGCAAGATGCTCAATGGAGCCAGGAACCTCAAAAGGGCCTGCTCATTTTTAACTGGGTCAGAGCTATGTTTCATACCATACTCCAACTCGGCCAAAGTGATAGAGGAAATGCAAAGCCCTCCATCCAGCTCCTCCCAGAACCTATGCAGCACCTTTTCCGGCTTTTTCTTCATAGCATAGATACAGATATTTGTGTCCAACATATAGGTCATAGATTTTCTCTCTCCTCCTGGACACCTTGATCTCGCCCATTCTCAAAAATATCGCTGGTGAAGCTGTTCAAGCCATCCATAAATGTCTGCCATAAAGACTCTTTTGGAACCAGAAGAACCGCATCCCCAAGTTGCTGTACCACAACTTCCTCCACATTAAACCGAAATTTCTTCGGCAGACGTACAGCTTGGCTCCGTCCGTTTTCAAAAATCTTCGCTGTCTCCATAATGGTCACCTCCTAAACAATATATACCACGATATATATTATTTGTCAATGGTCTCTATTTATTCAGGATTCTTACTTATGAACCGCAGTTGCCCCATGTAACTTTCGGTTTACATTTAGTTGCTTCTCTCAAGTTTACTTATTTTCTTTAACGAAACCGTTTCGTCTCTCCCTCCAATTCCAAATTTATTACTTTCCTTGTTCCATATCCCACCATTTCCGAATTGTCTTAGGATCAAGGCCAGTATCCCTATGGCAATCGGCCTTGCGGCCCTCTGGGTGCTGCTGACGCCACTCAGACACCCGTTCCTGGGCTGTCCCACTACCGACGGGCCTGCCATTCTTATTACGCCAGTCCCTATTACCATTGATTTCATCACGAATCAAATTCATCAACCTAATATGTTCACTCTGCTTACGCCAGTTTCTCTTGTTTACTGGCATAGTCAGACCGGAGAGCTTCGCTATATCGTCCCTGGGAAATGTCACATAGTCCTCGTTGAACATCTCCAGGGCACACACCACATCATCCTTTGTAAAGCGGTTGATGTCCTCCACGCTCATATCGTCATAAGGTTTCAGCAAAGAGAAAGCGTCCTGACGCAGCTCGTCCTCGTCTATCCCACATTTCTTCGCATAGATGGCCAGCGTCATAATCCCATAGAACCGATGGCCCACCCGGATCTCGTCCCCAATCCGGTGCAGCCACCAGTCATAGAGATCCCGCTTGACCGTCCAGCGGCCCCGCCGCTCCTTCTTAACGATCCGCCGCTCATACCAGTCCGGGTACTTCTCCTTCGCCTCGGCCAGTGACAGGCGACTTTTTCTCATAAGCCCTCAAGCCACTGCTGCTCACCGTTGCTGTCCGGGATAAACTCCAGCAGCTTCTCCAGCGTCACCCTCCCGCCGAGCCGGTAGGCCGTCACAGTACTCCCGTCCCAGCTTGGAGCCGGAACCGACCACCCGAAATCCCTGCAATATGCCCTGCATCTGCGGCTCCTTGATGGTGGAGGTATACCTGTTCCAGATCTGCCGGGTGAGAGAATACTTCAGCTCCTTCAAGCATTTCTGGTTGTGCGGTACATAGGGATCGGTTCATCCAGGACATAATACAGGTGAAGCCCCGTCCCGCTGTTTACGACAAAGGTTGCCTGGGGCAAAATATCCTTGTTCATCTGGTGTAGCGTGTCCCGGAGCTGGGGCATCCCTACCCCATCCAGGTCAAAGACCAGGGCATAGAGATACCGGGCGTTCTTGCCGCACCGACGTCGACCAAAGTAAGACAGGGGGGACATGATGGTGAAGTCCGTGTTGTAGACCTCCGACAGCTCCGACAGCTCATCGGTGATAGTATATCGCTTGGCTTTTCCCTCCTCCTTGATCTCCAGCGCAATCCCTGCGCCTTCGGCGGCACCGTCACCGCAATCCCGTTGCCCTTTTCGTCCTCAAAATGGCCCTTCCGCTCAAAGCTGCCCACGGGGAAGATCTCCCGGTAAAACTCAAAGGGCGTGACCGGCTCCAGGAACGTCTCCAAATGCTCATTCTTTTCCCGATACAACGCCCGCAGCTGCTCCATAGCGGCCTGCTGCTCTATCATTCTTTCTTCCTTGCCTCCTCTCTCAACCGTTCCAGCTCATCTGAAATTATCTTCAAATAACGTTGACGAAAAGCCTTCCAATCTGCCAGAAAATCGGTCTTCTCCGTTTCTGTCATTTCCCTGGTATTGTCTTCAAGGTAATAAATCGACACTGGCACCCCATAATAATTATCCCAAATATACTGCGGTTTCAATGGATCAATGGGAATCCGCCCCCGCAACCCCCATTGAGTTACTGTCCTGCTATTCTCTGGTTTAGGCCCTTTTTTTGGCCGTCTCACAAAACCACCTCCAAAAGAAAAAGTAGCAAAAAGAAAATCCGCTACGGCGGGGAACGCCTGCGGGCGGGAAGGGGGAAAGGGGAAGCCAAGAGCGGCCCCTTCGGGGCCTTAAAGAGAAAGTCACCTTCCCCTTTCCCCCCTGGCTCCAGCTGTGGAATGATGGAAAACCCTATCGGGTTTACCACATTACCACAGCCTCCGCCCACCCCCCTTTTCCCTTCCGACTTTCTCTCCGTCCGAGAGAGAATTTTAAGAGACTTTTTGAGGGCCTAAAGGCCCAGAGGGGGGCATATATTATCAATACTTTTTTCCCCCATATTCGTCAAAGCGATTTTCTCGCCTATTTCCAGTGTCCCCTTGCCCCTCTTACTCGGCATATATTATCAATACTTTTTTTCCCTATTTTTCGACTTATTATAGCTCGCTGGACAGGCCTTTTCAAGTCCTCCAGCCGAGCTATTTTCTTTTGTGCTGCAGGAGGAAGGTCAACGCACGCAGGGCCTCATTTCCTCCGGTACAGGCCCCAGGGGCCGGGTGTGGTAAAAAACTACCTCCCAATAGCCACTCCGGCCATTTAGATTTAACTTCCGCTTCATCATTATGTTTTCGTCTTTATTTTTCTCCCACCATTCGCTGTATTGAATCATGTCCTCAAACTCCAGGTCGCAGCTCACCCGAATCCCTACTTTACCAATCAGCCAGTCCCCGCCGGTCTTATCCCGAAGTAGTTCTCTCCTGATCTGCTTCCTGGCCTGCTCCTCGGTAAACTCCATTGAATAGGGACTCTGTATCACAGTTTCCCAAAGCATTACCTTTCCCCAGCTATGGCGGCTTATTTTATAGCGGTACTCCTTCTCCATGGAGCGAACCACCGCATACCCAGTGTGCTCCTTCTTTGGCCGGAGACTCCGGTCGGCATTGGCCCGCTCCCTTGAAATCCGCAGTAGATTAGCGTTAAGGCCCTTCTGGTAATTGACCTCTTTTTCAGCCCTGGTCAGCTTCTCCTCCATGGCCGTCACCTGTTCCTGCGCGGCCTCCTCGGCCTCCCTGACCCGCTGCTCGGCGGCCGCCCGTTCTCTTCCTATCGTCCTCTTTGCCTGCTCGATCGCCTCATGCTTATCACGCTCCGCCACAGCAATCCGGCGCAGCAGCTCGTCGTACTCCTCCAGAGAAAGAATCGCATGGGTGCTCTCGCTGTCGTTCCGGCCGCCAGGGAGTACTTTATAGCCCATGACACCCTTTTTCCCAAACTCGGCCATCATACTCCCCCTTACAGCCCCCGGATATAGTTGTCGGCCACCACACTGATCCGGTTATGTCCCAGGGCCTTGCTGCACACCAGCATGGCCGCCTTGTCCAGCTTCCGCCCGGCCTCGTCCTTCCTGCAGGTGTAAACCTGGCTCTGATATCGGCGTCCCGTCCCACGGTTTATCCGGTCGTAGGGGATGTCCTGGATTGCCCTGGCGTGGGCCTTGTAAATGGCCGTTGCATACTCCGCCCGGTAGCCGTGAATATCGGCGCTCTGGTGGACGTGCTGCCACACCTTTTCCTCGCCCGGCGTCTCCTGTATCCTCTGGATGATCTGCGCCGCATTTGGGCCAATAATGGGGCTCAGGCGCTCTCTGCCGCCTTTTCCGTTCCTCACGTGGGTAAAATACTCCCCCTGGAACATCCGGGCGTCCTGGAGCATCCCCAGGCGCTTCACGTCTGCTGGCGTCAGCTCCGCCGTCGGGCGGCTCTCCAGGCTGGAGATCTCCGCTTCAATCTGCGCCCTGGTCACCAGATCTTTCCCCCGCAGCTCCGCCAGCTCGCTCCGGCGCAGCCCCGTCCC
>ENA-OQAA01001502-OQAA01001502.1-human-gut-metagenome-genome-assembly--contig:-NODE-1502-length-11419-cov-2.735831_pt1 | contig 11419 bp, 16 predicted proteins | sample MGYA00242489_ERZ504515 | MGnify/ENA primary metagenome ERZ504515 (study PRJEB26092, sample SAMD00036237) | human gut metagenome | host: Homo sapiens | study: EMG produced TPA metagenomics assembly of...
CAGCGAACCGAAGCAGGGGCAGCGGTCGCAGAGTGCGAGGGGCTTTTGCCCCCGAAGCACGATGCGGGTACCGCAACCCGACATTATCGAGCATTTTGGCAACGCAGATGCCGTGCCGCAGCCGCCGAAGCGGTGCTTAAGCCGCTAGGCGGGAATTGTGCGGTGTTGCCTCAAAAATATCCGCCGTCTATATGGGTGCTTTGGGCCACTGGCTGGTCGTGCAGCCCCATCGAAACGCCCAGTGCTTCATCCACGCGGCGCATGTCATCTTCCGGAATGCGCCCGGCGCGCTCCCTCAGGCGGCGTTTATCCAGTGTGCGAATTTGTTCGGTCAGCACAATGCTGTCTTTGGCCAGGCCGCAGCGGTTGGCCCGCACGCCGATATGGGTGGGCAGGCGGTTTTTATCCTGCCTGCTGGTGATGGCGGCAGCGATCACGGTGGGGCTGTGCCGGTTGCCGATATCGTTCTGAATGATAAGTACCGGCCTGACTCCCCCCTGCTCCGACCCAACCACCGGGCTGAGATCTGCGTAAAACACTTCACCTCTGTGCACTTCCATAACAAAACCTCCCTGCTGATACTGCAATGCGTTCTGTTTACAGTATAAGCAGGGAGGCTTTATTTTAATCATGAATCGGTGGGGCAAAAAAGCATTGCGATTCTATCTGGCGGGGAATGCAAGTGGTTGCCATATGCCCAACATGCGGGACAGCAAGCATCGTCCCCTACAAATGATTTGCAGCGTTTGCTGCAATCAGCAAGGTTTCCATGCGCCGGGGAGGGGCCTTGAAATGTACCGCAAACCACACAAATGCTTTGCCGTGCTTTACTGCTTGCGGCAAACCATTTATCACTCCACCCGTTCCAACACCACAAACGCACCGGCAAGGCCGGCCTCATGGGTCAAGCTCAAATGAGCCTGCAAATGGTTCTGCGCCATGAAACGGGCGGCTTTACCGGTAAATTCCAGGTAAGGCGCACCGCTTGGCTGGCGCAGGGCGGCGATTTCCGCCATGGAGAACCCGGAAAGGCCGGTGCCGCAGGCTTTCAAAAATGCTTCTTTTGCAGCAAAGTTGGCCGCGGCGGTTTCCGCCTGCTTCTTGCCCGTATGGGCGACAATGAGCTCCTGCTCCGCCGGGGTATACACATGCTGCAAAAATGCCGGGCGGGCAATGCTCTTTTCAATCCGGCCCACATCACACAGGTCTGTGCCAATGCCGTAAATCACAGCAGGCCCTCCTTTTCCAGCGCGGCCAGCAGGGCAGCTTTCTCGTTGGGCAAGCGGCCCTCCATCACGGCGCGCAGCAAGGTGTTCAGCGCCTTACCCACCGCGGGACCGGGGGTGATGCCTGCGTCCATCAGGCTGGCCCCGTTCACGGCAAGCTGGCCTACCGTATAACAGGCGGTAGCCGAAGTTCCAGCATCCGTCCCTCAAAAGCGCGCACCTGCTGTTCGCGCTGCATCACTCCCGCATTGCGGGCATGGGCGGCAAGATCCGCGAGCTTCAGGCGGCAAAGGCGCTGCAAAAATGCGGCACCATAGCGGTTCAGCATGTTCAGGATGCCGGCATCATCGCTGGGCAGGGCACCATCGTGGATAGCAACCAGCGCGCTGGCGCTTTCCACAAGATAAGTAGGCGCCTTGAGCCGCAGCAGGATGCTGCGCGCCATTTTACTTCCGGCCTGGTTGTGGCCGGGGAAATGCGCCGCGCCGTCCGGGCCGACGGTGCGGCATTCCGGCTTGGCCAGATCATGCAGAAAAACACTCCACCGCAGAATGCGGGCATTTTTATCGTCCATGCCCGCCACATCCAGCAGTTCCACCGCCACGGCGGTGTGCTGCCACACATCATAGCAGTGCCAGCGCCCCGGCTGGGTGCAGCCGATACATGGCTCAATCTCCAGCACCGCCCCGGCAAGAATCCTGCCATAGCGGCTCAGCACTTTGCCCGCAGCGGGGGCGGCCAGCAGCTTATCCAGCTCGGTATAAATGCGCTCGGCGGAAATATTCTGGATGCTCTGCCGCATGTCCAGCGCGGCGCGCTCGGTGGCTTCCTCCAGAGCAAAATCCAGCTGGGCGGCCAGCCGCACCGCGCGCAGGATGCGCAGGGCGTCCTCGGCAAAACGTTCTTCCGGGTCGCCCACGCAGCGCATCAGGCAGGCGTGCAGGTCACTGCGGCCGCCGTACAGGTCGATCAGTCCCTCGCCGGGGGCATAAGCCATGGCGTTGATGGTAAAATCCCGCCGGGCAAGATCCGGCTGCACCTGCGGCACAAACTGCACGGCATCCGGGTGGCGGCTGTCATGGTACTGGCCATCCACACGGTAGGTGGTGATTTCGTAGGGGGTGCCGCCCACGATGACGGCAACGGTGCCGTGCTTTTCCCCCGTTAAGATCTGGCGGTAGGCGGAAAACACCGCCCGCACCTGTTCCGGTCTGGCAGAGGTGCATATATCCCAATCGCCGGGGGTACGCCCCAGCAGGCTATCCCGCACGCAGCCGCCTACGACATAGGCTTCAAACCCGGCGCGGCGCAGTGCCCCCAACAGGCGGGATGCCGCCGCGGGAATGCTGATTTTGATTTGCGGTTCATGGCCAGACAAGGCGGTCACTTCCCCTCTGCAAGTATTTCAGCCGCACGGCGGTTTATCAGCCAAAGTTCCATTCTTCGGCAAGGTCTACGCAGCAGGCCACACAATCGCCTTCCTCACGCAGGGCGGCAATCTTAGCTTCAGCTGCTTCGGCATCCGGCATCCAGGTAACAATAAAAAAGTTCTCCGCCGGAACGCCGTAATACACCCAGGTGCCATCGGCACGCACCAGGTCTGCCAGGTGGTCCAGTTCCTCGCCGTCGGTCAGGCCCTGGCCTTCTTCGGCGTAAATCATTTCCGGCTGCACCTGCATGGAATCGATCACAGTAATGCTGCTGTTGATGTAAGTATCGCGGTCGGTGCTCTGGTCGCTGTTTTTCCACGCGGTGGCAAACGCTTTTACAAGCAGCTCCCGCACTTCTAGCATTTTATCGCCTTGCTGATACATGATAACTCTCTGCCTTTCCATTTATAAATATATGAATACAGTATAACACGAAACAGGCCTGTACGCCATAAGAATAGAAAGAATTTTGGCGCGCGCTCCGTAGGGCAATGCCGAGCAGTGCTTTACCCCCGCCGCATATACAAAATCGGGTACGGGCCGCCCTGTTCATCCAGCTCACTGCGGCGGTATACGGCAAAGCCCATGTGCCGGTAAAAACCGGCTGCCGCCGGGTTCTGCTCGTTCACGGTCAGCTCACTCACGCCGTACTGCTCCATGCCAAGGCACAGCAGGCGGGCACCAAGGCCCTGGCCGCGCGCCTCCGGGTCCAGAAAGAGCATTTCCAGCCGGTTCTCCTACACGCCCATAAAGCCGACCGGTGTGCCGCTTTCATCCTGCGCAACAATCAGGTGTTCCACCCCGCACAGGGCCTGCGGAACATAAGTACGGATAGCGGCAATTTCCGGCGCAGACAAAAACAGGTGGGTTGCCTGCACAGAGCGCTGCCATACCTCCACCAGCTGTTGGACCAGCTGCGGGGGCCGGGCAGAAACTTCGGCTATTTTCACGGTGATATCCTCTCTTTTGTTTTATGCCCTAAATCCTGTAATAACAAACAACGGGGAGCTGCCAGGCAGTCCCCCGTTGCTTGTTATTATTTAGTTGAACTTAAAGATTTTTTGCGCCACATGGTAGCCCCACAGGGTGATCTTGTGACCCAGCGTACCGGGCAGGTTGCAGGCACCGGCGACGGAATAGCGGCACTTGTTGTACACGCGCTCATCGTGGTTTTTCAGGTACTGCCACAGCTCGGTCTTTTTTTCAAAAGCCTCCGGGCGGCCATCCATCGTCAGGAACACGCTGGAGATCGCCATCATCATGGACAGATAGTTGAACATGTAGGCGCGCAGCTTTTTCTGTCTTTCCGGCAGAGCATACAGATCCACCGCGTCGATCATGATCTTGGTCACGCGCAACTGCTGGTCCACGCGCTTGACCATCACGCTCTCATTCACGCTCTGGTCATCACGGCCAATAAAGTAACGGTACAGGTCAATATCCATATAGTACAGACGCTGGCAGAGCGGCAGCGGCTGGTAGACGAACACGTTATCAACATAGAAGGTATGCTTGGGCAGCTCCAGGCCGCTGTCACGCAGGATCTGGGTGCGGTAGATGACGGTGTGCATCAAAATGTTCTGGCTCGGCGGGAAATGGCCGATCTCATCCCAGGCAAACACACGGTCCTGCGGCAGAATACTCTTGTAGCTGACGGTGTGGTGGGTGTTATCCACCACATGCTCGTACACATAGTTGCACATCAGCAGGTCCACCGGCTGCTCCATGGCGGCAAAACCGCGCAAGGTCTGCATGACCTTTTGCAGAGCTTCGGCATCCAGCCAGTCGTCAGAGTCCACGACTTTGAAGTACATACCGCTTGCGTTGCGGATGCCCTGGTTGACACCCTCGCCATGGCCACCGTTTTCCTGGTGGATGACCTTGACGATGTTGGGGTATTTTTCAGCATAGGCATCGGCAATTTTGCCGGTGTCGTCCTTGGAGCCGTCATCTACAAGGATGATCTCGGCCTCCTCCCCGGCGGGCAGCAGCGTTTCTACGCAGCGGTCCATATAGGCTGCGGAATTATAACACGGTACGGTAAAGGTGATCAGCTTCATAACAGGCCTCAATTCTTATAGTTTCATGCTTATTTGCGGGGTGCGGGGCCGGTCTGCTGCACATTTTGCAGCCAGTCCTGCCAGGTGCGGCTGGCAAAATCCGCCGTTTGGGTAATCTGCGGCCAGAACTCTGCCATTGGCTCATCATAAATGCCAACGGTGGCGAAACCGGCGGCGCGTGCGGTGGCAATCCCCACGGGGGAATCCTCAAACACGGTTGCCTGCACGGGGTTCTGCACACCAAAACGGTGCAAAGCATCCAGATATACATCCGGCTTCTTTTTGCCGTCAGGGTTCTTGCAGTCCACCGCAAATTCAAACCAGCGCATAAGCCGTGGGAGGTCAGCGCGGCTTCGATCAGCGGTGTTTCGGTGCCGGATGCCACGCACATGCGCACACCGCGTGCGTGCATGGCTGCCAGCACCTGCTCAACGCCCGGCTTTACGGTGGCTTCCTGCGCATAGCCGTACCGCGCTTCGGCACGGATCAGCTCTGCGCATTCAGGCTCCGTCAGCGGCACGCCAAGCCGCTGCACAAACATCGCGGCGGTTCCTTCCACCGTAAGAGTCATGTTGGCCATGCGCTGTTCATGGGTGATGGTTTTGCCATATTTTGCAAGGATGCGGTCCGTTACATGGTCCCACATGCCGGTGGAGCACAACAGGGTGCCATCCATATCAAAAATTGCGTAAGGGGTCAGTTCCACGGCGTACCTCACAATCGTTTTGGGGTGCAAAATTGTACCCTGCAATAAGCAATACGTTTTAAGGATACTAAATTTTGCAAAAAAAACAACCCCTCCGGCATAACCATTGCCGGAGAGGCCGCGCACCGGGTGGGTGGCCTGGTGCCTGCTTGCTTGTTTCAAGGTGCAACAAACAGTATTATGGTGAATCAATCATCCATATCTTATTTATGCCCTATTCGTGGTAAATTCCGGTCAGAGCCGCATCCTTCTGCGCACAATTACCGTGTGCGGGTCCAATCATCGAGAACGATACGGTACCGTCTTAGTACTCCCGGTCGAAGCGGCAGAAGTCATGAACGCCGGAGGGGATCACGTCGTTGTAGACATCTTCCGGCAGGTTATAGGCTTCCTCACTGTCCAGAATACCACGTACCCACTTTGCAAACGAACGAAGGTTCAACATTGCAACCCCATCTCCTTTCTGTCTTTATTATATCCAGCGCAGGGGGATTTTGCAATGCACGTTTTGTACAATCTTACAAAAGTTTTTTGTATGTTATAAACCTTTTCGTTATTTTGTATATTTTGCAGCTGCATCTGTACGCGTCACGCGGACATTTCGTCTTGGTAGTCCTCCCATGCCTCCTGCATGGTATCGGCGGAAAAAAGGAACTCGCCCGTTGCGGAATAAACTTCAATGTGGCCTGCTACATACCGGAATTGTGCTGTCATGGGAACCCCTGCCTTTCTGCTTTGCTATGGGCAACACCGCACAATTCCCGCCTTGCGGCTTAAGCACCGCTCCGGCAGCTGCGGCACGGCATCTGCGTTGCCAAAATGCTCGATAATACATCCAGTATTATCTGCGCTTTTGGCTTGGCATCTGCCGCACCTCGCTCGCCGTATCGGCACTTAGAATTATGCGGTATTGCCTATGGTTTTATTATAGCAGACATCCAGGGCGATAAACCGGACTTCCAGTCCTCGCAGACGAAAAAGCAGGGTGATAAAGTGTACTTTAAGCCTTTGTGCGGGCCACATAGGCGGCAAAACCGCGCAAAAAGCGCATCATACCCAGCACCCACAGGCACAAAAGGAACCAGAGTGCCGTGTATTTTGGGCACACAAGCCCGGCAAGGTTGCCCCATTCCTGGCTGTAATCCCACACCTCAACATGCAGCAGACGGCGGCAGGCAAGCCCGGTGCCCAGTTCCAGCACCGAAACTCCAACCGCGCCGATCCCCGCCAGCAGCGGGGTGGGCAGTGGCAGGCGGCCGAGGGCATCCAGTGCGCAAAGGCAGGCCCCGCCCGCCAAAAACATCGTCCAATGGGTTGTGCCGCGCCAGGCGATCTCCAGCGCAAGGTACGCGGTACCGCCCATGGCAAACAGCACCAGCTGCCCCGGCGCAGCCAGACGGTGGAAACAAACAGACATACAAACGCCCCCTGTACAGTATGGAAGAATGACCCAGTCATCCTTTGCCATAGTATGTGCAGGGGGCGCAGTTTGTAACCATTTTGTAATAAAGTTACAGCATTTTATTTGGACAGCTTCTTCAGCAGTTCGCTGCGGGTATCCCACAGGTTCTTGCTCAGGTCAACATAATAGCGGTGCGGATTTTCAAAGCGCTTTACTTCGTCCCACAGGGTGCCCACCTGGGCTTTGCAGAACTTGCGGATATCAGCCAGGTTGGGGCTGGTGTAAACGCGCTTGCCGTTCTCATAGATCGGGGTGGAAATGCAGCGGGCAGTGCTGTTGACATAGGTGCATTCCTTCCAGGTCTCGATGGGGTCAAACAGGGTAATGCCGTTCTTGGTATCCACCACTTCGTCTGCCATAGTGATCAGGTCTGCCTGGGCTTTGCCGTCCTCATCATAGATACGCCATACCTTTTTCAGGCAGGGAATGGTCATCTTTTCCACGGATTCGGAGAGCTTCATCTTGGGGGTATAGCTGCCGTCATCCTCTTTCACTGCGGCCAGCTTGTACACGCCGCCAAACACGGGGTCGCTCTTGGCGGTGATCATGTTCTCGCCAATACCAAAGCTGTCCACACGGGCACCCTGCAAAATCAGGTCGCGCACGATGTATTCATCCAGAGAGTTGGAAGCGCAGACGGTGCAGTCCGGGTAACCGGCGGCATCCAGCATCTGGCGGGCCTTTTTGGAAAGGTAGGCAATATCGCCGGAGTCAATGCGCACACCTTTGGGGCGCTTGCCCATCGGCTTCAGCACTTCGTCAAACACCTTGATGGCATCGGGTACGCCATGGCGCAGAACGTTGTAGGTATCCACCAGCAGCACGCAGTTGTCCGGGTACATCTCGGCATACTTCTTGAATGCGTCATACTCGGTGGGGAACATCTGCACCAAGAGTGTGCCATAGTGCCGGATGCCGGGATACCGAAGTCACGGGCAGCCATCACGCAGGAGGTGGAGCTGCAGCCGCCGATGTAGGAAGCGCGGGCGCCAAAGTAGGCGGCGTCATACCCCTGGGCACGGCGGGCGCCAAACTCCATAACCGGGCGGCCAGCGGCAGCGCGGCAGATGCGGTTTGCCTTGGTCGCAATCAGGCACTGATGGTTAAAGGTGACCAGCAGCAGGGTTTCCAGCAGCTGGCACTCAATAGCCGGGCCTTCTACGGTCACAATGGGCTCCTGCGGGAAGATGGGCATGCCCTCTTCAATCGCCCAGATATTGCAGTGCAGCTTAAAGTTGCGCAGATAGTCCAGGAACTGCTCATTGAAAGCACCAGTGGAGCGCAGATAATTGATGTCTTCCTCGGTAAATTTCAGGCTGTCCACTGCGTTGATGAACTGCTCCAGGCCGGCCATAATGGCGTAACCGCCGCCGTCCGGCACCTTGCGGAAGAACATATCAAAGACGGCAATTTTATCCTTATACCCTTCGTCCAGGTAGCCGGCCGACATGGTAAGCTCATAGAAATCCGTCATGGTCGTCAGGTTGCGTTTTACATCCAACATAGTACAATGTACCCCCCTTATGGCTGGCTGGTGCCCGCATTATTCCTTATTTCAATCGTTCGGTTTATTTTTGCGTTTTGGGGTCGGTTGCTCCACACGGCGCACCGTAAGCAGCATAACATACACCCACAAAACCGCATAGACAACAGCCGCTATGATGCAAAGCACAATAACGACCTTGAAATAAGTGCTTGAAAAGAAAGCCTTTACCTTCGCCATGGTATACAACAGCTCGTTGCGGTCCACGCTGCTGCCGGCCAAAAGGTCCACCGTGCCAACGGTTTCGCCCTGCATGGTAACGGTAACGGTACCCACACATCGCCCTGCTTGATGGGCGCGGAGAGGTGCTCCGGAACATTGAAGGTCTTTTCCGTCAGCTCTGCCCCGCCCTGCCGCGGCAAAAGGTCTGCATATCATCCGCCGGTAGATCATTACCGTATCCGTCTGGGAGGAATACATAATAGGCAGCTCGGTGATGGGCTGGGTGGTATCCAGCGCCGCGGTTACGGTAAAGGTGGCGAACGCCCAATCCATCAGCTCGGCGGTTTCGGTCAGCGCCGGGCGCGGGTCTTCGTCCGTTTTGGGACTGTGCAGCACCACGCTGACATAGGTTTCGCCGTCCTGGGTGTGCCAACCCGCAAAATTCTGCCAGTCATCCAGGCTGCCGGTTTTGCCGCCTTTGGTGTAAGAGCGGTAATAGTTGCTGCTGGGCGAAACCAGCTTATCACTGGTCAGGATGGTATAGGGCGAATCATGCTTGGTGGAGGCCGGCATCTGGTAGCTTTCCTCCCCTGCCGCCTGGGCAAAGGCATCATAGCCCATAGCCACCCGCACCAGCAGGTAGGCATCCCGCGCGGTGGTCACGTTGCCGGGATCCAGCCGCAGGGGTCAGTAAAGGTAGTGCCGGTGCAGCCGATGCGGGCAGCTTCATCGTTCATCATGGTCACAAAGTTATCAATGCTGCTGCCGCTCATATAGTCTGCCACGATATACGCTGCCTCGTTGGCGCTGGGCAGCAGCATGGCATACAGCAGGCTGCGCAGGGTATGGGTCTCGCCTTTCCAGATATCCGCCGTGGAAGCATTTTTGCCGTACAGGTAATCATAGATATAGCCCGGCGCTGTAATGCTGATGGTATCCAGCTGGTCCTGGTAGCTTTCCAGCATCAGGATCATGGTCATCAACTTGGTCAGGCTGGCGGCGGCCATGGGGGTTTCGCTGTTTTTTTCATAAACAACCAGCCCCGTATCGGTGTTAGCCACATAGGCTGCCTCTGCGGTAACAGAAAATCCCGGTGTCAGGTTGAGGGCATCGGTGGTTTCCTCCGCTGCGGCGGGCAGGACCAGCAGCACCGCCAGCAGCAATACCGCAAGGCAGGCAGACAGGAATTGTTTCATGGCATGTCCTTTTTGGTTTGTCGGCCCAACCTGTAAAGTTATGTGTCAATACAGGTTAAACCTTAGTATAGCAAATTCTTTCTGCAAAAAAAAGAGATTATACAAAAAAATCAAAAATAATTTGGGCAGTTTTTTATTGGAAATAAAGATATCAAGACTAATTCATGGCCCCGGCTGTGGCAAACAGGCGCTCCACTTCGTCCGAAAGGGCTTTGTGCTCCGGTTTGGCCAGGTTGGGTCCAGGACCAGCAGGGCTTTGGCTTCCTGCTGGGCAACGGTCAGGGTGCGGGTATCCTGCACAAGGTCCGCCACATGCAGGGCGGGCAGGCCGTGCTGTGCTTCGCCGAAAAGTCGCCGGGGCCGCGGGTTTCCAGGTCATACTTGGCAACGGCAAAACCATCCGATGTGCGGCACAAAAAGTGCAGCCGCTGGCGTACCGCTTCTCCCTCGTTATCCGAAATCAGGATACAGCAGGAATTCGCCGCACCGCGCCCCACGCGGCCGCGCAGCTGGTGCAGTGCCGAAAGGCCGAACCGCTCTGCATTTTCGATCACCATTACGGTTGCATTGGGCACATCCACACCGACTTCAATCACGGTGGTGCTGACCAGCACATCCAGCTCCCCGGCCTTGAACTGCTGCATCACTTCATCTTTATCTTTCGGCTTCATTTTGCCGTGCAGCAGGCCGATGCGCCGCCCCGGCAGCAGCGGGCAGGCCACCTGCTCGTAATATTGCTTGACGGCTTTCATGCCGGAATCCATTTCGTTTTCCTCAATGGCCGGGCAGACGATATATACCTGATGCCCTGCGGCGATCTGTTTTTCCAGAAAGCCGTACATATCGCGGCGCTTTTTGCCAGTGATGAACCAGGTCTTGATGGGCTTGCGGCCGGGGGGCAGCTCATCCAGGATGGAGATATCCAGATCCCCGTACATCAAAAGCCCCAGAGTACGCGGGATGGGGGTTGCGCTCATGACCAGCAGGTGCGGGTTGTTGGCCTTGCCCGCCAGAATGCCGCGCTGCCGCACGCCAAAGCGGTGCTGTTCGTCCACAATGGCAAGGCCGAGATTTTTGAACACCACGCTGTCCGTCAGCACGCATGGGTGCCAACCACCAGCCGGCACGGCCATCCGCAATGGCGGCAAGGGCCACCCGCTTTTCGGCGGCTTTCATGCCACCCACCAGCAAGGTAACGTTGACGCCAAACGGCTCCAGGCGGTCGGCCAGGTTGGCGGCGTGCTGGCGGGCCAGAATTTCCGTTGGGGCCAGCATGGCGCTCTGCCAGCCATTTTGCGCGGCAAACCAGATGGCCGCAGCGGCCACCAGCGTTTTGCCGCTGCCCACATCGCCCTGCAGCAGACGGTTCATCGGGGTCTGGCCGCACAGATCATGGCAGATTTCTTCCGCCGAGCGACGCTGTGCCCCGGTGGGTGCATAGGGCAGGCTGCGCCAGAACGGCGCAAGGTCCAGCTCCCGCATGGGGGCACCGGTAATTTTGCGGCCATGGCCTCGCATCAAAAATATGCCCAGCTGCAGGATATACAATTCTTCAAAGATCAAACGGCGGCGGCAGCGGCAGCAATCTGCCGCGTCCCGCGGGGCATGGATGGCCCGCACAGCGTCCGCTTTGG
>ENA-OQAA01001503-OQAA01001503.1-human-gut-metagenome-genome-assembly--contig:-NODE-1503-length-11410-cov-1.867854_pt1 | contig 11410 bp, 12 predicted proteins | sample MGYA00242489_ERZ504515 | MGnify/ENA primary metagenome ERZ504515 (study PRJEB26092, sample SAMD00036237) | human gut metagenome | host: Homo sapiens | study: EMG produced TPA metagenomics assembly of...
CGTAGCCGCCGACAAGAAATGTTCGTCCTCCCTTATCTGCTACGCATGCGGCAATTTTTTCTGCCATTTTCAGATCACGGTTTTCCATAAATTACTACTCTTTCTTCTATATATTTACGTCTCTTCCCTGAAATTCAAAGAAGTCAAAATCTGCCGGAATGCGGCTTCCGCAGCCACCGTTGTTGGCGTAGATGCCGACTAGTGTTCCGGTGTGGCGCTTTGGATCGTCTGGCACACCCTCATCGCACAGGTAAATGCAATCATTTAATACACCTGCCTCGCTCCAATCTTCTCCGTCGTAGCTGTATAAAAAGCGTCTTGTCAGACGATCTACCTCTACTTTTAGCCAAATCGGTCCATTTTTTATCTGATCTACTTCTGCAATCAGCTCTTCTCCGTGGTTTCTGTTTATTACAAGCTGCAATTTTCTTCCGCCTTCAAAACAAAGTGAGAAGCGTGCATATGTCGCTGTACTATAATAACATGTAAGTCCGGCCTGTTCACCATCTCTTGTCGGATCAAATGAAAGCTTTGTGACTGCAGTGTATGATAGCTCTTCCTCTCTTCGAAGCAGCGTATTTTTTGCGCGAATCTCAAAGAGCTGACCATTCAAAGTCCAGATTCGCATATGACCTGGGCGTTCTGTCAGTGAATAATTTCCCGGTGCAGGTCTTCTAACGAACTGCCAGTGAACATCTAGTGTGTCGCTGTCAAAGTCATCTCTTTGCCACTTTGGATAAACTACCTCTGGCAGATCTGGCGCAGTCTGCTCATTGCTTGGACCTTTGCCCTCATTAATAACAAACCAGCCATCGTCTAACCATCTTACTGGATCAAGACCTGTCTCTCTGCCCACTGTCGTATAAGCGCCCGGCACTCGTATCTCTCCCGGCTTTGGTGCTTTGCCATTTGCGACTTCGATGCCGCGGTTTGGTCGTCCCATCAAATAGTAAACCCACCAGTCTCCATTTGCATCCTCGATTAGCTTTCCATGACCTGTTCTCTGATAGGTGCGTTTGGATCAAGCTGTCTCATTAAAGGATTATATGGCGATGCTTCATACGGGCCAAATAAATTTTTTGAGCGTCCCACATTTATGCCATGACCATATCCAGTGCCGCCCTCTGCAAGAATTGCATAATAATAATCACCGTGGTGCAAGATATGAGGTCCTTCCGGGCAGCGCTCCCCTGTTCCAGGCCAGACAGGAATTAAATCGCCTGTCACTCGCGTACAGTCATCAGAGATTGGGACAAGATTTATTCCAGGACTGATAACCATGTAGTGCTTTCCATCGTCATCTACAAAATGAGACGGATCAATGCTGTCTACCTCCAGCCATGATGGCTTGCTGTAAGGACCTTCTGGCCTGTCTGATGAGACAACTACCTGACGGCGCATAACATTATTATCACGCTTTCCATCTGCATTTAAACGAAGAGTTGCCATTATGATAAAGCGGCCATTGCTGTAGGAAATATCAGGCGCCCAAATTCCATGTGAATCACGTATATCACTTAAATCTAATTCATCAGGATCTGTAATGGCATGTCCAATTAACTCCCAGTGCACCATATCCTTTGAGTGGCTTATTGCAATTGCCGGAAAGTACTGAAAGGTTGAATTGACCATGTAATAATCATCGCCCACGCGAACAACTGATGGATCTGGAAAAAAGCCGCGCTGTACGGGATTTTTGTATGTTCTTGTCATTGAAAATCTCCTTGTGTCTTTTTAATCTTGGCTTTACAGATTTTTATGTTACTGTTCATGCGTCATGCTACGAAAGCCCTTCGGTGCAATGGTTTCGTCGACGGACCAAACTCAGCAGGCTCCTTTTATGTTCTTTTTTATTATACATTACTTTGAAAGACCTGCTTCAAGTGTCCGTCTCGTGAAATCCATTCACCTTCGGGCTTTGCCGCAATGTTGGCTTATCCATGAACAGTAACATTTTTATAAACTGTCTTTTTTACAAGGCAGCTTCCAACAGCCTCACTATGATGAGCTGCACAATAAACACCACTCTTTACACCAACCAGCGTCCAGCAGCTGCCATATAGCTTCCGGCCTTCTTGTAATCTGTGCCGTTTGTGCTGTACTCAAAAACGACCTCTTCAAGTGGGAAATTCTTTTCTTTCTCGCTTAAATCCTGTGTTCCAACACGGTGTACACTCATACGGACTGTTATAGTTTCACTGTCATCTGCAAACACTAGTGTTCCAAGCTGTGTACTTGTCTCCTCGGTACTCTCCACAAGAATCTTTCCATATTTTTGCTCTCCATTGATAAATGAAGCTTCAACCATTCCTTCCTCGTTTCTTGCAAATGAAAGAAGCGCATATTTTACACCCATAGAAATCACACCAGCTTCTTCGTTTGCTTTTAATCCCGCAAGGGAAAGTGTTGTGTCACAGATAAATTCTGGTGCTGGCCACTTCTGAAGAAGAAGATTTGGATAATCACCATGTTTGATTTTTTCCTCTTGCTTCACCGCTTTCAGGCAAAGACCTTCTGATGTAAGTTTATACCAGTCTTCTTTTGGATTTGCATTCCACTGCCACTGAAGACCGAGTGTTTTTTTACTAAAATCATCTGAGGCATCTGGCTCACAGATTTCAGCCTCTTTCGCAGCCTCACCGACATTTGGCTTGCGATAAGTAAGCACTGGCTCCCCATAATCATTTCCATCCTTTGCGATACCAATAATCGGCCAGTCCTCTTTCCAACTCATCGGCTGCAAATGAATAATTCTTCCAGCTGCATACACATCCTGAAAATGTAAAAACCAGTCTTCACCTGTCACGGTATCTACCATGCACCTGGTGAGGGCCGTTTATAGGAGTATCTCCCTGACGCATAACAACGCGATATTCATAAGGTCCAAAAATATTTCTTGAGCGAAGCACAGTCTGCCATCCTGTTTTTACACCACCTGCCGGTGCAAAGATGTAGTACCATCCATTTCTCTTATACAGCTTTGGTCCCTCAATTGTTTCCTGCTCATTTAAATTTCCATCAAAGACAACTTTTGCTTCTCCTATCAGACCCATTCCATCTGGCTGCATTTCAATCATATGAAGCACACTCTTATATCCGATGCGGCTTTTTGCAACACCTGCCACAAGATATGCTCTGCCATCTTCATCCCAAAATGGACACGGATCAATCCAACCTGCACCCGGACGAATATTGACTGGCTCTGACCATGTTCCAAACGGATCCTTTGTCGTACTCATGTAAATACCTTCGTCTGGCATTGGAAAGCACGCAAAAAATGTTCCGTCATGGTAACGAATTGCCGGTGCCCACACACCACATCCATGCACTGGCTTATCATAGCGCTCTTCTGGCACCTTTGACAGAATATAATTAACTACCTTCCAATTTACCAAATCCTTTGAGTGAAGCACTGGCAAACCTGGTGCATTGCAAAAGCTTGACGCGATCATAAAGTAATCCTCGCCCACACGGCAGGCATCAGGATCTGAATAATCTGCATACAGTATTGGATTTTTATACATTCCATTTTCTAAATCTGCGTTCCACATAGTTGTCTTCATAAAAATAGTCCTTCCCTGTATCTTTTTTCTGAGAATGAGGATGCCTGATTACACAGACATCCTCAAATTTACATATTTAATCAATCTTTAAGAGAACTCCAAGAAGTCTCTTTACGCTGCACTCCATTGTCTCTCTCTTTAACAGACCTTTTTCAAGTGCTTTCAGCAAGTTGTCAGGATTTCCAGCTGCCATCTTAACATCATTTCCGGCATTTACTTCCTTGCAGTGCTCGCCAAATGTCCACCAGTCTGTCATTACAACACCTTCAAATCCCCACTCATCGCGCAGAAGCTTCTCTAACAGATCATGATTTTCGGAAGCTCTATAATCATTTACAATGTTATAGGAAGACATGATGCACCACGGCTTTGCTTCCTTTACAATACGCTCAAATGTCTTTAAATAAATCTGTCTTGCTGCACGCTCTGATACTCTTGAGTTTGAATCCTTACGGTTCGTTTCTTTGTTATTCAGTGCAAAATGCTTTACTGTTGCAGCAATGTGCTGAGACTGAATACCGCGTACCATTGCGCCTGCCTGCTTTGCAACAAGATACGGATCCTCTGAGTAATACTCAAAGTTTCTTCCGCACATCGGTGTACGATGAATATTGATTGCCGGTGTAAGCCATACTGCGATATTATTTTCCTTTACTTCCTTTGCACCAACTGCACCTACCTCATAGACAATCTCTGGATTCCAGGTGCATGCAAGAAGTGTTGCACATGGCCATGCTGTTGTGCAAACACCGCACTCTGGCAAAATACGAAGTCCTGCCGGTCCATCAGCTGTCATAAAGTTTGGAATACCACACTCTGGCAGATTACCAAAGCCAAATGTATTTGCAACACCAGTATTTGGCTGACCGCCTAAAAGATGAGCTAACTCCTCGTCGCTTAACTGTGCCACAAATTCATCAAGCGTTACGCTGCCTTCTGCAACTTGCTCAAACTGCATGCGGCGCTCATTATTGTTCCAAAGATGCTCGCCCTTTGAAAAACGTACATCTGGTGCAACACCATCGATTACTTCCTTTTCCTTCTTTGTAAGAAGTCCTTCGCTGTCCGGATCGTGTGCTGGTCTTACAGGAAGTTCTTCAAAGCTTCCATCTGCACGCATGCGCTTTGGAAGTGATGTCGGTGCTAAGCACTCTGTCAGCTGCTCTACCACTCTTGTAGACTCTTCTGTATGTATAAACCCAAGCTCCTCTGTATTTCTAACTGAATTTCCAAGATAGAATGGTACTCTCCCTGCTCCATCACATATGCAGATTTATGCAGAACGCCAAGATCATCATATGAAGCCAGATCATTTACGTTTCCAACTAAAGTTACAAGCTGATTTTCTCCAGGCTGCAACAGCTTTGTCTTTGCATATGAAAGCAAAATTTTTGACGGTTTATCAATGACTCCTGCTGGTGCACTGCCATGCAGCTGAAGTACTTCTTTTCCTTCATGATTTCCAGTATTTGTTACCTCTACGCGAACTGTAAGTGTGCCATCCTCTGCCTCGTCTACGCGCTCAAGCTCCCACTTGAATGTCGTATAGGAAAGTCCATATCCAAATGGATACACAACCTTTTTGTCTGCGCCTGGAATAGTCTCGAAATAACGATATCCTACATAAATATCATCTGTATAATCTACGTAATCCTGTGACTCATGGAAGTTGTAGGATGATGGATAATCCTCAAGCGTCTTTGCAAATGTATCTGCTAATTTTCCTGACGGACTTCCAATACCGCAAAGAAGTTCGGCTGCTGCTGCACCGCCTTCGATACCGCCCTGCCATGCCATTAAAACAGACTGAATCTTAGGATCCTCTGCAAACCACATGGAATCTACAACGCCGCCTACATTTAATACAACAACAACCTTCGGGAATGCAGCCTTTACTGTCTCTACCATGCGCTGTTCTGCATCAGACAGATAGAAATCTCCTCGTTCAAATACCTTCCGAGACTCCTTCCACATGGGCTCACCTGACTCGATGCCATTATCATAGCTGCTTGTTCTATCCCATCCCTCGCCTGAGAAACGGCAAATCGTAATAAGTGCTGTATCGGTATAAGCTCTTGCCTTCTTTAAAGCTCAGCCGGAACTTCTGGCTCAACAGTCATGCCCGGAGCCACGCCTCTTTCATACTGGTCACGCACGTTCTTATTATAAAATGACGATAGACCTTCATATACACTTACATAATCGCTAAGTGCCCTTAAACCTGCATCAAGACTTACCGTATATGAAACAGTAACATCGCCGCTTCCGCCGCCTCCCTTTACATAATCTGCACTTGCCTTTCCGAATACGGCAAGTCTTGTTCCCTTCTCAAATGGAAGAATACTGTTCTCATTTTTTAATAATACCATACCTTCCTTTGCTGCCTGCTTGGAAAGCTCAGTATGTGCCTTGCTTGCTGTTACCTTCTGGCCGTTTGCACCAAGTGGTGTGTTCGGCTGGTATTTAACTCTCTGCCACTTCATTTTTTTAATCCTTTCACATCTTGTATTTTCAGATTACTGAATTTGAATTTTGTGCTTTTATTCTACCACACAATGCTTCGACAAAACAACTCTAGTTTTGTTTTTTCTTATACTTGCAGCATAGCCCTGTTACAGTTCACGGATAAGCCAATATTTACAGCAAAGCCCGAAGGTAAATGGATTTCACGAGACGGACACTTGAAGCAGGTCTTTCAAAGTAATGTATAATAAGAAAGAACATAAAAGGAACCTGCGGAGTTTGGTCCGTCGACGAAACCATTGCACCGAAGGCTTTCGTAACCTAACGCCGTGAACTACAGCATCTTCAACTGCTTGACAAAGATATTGATATATTCTATGATTTCTCTATAAAAGGAAAGGAATAAAAAGATATGATGAATACATTTATTAGTGGAGAACGTCAGTATGACTTTGTCTCCAAATTCAATTATGTGCGTGAAGCTGGTACGTGTGGTGAGCAAAGAGCTGCTGAAACGATTTTGCAGGAATTAAAAAAAGAAAAACACGATGCACAGATTCTCACGGAGGAGTTTTCTTTTTTTGCACCGCAGATTAAGCGCTCTTTCTTTGAGGTGACAGCACCTTACCATAAGGTATATGAAGCTTGCACTTTTGGTTTTTGTGCCAACACAGATGAAAATGGACTTGAAGCTGATTTTGTTTATCTGGAAAATGCTGATGATATTAATATGAAGCAGGCAAATGGAAAGATTGTTATGGTGAATAATTATATGAGCCGTACAATGCTTGAAAAACTTGTAAAGGCTGGTGCGCTTGGCTTTGTATCTTTCTCTGGTACTCCAATTGACACTGGAAAGAAAAGACTGCCTGCAGCCAAAAATCTTGGTCAATCTAAAACGCTGGCTGAAATTCCTGGCACTTGCATTCATTTTGTGGACGCAGCAGAGATTGTTGAAAAGGGTGCTTTACGCGTGCGCATGATCTGTGAGCAGACACTTGTTGAAAAAACATCACAAAATATTTGTGCCCGCATTGAAGGAAGCGATAAAAGCGATGATATTTTAACTGTGACTGCTCATTATGACTCTGTTCCACAAGGACCTGGCGCCTACGATAACATGGCAGGCTGTGCAATCGTTATGGAACTGTTTTTATATTTTTGTGAACATAAGCCACGCCGCACTATTGATTTTGTATTTTTCGGTGCAGAAGAAAAAGGTCTTTTAGGAAGCCGCGCCTATGTTAAGGCACATGAGTCTGAATTGTCACATCACCTCTTCAACATGAATATTGACCTTGCCGGACAATCACTTGGCGGCACTGTAATAGGTGTTACAGGCGATTCTTCAATCTGCCGCCAGTTTGAGCTCTCGCTGAAAAATGCGGTATTGGAATGACGACAAGATCATCTGTCTGGAGCAGTGATTCTAACACATTTGCATGGAAACGAATTCCTTCTATGACCTTAAACCGTGATGGATACGGCATGCATACAGAGTATGACACTATTGATTTAATCTCTGCCTGGTCACTTCGCCGCAGTGCACTGCTTCTTTGCACTATAGCAGATTATTTGGCAAATGAAGAAGTATTTCCACTGTGTCGACAAATTCCACAAGAATTTTTAGCACAATTAGATGCGTCATTCTCCGTTTAAAAATAAAAACGTTTAAAAAGGCGCTGCGTCCAATATGCGCAGCGCCCATTTCGTACATTAATACAAATTTTTATTTTCTCACTGCTTTTTCCATAGGAAGTCCAGTGTCATAGTCAAGCTGTCTTGGCTCATATTCTTCGTTTTCTCTCTGTCTTGTATAGCCACCATTATTCCAATCTGGTGTGACATTTTTTCTCCATGGTCTCATTTTCCACTGATAGCCGCGGTACAGATCTCTTGTATCATCCATATGTGCCAGAAGCTTATCATGCAGCTCGTTACGGACAGCTTCATATGCTTCATCGTTGATTCTATTTTCTACCTCATATGGATCTGTTTCAAGATCATAAAACTCATCTGTATCAAGCAAATGAATAACTAACTTGTAGCGTTTTGTGGTGATTGCACGCATCATCTGCAGACCGCCAAAACCATCATGATCCACTTCATATCTTGTAAACTCTGTAAATACCGCATCATTTATCTTAAGACTTGGATCATAAATCTGTGCCAGCATACTCTTTCCTTCCATTGTTTTTGGAACTGGCAGTTCAAAATAATCCATAATTGTTGGTGCAATATCAATGTGAGATGCCATCTCATGCACTACCTGACCCTTTGCACCGCCCTTAATAATTAAAGGAATATTAGCTACTTCCTTGTATGCTGCTGCATTCTTTGATGCCAGACGATGAGCACCAAGCATATCACCATGATCTGATGTATAAATTACCATTGCATCTGGTGCAAGCTTGTAAATTGCATCCAATACTCTTCCCATTTCATAATCTGCAAATGAATTACAGCCTAAGAACAATGACAGCCCTTTTGACGCCTTATTTATCTCTGATTCTGGTGCATGTAAATTCTTTCCTGCCCAGAGCTGCTGCAGCATTGGTTTCTTTGACAGATCGTCCTGAAAGCTAGGTGAACTTTCAAAACAGAAGCCATCATACATATGATTAAATGGAGCCGGGCAAAGAGATGGTCCATGCGGCTCATCATATGAAACAGTCAAAAAGAAATCCTGATCCTTAAATTCATTCAAGTATGCAATTGCCCTGTCGGAGCAGCGATGCGCATATGTAAATTCTTCTGAAAAGCCCTCTGTGTATGATGTCTGTGAATCTCTAGAGCGAAGTTTATCCTCATCGCTCAACTCACTAAGATAAGTTCTCATATCATACCAATATTTTGGGTTCCATCCATCTGGGCATATACCATTTCCAAAATAATCAGATCCATCAAGGTGCCATTTTCCGATATAGCCGCATTCGATCTTGTTATCGTGCAAGCGCTGTCCGATTGTTTTTACATTATCTCCCATTCCGATACTGTTTGTGACAACTCCATTGGTGTGTGGAAATGCTCCAGTAAAAATTGCACCTCGTGCTGGGCCGCATACAGGCTGACAAGTATAGGCATTCTCATAACGGATTCCCTCCTGCGCCAATCGGTCAAGATTAGGTGTCTTCATCTTTTCATTTCCATAACAGCCAACCATATCTTTTCTTGTTGTGTCTGTCATCAATACTACAATCTGCTTTTTCATTCATGTTCTCCTTTCCATTCCCATGGATAATGTTTCTTATTTATCTTTGCACCAGTTTTCCCAGCTGCATCAGCGTATCATACCATTTTTCAAAGAAGATTTTATATCCTTCACAAAAATTGTTCCTTGTTGGTTCTGTCTGTATCCCATTTCCCCTGTTTCGCCGACATCCACCTCTGCATAATAAAAATAAGGACAGCTTCTGCACGCTTTTTCAGCTAAAGAAGACTGCTCGATAAATCGAATTTCACTTCGTTTTTGATCTATTTGATCAAACGAATCTGTATTAAAATTGCCAATCTGGTACTCATCCATCACGTAAAAATCACACGGATATACGCTTCCATCTGCTTCCACTGCATACTGTACTCCGCAGCATCCCCTTTGCTCACAAGATTCTGCCATATATCCTGCGGCCAATCCCACATAGTTTTCAAACTGTCTTAACATATATGGACTGACTTGCGCTCTGTAAATCATGATACCACAATTCAAACAAATTTGAAAGAAATTTTCCATACTGTTTTGACGACAAAGAGTACGGCTTTGTTCCCGGCTTTTCACCAAATGGCTCCAGGCAGGCAATATATTGCTGATAATTCCATCTGCATTTTTTATAAAACGGATATATCTCTTTAATACGCTCTGCTACCTGTGATGTTACAACAGTGAGTATATTATAATCAACCTGATATTGGTCAAGAAGATCTGCAGCCTGCTTTACTCTAAAAAAACTTTTTGACCCATCCTTTCCCCGTCTAAGCAGATCGTGAATTTCTGGAAAGCCATCTATTGATAACCCGACCAAAAATTGATTTCTTTTGAAAAATTTAGCCCACTGTCTGTCTAGCTCATACCGTTAGTCTGGAAGGAATTCATTATATGAAGATTGTTTCGCTTATACTGCTTTTTATATTTCTTTTGAAGTGCTACTGCTTTTTCAAAGAAATCTATACCCCGAAGTGTAGGTTCTCCACCCTGCCAAGTAAAGCTTGCTACAGCATCTGCCTCACTTATTGTTTTTTCTATAATGGTTTCAAGTGTTTTTTCATTCATCATCCCATATACATGCTGTGTTCTCTTTTTTGCTTCATCACAATAAAAGCAATACTCACACATCATGTTGCATATTCCTGAAACCGGTTTTATAAGCAAACTTATATTTCTCATCGTAACTATTTCTCCAAGAGCCATTTGGGGACAGGCCGGTACCACCGCCTGTCCCCATTGTCTCATTTAATCGACATAGCAATTTGTTCTGGTGTAATAGGCAATTCTCTGTGCCATACTCCTGTTGCGCGGTAAATCGCATGAGCAATGGCCGGTGCCGGCGTATTGATTACAATCTCGCCTATTGACTTCGCACCAAACGGTCCCGTCGGTTCATAACTGTGTTCAAATTCTACCTTCAGCTTGCCCATATCAAGACGTGTCGGAATCTTGTACTGCATAAAGGTAGACTCAATTGGACGGCCAGACTTATCGTAGGTGACATTCTCCATTAAAGTATGACCGATACCCTGCACAATTCCGCCCTCTGCCTGGATTCTTGCCAGTGCCGGGTTAATCGGAATACCACAGTCCACAACAGCCATAAAGTCAAGCACCTTAACCTCACCTGTCAGCTTATCGAGTTCTATCTCTGCCATTCCAACCATATACGCGGCGGTGATACAGGTGAAAAATGAGACGCTGTTGCCTCTGCATTGCTGTTGCTTGCTAGCTGTGTCTTATAGGCAATATCTGACAATGACACTGTCTGTCCAGTTGAAATACAGCGCACACGGCTGCTCTCAAATGCAACATCTTCCTTCTCGCAGTTCATCATCTGTGCTGCAATCTCGCAGATCTTTTTCTTTAAGTCAGCACATGCCTTTTCTACTGCCTTTCCTGTGATATAAGTAGTTGATGATGCATATGAACCAGATCATACGGTGAAGCATCTGTATCTGCTCCAAATACTGCAATATCATCTACGCTGCAGTCCATGCATTCTGCTGCCATCTGTGCAAGAATAGTATCACATCCAGTACCCATATCAGCAGCACCTATAAGCAAATTGTAGCCGCCGTCCTCTAATTTAACTTTAATGTTGCAGAGCCAAACGTCTAAGTTTGAAATACAGCTTCCCTGCATTGCCATACCAACACCAGCTGCACGCACTTTGCCGTTG
>ENA-OQAA01001505-OQAA01001505.1-human-gut-metagenome-genome-assembly--contig:-NODE-1505-length-11394-cov-1.394781_pt1 | contig 11394 bp, 13 predicted proteins | sample MGYA00242489_ERZ504515 | MGnify/ENA primary metagenome ERZ504515 (study PRJEB26092, sample SAMD00036237) | human gut metagenome | host: Homo sapiens | study: EMG produced TPA metagenomics assembly of...
TTGAGGCTGATTTTGCCGGAATTATGTCGCCTGGGATGCCCAATCAAGCGGCTGAAATTTGCGATAAGGTAGGTCACATCATGTCTTATGGCGAAGGTTGGTACGGGGGGGTGTATGTTGCAGCCATGTATTCTTTGGCCTATGTCAGTGATGATATGGAGTATATTGTGGAAGAAGCCCTTAAAATCATACCGGAGGAAAGCGATTTTCACAAGTGCATGTCCGATGTCATTCGTTGGCACAAGAAATATCCCAATGACTGGAAGCGTACTTGGTTTGAACTGCAGAACAAGTGGAGCGAAGAAATCAGTTGTCCCGAAGGCATCCATCAATTCTTTTAATATCGGTACGAAAATCAACGGGGCTACATCCTTTTAGGATTGCTCTATGGAGAGGGTGATTTTACAAAAACCATTGATATCTCTACCCGTGCTGGGCAGGATTCTGACTGCAACCCGGCATCGGCAGCAGGTATATTGGGAACCATGATAGGTTACAGCAACATTCCCGAATACTGGAAAGGGACTTTGTATGAGTGGAAGACCGGCCTTTTTCTCATACAGACATAAGTCTGAACAAGGCTTACGAAATGACTTATAAACATGCTTGTGATATGCTCCGGAAGCATGGAAATGCGAAAATAGGGAATGCTTTTGAAATCAAGCGGGAGGATATTCGTCCTGTTGCGTTGGAAGTGGCCTTTGAGGACCTGAAAGTTAGTGGCAAACTTACTGTTGAAAAATCGATAGATGAGGTGAATCCATTCACTTTCGTAGGCACAGGTCTGGTGGTGAAGGGTACGTCGCAGGTGCTCTTCCGACAGACTATACGGCCGAAATGGAGGTGTATATAGATGGGAAATTGCATGAGACCACTGCTTTGCCTCAGGAACTCAATCACCGGAAGTGCGAGTTGTTCTTCTGCTACGACTGTCCGGTGGGTAAGCACGCAGTGACTTTTAAATGGAAAAATCCCGTGTCCGGCGGAAAGATATGGATTACCGAAATTATAACCTATACAACGAAATGACAGCCATGAAAAAAAGAATGATTCTGGCAACCTTGTCTTCTTTGTTGCTATGTATGGCAGCTTGCAGCAATAAGCAGCTCCCCACAAGCGAGGATATCTTGACAGAAGCTCGTGCTGTGAAGACATTGAACGCTTATGATGAGATGAATTGTGTGGTGTATGATATGAAGGTAACTCCTGCCTCGCCTAAAAGTTCGATAGACCGTTTTGTCAGTGATGACTGTGTAGAAGGTGCAGGAAGTTTTGAAATCAGATACTCTTTTTCCGGCAATTCTTCCGAAGCGGAATCGGTGTATATCCAGCAAAGTGGTGGAGACTACCGCAGTGATTTATCTTTTCATCCTCTGGGACTTTCCATTTGGGTGAAGGGTAATAAGAACAACAAGGGTACATTCCGTTTTATGATAATTCAAGATGCAGGCATGTTCACCCAGGGACACTGCACGACAAAGGGCGCTGGCAATTCTTTGAATATGTGGACAAAGAGGTGTTGACTCAAGAAGAGTGGACTCGGGTGGTGATGCCATACGAAGCCTTTACTTTTGTCAAGGGACATGATATGGGGGATAATAAACTGATGCTGAACCGCTTTGAGGGGTATCGGATAGAAGTGACCAATGATGAGGGTGTAATGTGTACCGGTTCGTTCTGCATTGACAATCTGGAGCAGTTGACTTCTTATGCTCCCGAGTTCAAAGGGACTCCAAAGTTTTTCCAGTGTGTTTTATTCAATTGGACGGGGTATATAGAAAACACCGATTGGGATAAGGAGTTTAAAGCAAGCCAAGAGGTGGGCATTGATACCTGGATTATACAGTATGCCGAGGGGTTCAATGACCGTGCAGAAGAAAAAACTTCTTTTTATGTTCCAACAAAACTTCCTTGGGTCACGAAACAATATGATATCATGAACCGGATGTTCGAGGCTGCCAAGCAGAATGGAATGAAGCTTATCGTAGGGCTTTATCCCGGTGATTATAGCAAAAAAGACACTGCAAGCCCCGAGCAATACGACTTCCTCGTAGAGCGGAACAAGCAGGTCTTTGATGAACTGTTTGCCCTTTGGGGAAATCATCCCTGGCTGGATGGTTGGTATATAACGGAAGAGTTTCACGATGGCTCCTATCCCGTGGGGTGGCAGCAAGAACCTTCACTCTCCATGCTGGCCAACTATTTGCAGACGGTGGCGGCTTATATAAAGTCGAAATCTCCCAAGGAAGTCTGCATCGCTCCTGCCTTGTGGCGTGGCATGCCGGCCGATCTTTGTGGGGAGTGGTTCGGTAAGATATTTGCCCAAACACCCGATATTGATGTTCTTTATCTTCAGGACATAGGCGGACGTTGTCTGGTGGACTTTGATGTGGATCTGCCCAATTGGTTTGCCGAAATAAAGAAAGCTTGCGATGCCAACGGAGTGATTTTCGGGGTAGACATCGAGTCGTTTAAGGAATGCTGGTGTCCGAAGATTACAATGCGTACCAAGCCTTGGTCAGAGTTGGAAGAACAATTAAGGGTTGCCGGAATGTTTACCGATCATATTACGAATTTCAGTTGGGCTACCTTTAAGCCGGGAACGGACACTTATGAAGGTTATAAGAGGTATATTGAAGGAAAATGACCTATTGCTGATGCAATAAAATAGCTCATTAGCGGAATTGGTAGTGTTTAATCAATAAAAAACAAATATTTTTTTATGAATCAGTCATCAAAGAAATACAAGAACAACCGGAAATGTTGGAACGTACTCTTGGCTATTATCATTCAAGAGAAGGAAAGGAGCGTTTGGATGCTGTCTGTACTCTGTGGACAACCGGTGACTATGACAAAATAGTACTTACCGGTATGGGAAGTTCTTATTTTGTATCGCAAGCTGCCGCGACCATGATGACCGCTTATAATATACCCGCTTTTGCTATCAATGCCGGGGAGCTATTGCATTTTCAGTCTTCAGTTCTGACAGAGCGCACTTTATTGGTTGCCATCTCACAGTCAGGCGAGAGCTATGAGGTGATTGAACTGCTTAAACAACTTGGTGAACGGCATCATTCACGGTTGACAGTGGTTGGGGTCACAAATGAGTCTGGAAGTTCTTTAGCGGCGATGGCTACTCTCAGTCTGCTATGTAAGGCTGGGAGGGAGGAAATGACATCTACGAAGACATTTATCACCACCTATCTGGTAGTGTATCTGCTTGCAGGAGCATTGGATGGTCGCAGGGTGGATAATGCTCTTTTAGATAGTGTCGTTCGGGAAGTCGGTCTTCAGCTTGAGAAAGGGGGGATTTATTTATCCCGTTCGGTCGCTTTTTTAAGTGGGCATCCGTTTGTTCAAGTGATAGGCAGGGGTACGGTTTTTGCAAGCGCTGCCCAAACCGCCCTGATGTTTATGGAGGCTACCAAGACTCCGGCTTCAGCTTTGTTGGGCGGTGAGTTTCGCCACGGCCCACTAGAGATGGTAGGCCCTGGCTTTATCTGTATCATTTATGCGCATTCACGGTCCGGTGTTTATCGGCAGAGCATCAGGCTTATGGCTGATGTTCTGTCTTTTAATGGTAAGTGATCCTGGTGTCGGATATCTCCTCCGGCATTGAAAGTGTGAATTTGCTGGAAATCAATGTTCATTGCGGAGACCCTGATTTGTTTGCAATTCCGTCCATTGTTCCTGTTCAGCTGATAGTGAATGCTTGGGCGGAAGAAATGGAACTAGTGCCCGGCAGTTTTACACATGGTGCTAAAGTGACTTCAATAGAATAATGATGGGACGAAGAAAGGTAGCCATAGGAGTCGATATCGGAGGCACAAAGATCAGTGCGGGTATTGTTGGCGGAGAGGGATTGTTTATGCTTCTCCCCGTACTATTGCAACTAATCCGAAAGAACCCGGCGAAGTAATTATTGCCAATTTGTTTTCTCTGTTGAAAAATATTCTGGCTGATGCTGCGGATTACGATATTCAGGGCATTGGTATCGGGTGTACCGGACCTCTCGATATAGATAAAGGTATACTGCTGGATGTTGAGAATCTTCCCACTTTGAACTATTTTCCGTTGAAAGACACCGTTGAACAAGCATTTCCGTTGCGGGTGATCCTTGATAATGATGCCAATGCGCTGATTTATGCAGAGGCATTATGGGGAGCGGGTCGGAATGCCGGTTCAGTCCTGGGTTTCACTTTAGGAACGGGGATAGGATGTGCTTGGATTAATGGAGGAAAAGTATGGCGTGGGCATTCCGGTTGTGCTGGAGAAGTATGGACATCACCTTATAAAGAAGGGATATTGGAAGATTATGTATCCGGCAATGCCGTCACCCGTCTTTATAAAGAATATACAAAGGAGGAGTTGCCGGCTTATCGTATAGCCGAACTGGCACGGTCCGGTGATAAAATGGCTTTGCAGGTATGGGATGCTTTTGCCCAGGCATTAGCTCATGCTTTGTCATGGACAGTGAATATTACCGATCCCGAAATTGTCATCATAGGCGGATCTGTTCTGAATCTTCCGATTTATACTGGGACAAGGCAGAGTGGCTATTTCGTAAATTCATTTGTCGTTCAGCAGCCCGGCATACTACTTTGCTGCCTGCAGCCTTGGGAGACAATGCCGGATTTATTGGTGCGGCTGCATTAATATTAAAATAACAAGAAACTATGAGAAAACTCTTTTTTATACTGTTGATATGTAACATGTTGTTTGTCAATGCCCAATCTCTTGAACTGGAGAACTGGAAGATTATCAATTCTTCCGAGCTAAACGCCGGAGCTGCTGAGGTTTCGCAATTGTCTTATCCCACTGCCGGATGGTATCAGGCCACTGTGCCCACTACCGTGTTGAACGCTTTGGTGAAGGAAAACGTATATCCTGATCCGAGAATCGGCCTGAATAATTACCTGATTCCGGATGTGTCGGATGAATTTAATGCCCGGATGGATCTATCTAAATACAACTACCTGAAAAGTGGCCGTAATCCTTGGCAAGATCCATACTGGTATCGTACGGAAGTCGTTCTTCCCAAATCATATAAAGGCAAGAAGGTATGGCTGACCTTGAACGGCATCAACTACCGGCAGATGTCTGGGTAAATGGTCGTCAGGTTGCTGATAAAAAAGATATTGTGGGTATGTTTCGTCGCTTTAAACTTGATATAACCGGATATGCCCGTGCCGGAGCCAACAATTGCATTGCGATAAAAATTTATCAGGTGGATCATCCGGGCGTCCCGACTCCCGGCACCCAGTTGAAAGTATTCGGTCCTGTACGCGGACATTCCTACGATATCTTTAAGGATGAGACATTGAAGATATCCGGTGGCTGGGATTGTGCTCCCGTGGTTCGCGACCGGAATATGGGTATCTACCAGAAAGTGATAGTGGAAGCCACGGACGAGGTGTTGATTGAAAATCCTTTTGTTATCACTACTTTACCAAAGTCCACTACCATGCCTATGAAGGTTGACACTGGGCTTGCAAAGGTCAATATTAAACTTGAAGTGAGGAATACTTCTGCAAAGCTTGTCGAGGGAAAGGTGAATGCTTGGATTACATTACTCAACGAAGTCAAATTTCCCACTTATACCAAGCATATGGAGGGATACCTCAAGCCAATCAAGCTGACGAAGAAAGTAGCCCTGCGTGCCGGTGAGAGAAAAGTAGTGGAACTGACCCCTGAGGACTTTCCTTCCTTGCTGATAGAAAACCCGTATTTGTGGTATCCGAATGGGTATGGCGAGCAATACTTGCATCACATGAAACTGTCTTTTAGCATCGGTGGAAAAGTGTCCGATACCAAAGAGTTTGATTTCGGAATCCGTGAGGTGGCAAGTGGACTGAACCGGGTGGGAGATGAATGTGGTCGTGTATATTATGTGAATGGCAAGCGGATATTCTGTAAGGGCGGTTGGATACAGCCGGACATCTTGTTGGAGGAATCTGAAAAACGTATCTATGATGAAGCCGCTTGATGGACAGAGGCGAACATCAACCTGATTGGCAGTGAAGATATGCCGTCTCCTTCTGAAACCTGGTTTGAAAGTTTTGACAAATATGGCCTGATGTGGTGGCATGTTTTCTATCAATGTTTCCGTATGACTCCCGGAACTGAAACTGCTGACAATCCTCTGGATCATGGTCTGGCGGTGGCAGGAGTGGAAGATATGATGCTCCGCTATCGCAATCACCCTTCTATTATTTCATGGATAGGAGCCAATGAGGTCTTGATGAATGAAAGCTTGTACAAGCTGACCAAGGAGAAAGTGAGGAGTATCGATACTACGCGTGTTTATCTTCCGACTACCAGTTTTCATTGGGATGTAGACGCCTTGACTCCTTATCTGAAAGAAGATCTGCCAACAGGTACGACGGATGACGGTGCGCCCGACTATAATTGGGCGCCTTCTTCCTACTTCTTTGATAAAGTGCGTGAGGTCCATTTGCAGATGTTCCGCAATGAACTGGGGATGCCTTCCATGCCGACGTACAACAGCCTCCGGAAATTTATTCCTACCGCGGAGAGTACGGCTAATGTAAACAGCCCTATTTTCCCATTGGATAGCATTTGGGCTGAACATGGTGCTTGGGATGTAAGTAATTATGCTATCGCTCTTATGACAATGCCATTCGCACAATGTTCGGTGATCCGAAGACGCAAAAGAATATGCCGACAATGCCCAGTTTCTGAGTGCCGATGGTTATCGCGCTATGTTTGAAGCGGCTAATCACCGGATGTGGGATATTACTTCCGGTGTGATGATTTGGAAGATTAATTCTTGCTGGCCCGATGTGTGCTGGCAGATATACGACTGGTATCTGGCTCCCAATGCTTCTTATTATTTTGCAAAAAAAGCTATGGAACCGGTGCACGTACAGTTGAATGCGAATGATTTCAGGGTTTCTGTGATTAATGCCTCCCATCAGACACTGCAAGACGTGAAAGTGACGGCTAAAGTTATCAACAATGACATGGAAGTGGCTTGGGAGGACTCCCAGCGGATAACTGTTTCTCCCGATTGCTATCAGGAGATTGTTACGGTGCCCCGGTGTGGAAAATACTCTTATAATTACTTTGTGAAGCTGGAGCTGCATGATAAATACGGTAAACTTCTGTCCGAGAACCTATATTGGTTCTATTCCCAGCATATGGATTTCTTTTGGTTCACTTCTATGGAGAAACCGGAATTGAAGGAGGAGGTTGAAGTTACCAAAGAGGAAGGGGAATATGTCTTTTCTATTTGTTTGAAGAACGAATCGGATCGTTTGTCCCATTTCAATCATCTGACTTTGCTGGACGTCCGGGGTAAGGAGATTAATCCGGTATTCTGGAGTGACAATTTTATTACGCTCTTTCCGGGAGATGAAAAGGTAATAACGGCTCGTGTGGCAGTATCCGATGCCGGAGATACACCTCCTGTGTTCTTCCGGGCACGATGATGAATAGATTGAATTTATTTATAATATAGTGTTATGAAAAAAAATTATAGTGGATTGGCAGTTCCCAAATGTGGACATGGTGGTGAGAACTTCTCATCTGCCTGCTCCCGGTGAGACGATTCTGGGAGGGGAATTCTTTATGAACCAGGGTGGAAAAGGAGCAAATCAGGCTGTTGCAATAAAGAGATTGGGCGGCAATCTGATATTTATGGCAAAATTGGGGAATGATGTATTAGGTCGGCAATCTGTCGGTTATTTTAAAAAGGAAGGAATTGATACAAGATATATTGCTCTCGATGAAGATTCTGCTTCCGGAGTAGCTCTGATCAGCGTGGACGATCATGCGGAGAATAGTATTGTAGTGGCATCCGGTGCCAACATGTTGTTGAACGAACAAGATGTGGATAAAATGTTGGAGGAAATGTGTGAGGGAGATATCCTCTTGATGCAATTGGAAATTCCGCTTCAAACAGTGGAGTATGCTGCCAGAAAGGCTTTCGGGAAAGGAGTGAAGGTGGTGCTGAATCCGGCTCCTGCCCGCAGTCTTCCCAAAGAATTGTTCCGGCATCTGTACATGGTCACTCCGAACCGCATCGAGGCGGAGATGCTTACGGGCATAAAGATTGCCAATGATGCCGATGTTGAGAAAGTGGCGGAAGAGATTTGCGCGATGGGGGTAAAGAATGTAATTATCACTTTGGGTTCGAAAGGATGTCTTATAAGGGAAGAGGGCGTTTCTTATCGTATAGATGCTTTCAAAGTGGAGCCTGTTGACACTACAGCTGCCGGAGATACGTTTAATGGGGCTTTGTGCGTAGGATTGTCAGAGGGCATGGACTTGAAACAAGCTGCTGTGATGGCTTCAAAAGCTTCATCCATAGCTGTAACCAGAATGGGAGCCCAGTCTTCTATTCCTTACCGTGAAGAGTTGTAATCATTAAAAACAATATTAAATATCACGATTATGTTTATAGTTGAAAGTTACGGATTGGCGGTAGCGTTGTGCTGGGTCACGATGTTATGCTGGGGATCATGGGGAAATACTCAAAAATTGTCAGCCCAAACATGGCGCTATGAATTGTTCTATTGGGATTATGTGATTGGTATACTTCTTTTTTCTTTGGTTTGGGGCTTGACACTGGGCAGCATTGGAGAAGGGGGACGCGGATTTATGCAGGACTTGCAGCAAGTTGGTATGGAGAATTTTTGGAGCGCTTTTCTGGGTGGCGTCATATTCAATGCCTCGAATATATTGTTGTCGGCTTCCATGTCGTTGGCTGGTATGTCGGTTGCTTTCCCGATAGGTGGGGTTGGCGTTGGTATTAGGCGTATTTGTCAATTACTTTAGTGTACCGAAGGGGGATCCTCGTCACTCTTTTTGGGGGTGTCTTTCTTGATTGTGTCGGCCATTTGTTTTTAATGGGATTGCTTCCAGTAAAGTTTCTGAAGTATCAGTCAGACTGTCCGAAAAAGAGGAGTTCTGATTGCTGTCTGCGCTGGTATTCTGATGGCGTTTTTCTATCGTTTTGTCGCCGCTGCTATGGATTTGGAAAATCTGGAATCGCCTGCTGTTGGTATGATGACTCCGTATTCTGCCTTGTTTGTGTTTGCAATAGGTATCTTTATCAGTAACTTTCTATTCAACTCTTTGTTAATGAGGAAACCTTTTACGGGGGTGCCTGTGGCTTACAGTCAATACTTCAAAGGAAATATGAATACTCATTTGGTTGGTATTTTGGGGGGTGCCATTTGGGCGTTGGGAACAGCGTGCAGTTATATTGCTGCCGGAACAGCCGGTGCTGCCATTTCCTATGGGTTGGGACAAGGGGCTACGATGGTTGCCGCATTATGGGGGGTGTTTATTTGGAAGGAATTCAAAGGGGCTTCTAAATCTACTAATCTATTGATTGCCTTGATGTTTATTCTCTTTATTTTAGGTTTGGCGTTAATTATTACGTCCGGTGGGTGGCAATTGATCTTTTATTAATTAAAAAAATGTGTATATTATGAAGAGGATTTTTCTGCCAATCCTATTGGGGGTACTGATGATATCAGCCGTACTGCGTCGGCAGTAGTTTTTGCTGGCAATGATGTTCCTGGCCGACAGAGAAAACAGAAGGTGAAGGAATCTGTTTTGAGGGTGAAGCCCATTACTGGTACTTGGATAAATCTGGCATATAAGGATGTACGTAATAGATATACCAATCCGCAGAGTTTTGATAATACGGATCCGGAATTATGGAAAGCTAAAGTGCGGGAACTGTCAGCTATGGGCATTGAATATCTGGTATTCATGGAAGTTGCCAATGAGGGTAAGGCTTATTATCCCTCTCAATTAATGCTCTGGTGGTATGATAAAGATAAACAGAGTCCTGTGGAAGCCATTCTTGATGAGGCTGCCCGATATGACATGAAGGTTTTTATGAGTACTGGATGGGCAAAAGACCAGGATGATAATTTGCAGGATCCTGCTATCAAACAACGCCAATTGCAAATTATGGAGGAACTGGCCGTCTTTTATAAAAATCATAAAGCCTTTTATGGCTGGTATTTGCCGGTAGAGGATTGTCTTTGCCCCATTTTGCAGAACATGCTGTACAATCGGTTAATGCATTGACCAAAAAGGCAAAAGCATTGACTCCGGATAAGAAGACACTGATTTCTCCTTATGGTATCGGACTGTCTGATTTTGATAATCCGGAGTATGAGAAACAATTGGCAAAGCTGAAAGTCGACATCATAGCCTATCAGGACGAAGTGGGCTGTGTACGCGATAAATTCATGTTGCCTCGCTTAAAGAAGACTTGGAAACGGTTGAGAGACATCCACAACCGTCTGAATATTGAGATGTGGGCCAATTGTGAGACTTTCACTTGGAACAGGGAACCAACGACCGTTCTTCGGCCTTGATTCCTGCCGCTTATCCGCGTCTTTTATCTCAACAAGTGGCTGCTTCTGTGGCAGGGGTTGACAGGATTATCTCATTTATGGTTTGTGGAATCATAGAAAGCCCCACGTCAACTTATCAGTTGGGGCAACCGGTGTGGTCACATAAAGTATACAATGACTATATGGCCTGGAAAAGGCGGATTGGCTGCTGGCAATTGGCCGAAGCTGCTTTATGGAGAGATTGGCTAACGGGGCTACCATTGACATGGTGTTGGGAAAAGCGGATTTGAAGGCATTGCTTGATGGCAGGGTTGCCGAGGAAGACAGTAAAGATGCCCGTTGGGTGAAATTCGAGAAAGGTTATCATGAGCTTGTGGTAGATTTGCAGAAAAAGACCAGACTACGGAAAGTCATGCTTCGTATGCTGGACTATAATTTAGATGGAATAGGTATGCCGCTGAAAGTTTATCTGTTCACTTCGTTGGATGGAAAAGAATATAGATTAGCTTCTATCAAGATACTCCCCATTTCCCGAACAATCGGCATGATGCATGGATTGAAAACTTGTTATTTGATCAATTGGATGAAAGCATCCGTTATATGAAGGTGGCTTTCGAAGCTTCGCAACAAGTGTATATGGATGAGTTGTTTGTTAATCCGGTGATAAAATAAAGACCAGTTGAGATGATGAGTGAGTTTGTGTTTATTAACGGTGTGGCTGTTTCTTACTTGTGTAGGCCGCGGGGAAATTGCACCAATTCCTTCTTGGTCAAAATCGATGGCAAAGGAGAAATATATCCTAACCCCCAAAGCACCTGAGGTTCCACAGATTAATAGTCTATGGTGCAGCTTGGAAATACAGAAAAAGTCTCTGTTCGTGATTTGTGGCATCAAAAGGATTTAGGGGAGTATAAAGGGGGATTTTGGACACAAGTCCCTTATCATGGAGTTACTTTTGTAAAAAAAAATCACTCTTGTAGAGTGAACTGAAACTTTAAAATAAATAGTATGGAATTTGCTATGGATAGATGGATTACCAAGCATAATGCTTGGA
>ENA-OQAA01001506-OQAA01001506.1-human-gut-metagenome-genome-assembly--contig:-NODE-1506-length-11386-cov-1.589750_pt1 | contig 11386 bp, 15 predicted proteins | sample MGYA00242489_ERZ504515 | MGnify/ENA primary metagenome ERZ504515 (study PRJEB26092, sample SAMD00036237) | human gut metagenome | host: Homo sapiens | study: EMG produced TPA metagenomics assembly of...
GGTGAGGGGAATAATGATGTGGAATTATGATTTTGTTACAAGAGAAGAATTTGAAAGAGTTAAAGATAAAGTCGAAGATATATTATTATGCTTGGTGGAAAAATATTTCCCGTTGAATTGCCTATATTCAAAGAGAAGCTTCGTATTCAAGAGATAATGTGATAGAACATATTTCTACAAGACGTATCTTTGAATTCAAAGGAGAGTTTTACAGAGTGACAGAAATCTGTTTTAAAAAGCCATTTATTGCGCTGGAATCTGGAACTTTTGAGGAACTTATGAAAAATATTATGGAAGATGCGAATTCTTTTTCATACGACTTGCCGGATAATGAATTACTGAATGAGGTGAAGTATTCATTAGGAATTGTGCCATATCCAAAAGTATAATTGTATTTGGTTAGTTAGAATGGGATTGAAAAAGCGTGAAAACGAATATAATAAATATGCTCCATTAGAAGCGATTTCTAGTTCTTGGTTGTAACAGAAGTTTTAATTATCAACATTATTTTTTACAAATGATCATGAATAAATTTTTTTATAGTAAACGAAAAATATTGGAACTATCCCCGTTCACGCTATAAAGGTTTCGACATATGATATAGAGAAATAGATCAATAAAAGGAACCTAAAATGAGAGCAAATACAGCATGTAATAATCGGATTGATTATTCTAATTTTCCGGGGGAGCGGATTTTACCGTTTGTTTTTTCTTTTGAATACAGAGGAGTCGATTTTGACTCCTTCAGGGGACGAATATCAGAAGTTTTGTTATGATATTGTCGGTGTGGGAGAAGACACATCTGAATATGCAGACTTAAGTCATTTTCTTTTGGGAATTTGTAGTGCAATCACACGAAATGATATTGTCGATATTACCGTTTCAATTAATGATGAGTCTCAGAAAGTTATTTGGGGAAGAAAATGTGGAAATAAAGACAGCGGAGAAACCAGATAAGCCGACGGGATGTATCGGATTGAAATTTGATTTTCCACTAAAAAAACAGAATGGATTTATGAAAGTTTGTATTTCACTTCGCACGCCGTATAATGTTGGTCCGGTCAATGTTTGTGTGTATGGAGGAGGAACTACGGCAACAGGCTTGACGATTTGTGGTCCTTCATGTGAAGAGAATGAACCGTGTGAATCTGTCTTTTATCAGAAAGAAACTGTTTGTGTGCCGGTGAAAGTAACTCCATTTGCAAAGCCGGGCACTGCAAAGACTATTTGTTGTGGTGAACCGACCGTGCAGGGTGGAGCACAATGCACAGGAAATCAGACGTCATGTATGTTTACGATTACGCAAAGTCTATGCGTGGAGATTCCGATTTCATTTGGCGCGGTGGTTGAGACCGGTACGGCAGTTGTGCAGTGTGGCACTGTTTCGGAAACGCAGTGTGATTGTTCGGATGATGTGGAGGAAGAAGTAAGAGAACAAAGGGGCGACGAAAATAGAGAAAGGCGTTTTTTTAGTCGATAAAGGGTGAGCTGTTCGTGTTTTGCCGGTAGGTATGACTATGTTATATTGAGCTGCAAGAAGTATTTTCTTGCGGCTTTTTAAAATGAAGTTTTTTGGGTGAAAAACCTACGTTAAACATCGTTAAGTCTTTGTAAACTGTATTGAAATGCAACAAAAAAATTGATAATAATAGGCTCGTAATGAGTAGGAGAAAGAGCTGAAAAGGAGAAAAGACAGTGAGAAAAAGATTAAAAACAAAAATGCAGTTATCGTTGGCAGCAGTAACGATGGTTTCTATGATTGGAAGTACGCAGGTACAGGCATTTGGAGAATATGGACAGGGAGATGGAACAGACAAGTTAAACAGTGGACTTACAGCGACACAAGAGTATCAGAAGTGGTATGACACAAAATGGAATCAGCAGGAAAGCGGAGAGATGGATTCCGGGAAAATAGTGTTAACACCGGGAAAAGATGAAAAAGATCTGAATTTTGCATGGTATTCTGAAGAAAAGGGAACTCCGCAGGTTCGGATTTCAACGAATCAAGATATGAGTCAGGCAAAAACTGTTACGGGAACAGTGCAGGCGATTGAGAAGACGAATTCATTCAAAACATATACAGCAAGCAATAAAGTATCGTTGGAGGATTATTTACAGGAAAACACAACTTACTATTATCAGTATTCCATAGATGGACAAAACTGGAGTGATGTAAGCGAATATCGTACGCATTCATTTACAGAATACCAGGCGGTACTGGTGGGAGATCCTCAGATTGGGGCATCTGGAAGTAATGGTCAGGGGACAGAAGATGACACAGATATCGCAGTGAATACTTATGCGTGGAACAAAACTTTGAATCAGGCATTAGGAGAAAATGGAATTGCTCAAAATGCAAGCTTTATTTTATCAGCAGGAGATCAGATTGATTATTCGGACGATAATTATACTATTCGAGAACAGGAATATGCGGGATATTTATATCCGGAAGTTTTGAGAAATGTACCGGTTGCGACCACAATTGGAAATCATGAATCAAAGGGTGATGATTATAGCTATCATTATAATAATCCAAACGCATCAGAGCTTGGAAGCACAGAGTCGGGAGGAGATTATTACTATAGCTACGGCGATGCGCTCTATATTGTGTTAAACAGCAATAATCGTAATGTAGAAGAACACCGCAAGCTATGCAGCAGGCAGAGGAAAGCCACAAGGAATGCCAAGTGAAGATTGTGATGTTCCATCATGATATTTATGGCGCAGGTTCTCCACACTCTGATGTAGATGGAGCAAATTTAAGGATTTTATTTGCACCGCTGATGGATGAGTTTGATGTAGATGTCTGTCTGACAGGACACGATCATTCTTATGCACGTACCTATCAAATTTTAGATGGCAAAGTAATTGATACAGAAGGTGTGGGAGAAGGAGCAAGCAATGCAGTGAATCCGGAGGGAACATTATACATCGCTGCAGGTTCTGCAACGGGGAAGTAAATTCTATACGCTGAATACAACAAAACAGTACTATCTTGCAGAACGTTCCAACACACCAATTCCAACATTTTCAACAATCGATGTTTCGGCAGACGAATTGACGATCAAAACGTATGATTATGACGGAAACAAGTATGCAAACGATGTAACGATCCAGAAAAATGATGGAGCAACATCTATCATAGAAGAAAAAAATGAAGTAGAAAGTATAGATGACGGATAACGATAACAAGTGGTTCCAAGACGAGACTTGAAGATGCAGTAAATGCGGTAAATTCTGTGTTGGACAGGCAGAGATGACAGTAAAGCAATCGGGGAATTGAACTCAAAATTCAATACTGCAGAAGATCCGGTAAACTATTATGCATATGCACAGAATGGATATGGAGATACATCAAACAGTAAGGTGCTGAAAAAAGGATATTCTACGTTGTTAGACAAGACTCTATATGAAAATGATACAAATTCTTCTGTGTCAGCAGATACATTTTCTGAGGCATACATAGGTCTTCTTTACGCAAGGAATGAGGTTGTGACAAAAGCAGAGTTTACCGAACTTACAAATCAATTTGCAGAAGCGCAAAAAGAAGCGGCAGGCGTTGTCGTGGGAAATAAAGAGGGCGAGTATGCGCAGGGAAACAGTTGTGGCGTTCAAGAAGACGTTAGAAGAACTGAGCGTTCAGGCAGATGAGACGAAAATTACAAAAACGGAATTGACACAGTTAAGCACAAAGTTAGCAGACGCAAGAGAAAGTTTTCGTCAAAGTGCAAATCAGAAAGATCAGACAACAGATTCAGAACATTTGCAGAAACCAGAAAATAATACTTCAAATTCAAATAGCTCCGGAAACCAAGCGGCAGGAAACGGCAACACCAAAAAGCCAAGCAGCACAGTGAAAACCGGAGATGATCAGGCAGTTGGTTATTTGGGAGTTGTAAGTATTGCATCACTGGCAGTTGCATGGCTTCTTAAAAGGAAAAATAGAGGATATTGTGAAAGATGGTATAGATATGTTTAAAAATTTAAGTAGAAGAGAAAAGTGCCAGCACTTTTTGGTGTGGGGAGCCATTGCTCTGTTTTTGGTATTTTTAATTTTCTTTAATCAGAGTATTGAAAAAAATCAATTGATTGAAGAAAACGGGAATCAATTTGAAAAGGCAGAAGTAGTAGAAATACTTTCGGAGAATCGGAATGAAGATGGGAGTCAGCAGGGAACACAGACGGTTAAAGTGAAGTTAAAGAGCGGAGAATTTAAGGGGGAAGTCGTAGAGGCGACAAATATTGACAGCTATCTTTATGGGGCAGATTGTAAAGTTGGTACTTCTGTTATCGTACAGGTAAGTGAATATGACGGACAGATCAGTGCAAGCATATATAATTATAACCGTACAATGATTTTATTTGCCATGGTTGGAATATTTTTACTTTCGCTGGTTTTGATTGGAAGAAGAAAAGGTGTCACATCTGCGCTGGGATTGATTTTTACTTTTATCTGTATTTTGTATCTATACCTTCCGATGTTGTATTTGGGAGCTTCCCCATTTTTGAGCGCAGTTTTGGTAACCATTTTGACAACGTTGGTCACGATGTATTTTATAGGCGGTTTTTCAAAGAAACGTTGTGTTCGATCATCGGCACAGTGGGTGGTGTTGTGATTGCCGGGTGCTTTGCAAATTTATTTGGGAAAATAGGACATATCACGGGATACAATGTAAGTGATATCGAGACGTTATTATACATAGGGCAGAACAGTAAACTTCAGATAGGGGGACTTTTGTTTTCCGGAATTTTAATTGCTTCTTTAGGAGCGGTTATGGATGTAGCGATGTCTATAGCTACTACGATTGAGGAACTTCAGTTTCATAATCCAGGTCTTACAAGACGTCAGTTGTTTAAAAGTGGAATCAAAATCGGTGGCGATATGATGGGAACGATGTCAAATACATTGATTTTAGCATTTACAGGAGGTTCTTTGAGTACACTGATGATTTTCTATGCGTATGATATGCCGTTTTTGCAGATGATCAATTCGTATGAGATGGGAATAGAAATCATGCAGGGAATATCAGGTTCTCTAGGAGTGATTTTGACAGTGCCTTTGGTATCGGCAGTGGCAGCAGTTTATATGGGAAAATCTTAAAAAAGAAAAATACCCAATTTCCTTTTTTTGCATACAGTAATATAAAACGATAAGGTATGTAGAAAAATGAAAGAATATGTAGCAACATCACTGGAAACACATTTATTTTTTGGAAGGATCATGAGAGAGCACGCGCTGTTTCTCCTGGCTGCGTTTCCGGCAGGGGAAATGGGATATAGGAACAAAGCAGACTGGTTCCGTGAGCAATTTGAAAATGCACTGGAGCAGACTGTTCGGCTTGCAGATGGAATGGTAAGTGAAGAGGTCTTGTGTTCCGGAGAGGTATTTACCGAATTTACGGAAATGGCAGAACGGCAGACCAGAAATCTGACAAAGATTCCGATTAACATTCGGATTACGCAGGCGGAAAAGAAACTGCGCGCAGGGTGCAGAACATGTCCAGACAGCAGAATGATACAGCGTGTCCGTCAGTTGAATCAGAATGTGCTGCGATTGATAAATGGATTGATTACATTTAAGGAGAACATTTTGAGGGAGGTTCTTGCGTGCAATTTGTACACTACGAATTATCCGCTGTTGATCGAACACATTTTGCGGGAGGCAAAACTATACCGGCAGATTGTGACGGCATTGGAGGAAAAAGGCTGCATGCCGTTTCAGGATATGAAAGAGGCAGAGCTGTTCTGGAATCAGATTATGATGGAACACGCACTTTTTATCAGGGGATTGCTGGATCCGACGGAATGTGAACTGATGGAGACAGCAGATCATTTTGCCGGAGATTATTGCCGTCTGTTGGAGGAGGCAAGAAAACAGGATTGCCGCACGATGGACGAAGTGACGAGAAAACATTGGAGACAACAGAGCAGTATTGTGATTTTAAGGCGGCTGGGGCGGAAGGCATTACAGGCTGTGGTATCCGTTCCGTGATTCTTCCGCTGCTGGCGGACCATGTGCTGCGGGAAGCAAATCATTATCTTCGCATTTTGAAAAATGAGGGGAAAGGCAGGGGATAAACAATGGAATTATGTGAATATCCCTGCCAATGCAGGAGACGTTGTTTTACAATAGAGGCGATACAGATTCCGATTGTATATAATCAATACGGAGATTATGATCCAAACGGACTTTTATATGTGCTGGAAGAAGATTCACAGAGAATACAAGAAGAGGCAATCCGCAGATTTCAGCAGATGCCGCCTCAGCCTTACGAGGAAGTGCAGCCGCTGGTTCTCCGTGTAAATCTCGGGGATACGGTAAAAGTACGGTTCCGTAACCGGTTGAATCGCAGGCTGTCTATTCATGTACAGGGGCTTTCGTATGATGTGATGACATCGGACGGCAGCAGTGTTGGGTTTAATCCGGACAGTACAACAAACAACGAAATTGTCTATACGTGGTATGCAGATACGGAAGGTGTTTTTCTGTTTCATGACATGGCAGATGCCAGAAGCAGTGAGGATGCGACAAATATTCACGGATCTTCGGAGCAGTGATTGTAGAACCACCTGAAGCAAGATGGTTTCATCCGGAAACGGGAGAAGAAATCCGAAGTGGATTGATGGCGGATATTTACCAGCCCGGGAAACCGGCTTTTCGGGAATATTCGGTGTTTTTCCATGATGAGTTGGAAATTTTAGATAAAGATGGAAACCTCCGATGGACCATCGAACGGGATTACCATCCTCTACGACAGCGATCAGTTACCGCTCGGAGCCTATGCGAAATCGAATGCCGTTGACCCATGATCCGGCAGACTTAGGAGAGGATATTTCTATGAGTTCCTGGGTATATGGAGATCCGGCGCCTCCGATCCTCCGGGCATATGTGGGAGATCCTGCCAAAATCCGTCTGATTCACGGAGGAATTAAGGAAACACATGTATTCCATCTTCACAATCATCAGTGGAGATTGGAAGGGGAAAATCCGGTCTCTACGATTATCGATTCTATATCAATCAGTCCGCAGGAATGCTATACTTTGGACATTTTGTATGGGGCAGGAAGTCGGAACCGGGTGATTGGAGACGTGATTTTTCATTGCCATTTGTACCCACATTTTCATGAAGGAATGTGGACTTTGTGGAGAATTCATGACCGCTTGGAAGATGGATGTGGAAAACTTCCGGACGGAACCCCGGTGCCTCCTCTTTTGCCGTTAAAGGATCGGGAAGAGCCGCCGAAAAAAGATGACCTTCATCCGGGATATCCGAATTTTATCTGTGGAGAGGCAGGGGAGCCACGCGTCAGCCGCCTTGCGGGGTGTTGGATGCAGAGGGAAATGTTGTGGTATCTCCCACACCGCTGGAGGAGGCGAATTTTGTTGAAAATGCAGCTCCCGGGGCACTGTATACCGATACCTGTCCGTGTCATACGACCGAGGAATGTGAGAATGTGAAAGTATTTGAAATCGCACTTGTACAGGCGAAAATTACGTACAATCAATACGGCTGGCACGACCCGGAAGGACGGTTTTTTGTTCTAAAAGAAGAATTGGAACATTACGGTGGGCTGGAATCTTATATCCGCATGGTGGAAGAACAAAAAATTCGGGTGGAGCCGTTGGTGATTCGTGCCAATGCGGGGGATTGTATCGAACTGCGTACGACTAATTTACTGCCGGAATTTTTAGAGGCAAATGCATTTCAGCTCAAAACCAGAACCGACATAGTGGGACATCATGTGCATTTGGTGAAATTTGATACGATTACTTCTGATGGTGCGGCAAATGGTTGGAACAATATTGCGGGAGCAAGAAAATACGAAACATTGGTAGAGCGATTTTTTGCAGACGAAGAATTAAGAACCGTATTTTCCATGATCATTTGTTCGCAAATGCACACCAATTACACGGTATGTTTGGGGCACTGGTGATTGAAGAGGCAGGTGCTACCTTCCACAATATACGAAATGGAGAACCGCTTCGATTTGGAACCCAGGCGGTGATTCAAAGAAGAGACGGCACTTCGTTTCGGGAGTTTGCACTTCTTTGTGCATGATTTTGCGTTTCTATTTGATAAAGATGGAAAACCGTTAAATCCGCCGGCGTTCCCGGCTCACATGATGATCCGGGGGTGATGGGAATTAATTACGTGCGGAACCAATGCGGGAAAGACTGAAAAGAGGTGATGACCCGGCTTATGTTTTCAGTTCTTTCGTGCATGGTGACCCGGCAACTCCTGTGCTGGAAACGTATCCGGGGGATGAGCTGATGATTCGCCTGATAGATGGGGCTCATGAAGAACAGCATGTATCAATGTTACCGGAATGTCCTGGCAAAAAGAAGTAGTGGATGAGAAATCTCCGTTGGCGGCATCACAGACACTCGGAGTTTCAGAAGCTTTCAATTTAAACGTCAAAGAACCTTATCAGGCGGGAGACTATCTGTATTATTTCGGTGGAACCGATGATGTATGGCTTGGCCTCTGGGGAATCATTCGGGCATATGATAGATATCAGGAATGCCTAAAGCCCCTTTGTAAAGGAAAAGAGATGATTCTGCCGTTGCCTCCATGCCCGGGGAAGGACGATGTGGTAAGACGTTATGAGGTAGCCGCAGTTCAGATCAGAACTTGATTATAACCGATACGGAGATCATGATCCGAATGGACTGATTTTTGTTCCGTTGGAAGATGTAGATTTGGTATTTGCCGGGAAATATACTCCGAAGCCATTGATATTGCGGGCAAATGTCGGAGAGTGGCTGGAGGTTACGCTATATAATGTGCTCAATCCGAATCATCCGGTTCCGTATTTTGATTATCCGCGAGTACCACTTGATTTGAAGCATAAGCCATCGAGCAGGGTTTCGTTAAATCCCCAGTTCCTGCAATATGACCCGATTTGTGATTCGGGAATCAATGTGGGATATAACAACAAAGAACAGACGGTTGGAATCGGTGAGAGTAAGCGATATTTGTGGAAGGCAGACCGAGAGTACGGAGCGTGCATCTTACAGTCTTTCGGAGATATGCCGAATCACAGATATCATGGATTATTCGGTGCGGTCATTGTAGAACCGGCAGGAGCACAATGGTATGAGAATTTCAACAAAAAGAAAGAATCCGTTTGCGGAGCAGGCGGTGATAACGGCACCGGGAGTGGAAAGTTTCCGGGAATATGTACTGTTTATTCAGAATGGGATCCGCATTTTGGATGCGAAAGGAAATCTGATCGAGACCGCGGCGGCAGGCAGTGAGGAACCGGTTGACGCGGAAGACACAGGAGAAAAGGGATACAATTACCGATCTGAACGATTTGCAAATCGGCTTGAGAGAGACAAACGGGTGTGGAAGGTGTTCAGCAGCAGAGTACATGGAGATCCGGCAACACCTGTATGGAAGGCATACACCGGAGACCGTGTGATTTTTCGAGCTATGATGCCGGCAGATAAACCGAGAAATGTGTCCCTGACGATTCACGGGCATTTGTGGAGAGAACAGCCAAACGATCCGTTGTCCAGAGAGATTCCGCTTCAAGGGGGAATTAGTGTCGGAAACCGATTTGATATGGAACTGAAAGATGGAGCCGGAGCTCCGGGAGATTATCTATACCGTTCGGGAAGTTTTGGATGGGATGTAGAATCAGGAATGTGGGGCATTTTCCGAGTGATGAACATACGGTTAGATGCAGATGTAAAGAAATGTGTGGAAGGTTGTTGAAGTGTTTAAAGTAAAATGATGCCGCAGCGAAAGCTGCCGGCAAGTTTGTGTGTGAAAAAGAGTTGCCGGGTATTTTTACTGACAACTCTTTTTTCACAAAGAAAGCGAGGAGAAATCCTTTGCCACGTTGATAAATTTTTTCACATCTTCCGGTGCATTTAGGCTATAAAGTATCCCATAGGGAATGCTGTATTCCCAATTTACCGGGATAGAGATGAGTCCTGGATGAACTTCCTGCCAGCACTCGATAGTCAGCAGCACATTTCCGGTCTCCGCACACCGGTTGAATACAGAAAGATCATAAAAGTGAGGAGTATCCTCAATACGAATCTGAGGATGGTTCTTTTCTAAATCATTTCGCATAAAATCATTGATGCCGGAGTCACCCCTGCTGACCATCATTAAGGTTTCTCCATACAGATCTTATCAAACATTACAGAGTGGATAAGATGCAGCAAGTTCAAATTATTGAAAAAGAGCGTGTCGGCAGAGAGCGGTTCCAGAAATTTGATTTGGCTGAATTTGCAAAGAAAACATTTGGGATGTACGGAGGGCAAGATGTTGAGGTAACTTTAACTTGTTGTAATGAATTAGCTGGTGTGATTATAGATCGTTTTGGTAAGGAAACGATACTGATTCCGGTCGATGAAGAGCATTTTCGGGTACATATATTGGTGGCGGTGAGTCGGCAGTTTTTTGGATGGCTGACCGGTATTGGCAAGGAAATGAAAATTGAATCTCCAAAATTTGTGAGAGAAGAATACAGAAAATATCTGCAGGAAATTTTGCAGAATTATTAGAATGCGTAGGTGTACAGATTTTTGTACACCTTATTTTTTATTATAGAGGTATTCAAAGGAGCGATTTTTTAGGAGGGATATCTATGAAGGAAAAGTACATTACAATTGTTGGATTTAATCACTATTATGGAGTTGCACCATTTAAGATTGGGAAGAAGATTAAATGTGTCAAAGAGCCAAATAATCCATATGATGGAGAAGCAATTAAAGCTACAATGAAGCAGATAGGAACAATCGGTTATGTTGCAAATTCTCCATATACGGTTGCAACCGGAACGAAAAGCGCGGGAGGAATCGCGCATAAGGTGAAAAAGAAATTTACAGTAGAGGTAATGTTTATTACGAGTTCGAAAGTAATCTGTAAGTGGTAGACGGGTTCAAAGAAAAGAAAGGATTGGAGTTGTCGGAGAAGGAGGAGATTGTGCTATAATGGACTTAACGGTTAAATATGACGTATAGTAGTTAATGTTGTGGTATTTAGAGGAGGGTGTGAAAACTATGGAATATATAGCGCATATTGATAAAGAGAGAATTCAGACAGTAAAAGAACATTTGGAGGGAACAGCAAAGATTTCAGGAGATTTTGCAGAGAAATTCGGAAAAGAGGACTGGGGATATTGTTGTGGGATGCTACATGATATTGGAAAATACTCTATAGATTTTCAAAAAAGAATTTTGGGAGAAAGTAATCGTCGGGTAGATCATTCAACTGCAAGTGCAAGAGTTTGCGCAGAAAAGGGAGGAAGATATTCTTTTTTGGAATATTGCGTGGAAGGACATCATGCAGGATTGCCGGATTATGGGAGTAATTTTGATGGGAGTAATGATCCTACTCTGATGGGAAGAAGAAAGAAAAAAATCAGT
>ENA-OQAA01001507-OQAA01001507.1-human-gut-metagenome-genome-assembly--contig:-NODE-1507-length-11371-cov-12.056741_pt1 | contig 11371 bp, 10 predicted proteins | sample MGYA00242489_ERZ504515 | MGnify/ENA primary metagenome ERZ504515 (study PRJEB26092, sample SAMD00036237) | human gut metagenome | host: Homo sapiens | study: EMG produced TPA metagenomics assembly of...
CTCCCAACCTCGTTGCGGCGCGGCTGCGCCTATGGCACTTCGACATCATTGTCGCAGCCCCGACCCGCGGTCACGAGCGGGGGCTCCTGTCTTTTTAGTGCCCTCGGATTGGGTCATAGTGTCTGTCGTTGCCAAAACATCGACGTTGTGGCAGATGTCAAGAGGTAGTTGTTGGGGACGTTCTTGAATGACTAGCCGTTTAAGAACGTCCCCAACGACTATCCTTTTAAGTTGCGGTGAATAGGGACTAAATGGGAGTCTCAGAGGCCAAAACAGTCCCTATTCCACCGCAACTTCATGGGGATGTGTGACAATGCCCGTCGGAAAACATCTGCTGTCTTTGGGGGTCTATCTATGCTGTACGAGTTTTGTGCCGAGAACTTTGAGCGGGTGCCGGCGGCTATCGATGCCGGTGCAAGGCGTATCGAGCTGTGCGACAACCTTGCCGTTGGTGGCACCACGCCTTCGGCCGGCGTTATCAGCGCTACGACCAACTATGCACACGAGCACGATGCGCGGGTGATGTGCATGATTCGCCCGCGTGGCGGCGACTTTCACTACAACCAGGACGAGTTGCGTATGATGGAGATGGACCTGGGCCTTGCCGTGAGCGCCGGCGTTGACGGCTTAGTCTTTGGCTGCTGCAAGCCCCGCGCTGGCGGATGGGCACTCGACGAGCTTACGTTGGGCGCTCTCGTGATGGCCGCGGGCTGCGCGACCGAGGAATGCAAGCGTGAGCCCATCGACATCACCTTCCACATGGCGTTTGATCAGCTCTCGCCCGAGGCTCAGCTCGACGCGATTGACATACTCGCCGACTGCGGCATCACACGCATCCTGACGCATGGTGGCGCTGCCGGTACGCCGATCGAGGACAACTTCGAAAACCTGGCCCGCTTAATCGAGTATGCGGCGACCGCTTGACCATCCTTCCCGGCGGCGGCATTTCCACGGTCAACCGCGATACCGTGGCGGCGGCACTGGGCGTCTCCGAGCTCCATGGCACCAAGATTGTGCCGCTGGAGGTGTAGCCCGTGGCACTTGTATTCGATGTCCAGCAGGCGAGCGGTAAGCCCGACGATAATCGTCGCCCTGGCACCGCGTGCCCCTTTTGCGACACGGAGGGGCTTGCCAACATCATCCAGCGCGATGGTGACTGCATCTGGCTCGAGAATAAGTTCAAGACATTGCGGGCCACACGTCAGACCGTATTGATCGAGTCTGCCAATCACGACGCCGACCTGGTGACCTATGAACCGGATGAGCTGCATCATGTGATGCGGTTTGCCTTGGGCTGTTGGCAGCAGATGATCGATTCCCAACAGTACTGCAGTGTGCTCATGTACAAGAACAAAGGCCCGCTTTCGGGCGGCAGCCTCGTCCATCCACACATGCAGATTGTGGGCTTGGAACAGGAGGACGGCTATGCGGCGCTGGCCTCAGCCAACTTTGAAGGCATCAGTGTCTGGCAACAGGGAGAATCTCGGTCGACATCTCAACCGAACCGATCATGGGGTTCTTTGAGATCAACGTTTCAGCCCCGCAGAATCGCTGCCAGCGATGACACGAGAGACCAAGCCGAGGCGGATCTCTTCGCCGATGCGATCCAGGTAGCTCTGCGCTATATCCTGAACGAGCACCACGGTGGTCGCGCAGAGTCGTACAACCTGTTCTTCTATCACCTGGGCGGTCGGACCATTGCCAAGGCGCTGCCACGTTGGGTGGTTTCGCCCTACTTTGTCGGCTATCGTTTGGCCCAGGTCAATGCTGAGACAACACTCGATATCGATGCTGAGCGCCTGCGTGCGCATCTGGAAACGCTCGTATAGCAAGACTAACACCCGCGTAATGCGGACAGTCTAGCGTGCCATGGCGTCGCGGCCGGCTTCGACGCGCTTGCGCTGGGCGGCGCGCTCCTCGCCGGTCAGACGCTCAAAGAGATGCCCGATAAGCGAGGCGAGTACCTGCTGAAACAGCGTTCCGCACATGACGGGAAACACGACTTCGCCCGGAAAGTACTGCGTGGCGATGACGGCGCCCGAAGAGATGTTACGCATGCCGCAGGTAAAGCACATGGTGGTCGTCTCGCTATATGGCAGATGCAGCGTATGGGCGACCAGAAAACCGAAGACAAAGCCACTGATGGCGAAGACCAAAATAAAGAGGGCGACTTCCAAGCGCACCGCGTTCATGTGCAGCACGTACTCGCTCATGGCGGTGGAGTTGGAGGCGATAACGCCCATCATCATGAATTTGCAGGCGGGCGAGAGCACGGGGGAGAGTTTTTCGTGCCCCCATCCGCGCGTGAGCTCGTTGATCACGATGCCGAGCACGGCGGGGATGGCGATCATAAAGGCCATGTCTTGCATCATGCTCGGCACATCGATCGAGACGGTGGCGCCCAGCAGGAGCTTGAGCGTGAGCGGAATCGTCACAGGGAGATAACCGAGGACGTCAGGATGATGGTGAGCGCGAGCGGGCCGTTGCCGCCGAACATGCTAATCCACATAAAGGCAGTGACCGCCACGGGTACGCTGTACTCGAGCACGATGCCGCAGACAAGGTTGGGATTGGAGCCAAAGAATAACGATCCCATGGCATAGGCCGCGATGGGAATAAGCGCCGCCGAGACGAGCAGTGCCAAAATCAGGTGCAGGGGACGGCGGAACACCTCGGCTACCTGGTGGAAGGTGTTGCTGAGCGCACCCTGAAACGTCATAAAGGCGAAGAGGGCGGGAACAATGGCTTGAGCACGCCAATCTGCTGGGGAAAGAGCACGCCGAGCGCCACGCAAATCGGAACGATGACCTGCATATGCCCCGCGAGGAACTTTCCCAGTCCAGCCCATTGCTTCATATGTCCCGTGACTCCCTTTATCCGCGAACTCGTTTGTATGGATATGCTAGACGCTCGTATGCGTCCGTGCGGCTGAAACGCTCGATTATTTCGAGGGTATTACCGGCATCGTTTACCGAAACCGCGGCGTGCTGCGGCGATTTGCGTCCGCGCCGCACGGTATAATAAATCCGTTCAACAGATCTGCCTGCCGAAGCGGGCATACACAGAGGACTCATCGCTATGAACCGTGAGAGGTATCGCGGCGACCTGCCCCTATCAGGGTGGGTGCCTATGTCATCACTTAAGACGACGCATCGCTGGGCGGTCGCTCAGCAAAACCCCGAGCTCGAAAAGGAGCTTTCGGCTGGTCTGGGCATTCCCGGGCTGGTGGCGCGCATTATGGTCGCGCACGGCATTGACTCCATCAAAGAGGGCCAATTGTTTTTGACACCTTCGCTCGATCGCGACTGGGCCGACCCACTCATTATCCCGGGCATGTCGGTCGTTGCCGACCGCGTCGAGCGTGCTATTCGCAACCACGAGCACATTGCAGTCTTTGGCGATTTTGACGTTGACGGTATTACGTCGACCTGCCTGTTGACCGAGGCGCTGCGCACGTTTGGCGCCGATGTCACGCCGTTTATTCCGCATCGCTTTGATGAGGGCTACGGTCTTTCGCGCGCGGCACTCGATCGCGTTAACGAGCTCGCTCGCCCCCAGCTGATCGTGACCGTCGATAACGGCATTGCCGCCAAGGAAGAGGTTTCCTATTTGGAGGACCTGGGGATCGATTTGGTGGTCACGGACCATCACGAGCCCTCCGACCAGGTGCCGCAGGGTGTGCCCCTGACCGACCCCAAGCTCGAGGACGAGGGCCCCTCGCGCGAGCTTGCCGGTGCTGGTGTGGCGCTCAAGCTGGTGCAAGTCCTGGGTGAGCGCTGGGCAAGCCGTCGTATTGGCGTTCGCTAATCGAGGTCGCGGCGCTGGGCACCGTGTCCGACATGATGCCGCTCACGCCCGAGAACCGCGCGCTGGTTGCCGAGGGCATCCAGCAGATGCGCGTAACCGCTCGCCCCGGCTATATCGCGCTTGCCGCGCTTGCCAAGGCGGACCTTTCGAGCATTACGGCGGATGGCCTGTCATTCTCGCTCATTCCCCGCTTAAACGCTGCCGGCCGCATGGCCGATCCCAAGCTGGCGCTCGACCTGCTGCTTGCCCGCAATCCCATCGAAGCAAGCGCGCTGGCGGCTGAGCTCGAGGAAATCAACCGCCAGCGCCGTGAGATCGAGGCGGAGCTCACGCGCGATGCCATGGCAAAGGTCGAGGAGACCTATGACGGCGGGCGCGCGATCGTTGTGGGCGGCGAAGGCTGGCACGAGGGCGTCAAGGGTATCGTGGCAAGCCGTCTGACCAACCGCTATCACGTGCCGGCGCTGCTGTTCTCGATCGAGGACGGTATCGCGCGCGGCTCTGGTCGCTCGGTGGGCAAAGTTAACCTGTTTGACGCCGTCGAGCGCTGTTCCGACCTGCTGATTCGTCGCGGCGGACATGCCGGTGCGGTGGGTGTGACCATCGAGGCATCCAAGCTCGATGAATTCCGTCGTCGCCTTTCCGCCGTGCTATCGGAGATTCCCGCTGAGGACTTTGAAGACATCGACGAGGTTGCCGCCACGGTCGACCTTTCCGAGCTGAATATCGAGACTATAGAGCAGATTTCCCGTCTTGAGCCGTTTGGCCAGGGCAACAAGGTGCCGCTGCTGGCCGCCGAGGGCGTGACGATGTGCGATCGCGCCGTGGTGGGCAAAACCGGCGAGCACATGCGCTTTGTGGCGACCGATGGCGCCGCGAGCGTGCCGGCCATCATGTTCCGCGTGCCGCAAATCGATAAGCTCATCAACTGCGATAGCGCTGTCGACTTGGTGTTCGAGGCCGTTGCCGAGCATTGGCAGGGGCGTGTGAAGCCCAAGCTCATGATCAAGGATGTTCTGGTCCGCGATACCACGCTGCCCAGCGTCGACGATCCGGCATGCGAGCTTCGTCGTGGCGTGCAGCCGGCGGATTCCGGCCTGCGCCTGGAGTCGCGTAAGCGCGAGACGCTCGCCCAGCTTTCCTATACCGAGCTCACGCGCTCGCTTATCCATAGCTTTATCGGATCGAGCCAGCCGCACCGCGCGCAGGTTGAGGCGCTCGACGCCTTGGCCGATCACCAGAGTGTCTTGGCGGTTATGGGAACGGGCCGCGGCAAGTCGCTCATCTTCCATGTGCATGCCGCGCGTGAGGCGGTGCTTCGCGGACGTGCGAGCATCTTTGTCTATCCGCTGCGTGCGCTTGTTGCCGACCAGGCCTATCACCTCTCGTCGACGATGGCATCGCTTGGCATTGGCGTTGGCGTGCTGACCGGCGAGACCGTGGAGGCCGCACGCGATGACGTGTTCGCCGGCCTAGCTTCAGGCCGCACAGGTATCGTGCTCACGACGCCCGAGTTCCTGTCAATCCACCGTGACCGCTTCGCGCGTTCGGGCCGCATCGGCTTTGTCGTTATCGATGAGGCGCATCATGCCGGTCTTGCCAAGGGCGGCGACCGCAGCGCCTATCTCGACATGCCCGATATCCTCAAAGCCCTGGGCGACCCGGTCGTTATGGCTGCGACGGCCACCGCGACGGCTCCGGTCGTGGCCGAGCTCGCCCGCATGCTGCCGATCACTCGCACGGTGGTCGACGAGACGGTGCGCGAGAACCTGCAGCTCGAGGACGACCGTGATCTTGCAAGTCGCGAGAACCGTTTGGTGTCGATTGTGGCGACGGGGGAAAAGACCGTCATCTACGTCAATTCGCGCGACCAGTCCGTGGCGCTCGCCAAGACGTTGCGCAAGCGTGTGCCCGATTGCGCAACCCATATCGCGTTCTATAACGCGGGGCTTGCGCGTTCCGATCGCCGCCGCGTGGAGGAAGCATTCCGAGACGGAAGCCTCAGCTGCATTGTTTCGACCTCCGCCTTTGGCGAGGGTGTCAACCTACCCGATATCCGCCATGTCGTGCTGTACCACATGCCGTTTGGCGGCATTGAGTTCAACCAGATGAGCGGACGTGCCGGCCGCGATGGCCAGCCCGCCGTGATCCATCTGCTCTATTCGTCGCGCGACGCCCGCATTAACGAGCGCCTGCTCGACTGCTATGCGCCCGAGCGCGACGAGCTCGTCACGCTCTATCGCGCGCTGCAGACCATGTGGCGCTCCAACCGCGGCAAAACCGGGGACGATTCCTTTAGCGCGAGCGATATCGACATCGCGCAGATGTGCCTTGCCATCGATGCGCGCACGCCGGTCGACGAGCGTTCGGTGGAAAGCGGCCTGGGAATCTTCGAAGAGCTTGGTTTCTGTCGAGTTTCGGGGTTTGACGACACTCGTCGCATCGCGATGGCCGAAAACCCCGGCCGCGTGCAATTGAGCAGGTCAATTCGCTATTTGGAGGGCTTGCGCTCGCGCATGGAATTTTCGGCTTTCCGGAGCTGGGCGCTCGATTCGTGCGCTTCTGATATGCTAGCCAAAGTTAACCGCCCGATCGTACCGCGGGCCTAGGGGAAGGGGACCTCGATGGATGCCGCAGCCCGTACCGCCCATGATTCCACCCTCCAGCCGTTTTCGGAGATGGAGCACTATAAGCATGCCGATGAGCTGCGCCCGAGATTATGGCGGACAGCTACGACAAGCTGGAGCGCCTGTGCCTCAAATATATGAATGAGGACGACTTTTCTAAGGTTGAGCAGGCCTACTGCTTTGCCGCCGAGAAGCACTGCAACCAAAAGCGCCGCTCGGGCGAGATGTACATTAACCATCCCGTCGAGGTTGCCATCATTTTGGCCGATCTCAAGATGGACTGCGATGTGGTGTGTGCCGCGCTGCTGCACGATACCGTCGAGGACACCGAGACCTCGCTCACCGATGTTTCCGGCCTGTTTGGCGAAACCGTTGCTGAGCTCGTCGATGGCGTGACCAAGCTCACCAACATCGAAGTCGACAGCATGGACGAGAAGCAGGCGCTCACGCTGCGCAAGATGTTCCTCGCCATGTCCAAGGACATTCGCGTCATCATCGTTAAACTTGCCGACCGTCTGCACAACATGCGTACGCTGGCAGCCCTGCGCGAGGATCGTCGCCTGTTCAAGGCTCGCGAGACCATGGACGTGTATGCGCCCCTGGCCGACCGTCTGGGCATGAGCTCCATTAAATGGGAGCTCGAGGACCTGTCCTTCTTCTACCTTGAACCCGACGCCTACCAGCGCATCGCGCGCATGGTGGCGGAGTCGCGCGAGGTCCGTGAGCGCTATCTGGCCGAGACCATCAAGACACTCACCGACGAACTCAACCGCATTGGCCTGGAGGACTTCCAGATCAACGGCCGCTCCAAGCACTATTGGTCCATCTACCAAAAGATGAAGCGCAAGGGCAAGGAGTTCTCCGAGATCTACGACCTGGTGGCACTGCGCGTCATCACGCATTCGGTGCGCGATTGCTACTCCACGCTCGGCGCGGTGCATACGCTGTGGCACCCCATGCCCGGTCGCTTTAAAGACTATATCGCCATGCCCAAGGTCAATAACTACCAGTCGCTCCACACGACGGTCATCGGCCCTACGGCTCGTCCGCTCGAGATTCAGATTCGAACCTACGAGATGCATGAGCAGGCCGAGTACGGCATTGCCGCCCACTGGCTATATAAGAAGTCGGGCGGATCGTCTGCTTCCAAGACCAATGACGCTCAACGTTTGGACGACCAGATCAACTGGCTCAAGCATTCGCTCGATTGGGCGGCTTCCGACGAGATCACCGATGCCAAGGAATACCTGCACTCGCTGAAGGTCGATCTGTTCGATCAGGAGATCTTTGTCTTCACGCCCAAAGGCGAGGTCATGGCGCTTCGTGCCGGCTCCACGCCGCTCGACTTTGCCTATGCCGTTCACACCGAGGTGGGAAACCACTGCGTCGGCGCCAAAATCAACGGTGCGGTGGCTCCGCTCACGCACGAGATTAAGACGGGTGACCGTGTCGAGATCCTGACGAACAAGAGTTCCAAGCCGTCGCGCGATTGGCTCAAGATCGTTAAGACACCTTCCGCCAAGTCAAAGATCCGCCGCTATTTTGCCGCTGCGACCAAGGACGACGACGCTGCCGCCGGTCGCGATATGCTGGCCAAGGACCTGCGTAAGCGTGGCTATGGCATTTCTACGCCGCGTTCGACGCGTGCACTCAACGCCGTGGCGGAGCAGTTTAACTTCAAGCAGCTCGAGGACCTGTTTGCCGCCGTCGGCGCCGGCAAGGTTGCCCCGCGCGCTGTGGGCAATAAGGTCGAGCAAATCTTGGACCCCAAGCCCGAGGAACAGCTCACCAAGGCCGAGGCTATCGCCGAGGTCGTGAAGCAGCCCGCTCGCGGCTCCAACCGCAAGCCGCAAAAGCGCGGCAAGAGCGCCAGTAACGGCATTATCGTCAAGGGCGAGAGCAACAGCGGCCTGCTGGTCCGTCTGGCTCATTGCTGCAACCCCGTGACGGGTGACGACATCGTCGGCTTCATCACGCGCGGTCGTGGCGTTTCGGTGCATCGCGCCAACTGCCCCAACGTCAAGGGTCTTATGGAACATCCCGAGCGCATGATCGATGTGGAGTGGGACGCGCTGCCGACACCCTCTTCCAGGTCGAGATCGTGGTCGAGTGCCTGGACCGCATGGGCCTGCTCAAGGATGTCACCATTGCCATTGGCGATGCGGGCGGCAATATCCTTTCTGCCGCCACGTCGACCAACCGTGAGGGTATTGCAACCCTGCGCTTTATGGTCGAGATCTCGGACGCGAGCGGTCTGGATCCGCTGCTGGCTTCCATCAGCAGTGTCGATTCGGTCTACGACGCTCGCCGTCTTATGCCCGGCGAAGGCGGAGCTCAGCTCAAGCGCCGTGTGTAGGTGCGAGAGCCTCTCAGCATCATAGATATTGGTTACGTTCGAGGCATCGTTTGGTGCCTCGAACGTATTTTAGAAGGAGGGTATGCGCATGGGCGATATGACTTTGGACCTGACACCCCGAGGTGCAGCTTCGATTGAGGCACTCGTCAACGGCCCGATTCAGACCAACAGTTACGCCGTGATTTCGAATGACGAGTGCTTAATCGTCGATCCGGCGTGGGAGGGCGAGCGTCTTGTGGAGCATATCCGCACCGCGCATCCCGAGGTTCGCGTACTCGGCTCTGTCTGCACGCACGGTCATGCCGACCATGTTGGCGGGGTCGCCGGAGTTCGAGCTGTCGTTGGCGACAGCGCACTATATGAGTTGTGCGCTAAGGACGTGACGGTGCCTCGCGCAAATATCGAGGAGCAGCGCGCCATGTGGGGTATTGAGACGCCCGATCCGGGCGAGCCGACGCGGCTGCTTGCCGAGGGCGATACGATTGAATTGGGCGATATCTGCCTGCAGGTGATCGAGACGCCGGGGCATACGCCGGGCGGCATCGTCCTGTTCGCCGCGACCGAGCAGGGGAACATCGCCTTTGTGGGCGACACGCTTTTCCCGGGCAGCCACGGTCGTACCGATCTTTCCGGCGGTGACGAGGCGGCGATTATGCGTTCGCTCTCCAAACTTGCCAAGACGCTTCCGCCCGATACCGTTTGCTTGACGGGCCATGGCGATTCGACCACGATAGCGCGCGAACTTATGCAGAATCCGTTTATGCAGATGTAGCTCGAAGCCGTCTTTCGAACCACGAAGACCGCTCAATCGTCAAGCTATTTTCCCCAGTGGGTCGATTCTGTGGGGCAAACGGTCAAAATTTGTCCAATCGGATGGTATTCGTGAACAAACGAACGTTTATGCTCGGGTATGTCGTGGTAAAATCTCAGGCGTTATCGGAGCAACCTTACAGGAGGTTTCTTTTATGCTCGTCAACGCAGCAGACATGCTCAAGAAGGCCGAGGCCGGCAAGTACGCTCTCGGTGCCTTCAACACCAACAACCTCGAGTGGACCCTGGCTATTCTCCAGCCGCCGAGGAGGCCAAGTCTCCGCTGATCCTTCAGTGCACCGCTGGTGCCGCTAAGTGGATGGGCGGTTTCAAGGTCTGCGCCGACATGGTCAAGGCTGCCGTCGAGGCCACGGGCGTTACCGTCCCCGTCGCCCTTCACCTCGATCACGGTTCTTACGAGGACTGCTTCAAGTGCATCGAGGCCGGCTTTACGTCCATCATGTATGACGGCTCTCACGAGGAGACCTTCCAGCTTAACCTCGACCGCACCAAGGAGCTCGTTGAGCTTGCCCACTCCAAGGGCATGTCCATCGAGGCCGAGGTCGGCGGCATCGGCGGCACCGAGGACGGCGTGACCTCCAACGGCGAGCTCGCTGACCCCGCTGAGTGCAAGCAGATTGCTGACCTGGGCGTCGACTTCCTCGCCTGCGGTATCGGCAACATCCACGGCGTGTATCCCGCCGACTGGGCTGGCCTTTCCTTCGAGCGTCTGGGCGAGATCAAGGCTCAGACCGGCGACCTGCCCCTCGTTCTGCACGGTGGTACCGGCATTCCCGAGGATCAGATCAAGAAGGCCATCTCCCTGGGTATCTCCAAGATCAACGTCAACACCGATCTGCAGCTCGTCTTCGCCAAGGGCGTTCGCGAGTACATCGAGGCTGGCAAGGATCAGCAGGGCAAGGGCTTTGACCCCCGCAAGCTCCTCAAGCCTGGTCGCGACAACATCGTTGCCCGCACCAAGGAGCTCATGGAGGAGTTTGGCTCCGTCAACAAGGCGTAAGTGTCGCTAAACTTCCCGCCGGAAGCCCCGTCTCCCTACACTGTTTCCTTTGCGCTCACCTGGCTTTGCCAGAAGTCGCGCCAAGGAAACAGTTCCGGGGGACGGGGCTTCCTTTGTTTAACGCCGCAGGGTTACGAGGCTGAATTAAGATGGCTACTGGCTTCGCCAGAAGTCGCGCGACGGAATCAGCTCCGGGGAAACGGGGCCTCCTTTGTTAACTCGCTACAGGGTTACTGGGCTGAATTCATTTTTAGAGGTACCGTTTATCGGTGTTGAGGGTTCCTTTATTGGGGCTTTCTTTTTTATCTCGCTACAATGGGCTTCAAGAGTTCTAATGACTTTGTTAGCGTCGGAATAATTTAGCCAAATATAGTCGGCCGAGATTGACCAATCTCGGCGACCCATTTTAGCCAACACGCCCGCATCTATGACTTTCCTATCGCTTCCCTACATCCCCTCGGCTGGATCCCCCTCACCTTCACCGCCTGGGGGACGGCCTCCACCGAGTAGGTGTCGAGCCCCCTGCCGCGGTAGCTCGGGCCCCGCATCACGAACACCGACGCCTTGTCGAACAGCCTGTCGAGGGCGCAGAGGAGCGTGTCGTCGCCCGTGAAGAACTCATCCCACCCGCTCGGGGCGATGTTGCTCGTGAGGACCATCGCGTTCGGCCCCTCCTTCTCGTAGCGCCTGTCGACGACATCGAAGAACAGGTCGGTGCACGGCCTGTCGTAGACGCATCTCCCACCTCGT
>ENA-OQAA01001508-OQAA01001508.1-human-gut-metagenome-genome-assembly--contig:-NODE-1508-length-11370-cov-13.494174_pt1 | contig 11370 bp, 14 predicted proteins | sample MGYA00242489_ERZ504515 | MGnify/ENA primary metagenome ERZ504515 (study PRJEB26092, sample SAMD00036237) | human gut metagenome | host: Homo sapiens | study: EMG produced TPA metagenomics assembly of...
GGCGCGTGGGCGTTCGTGCGGCGCCTGGTTATCGGGCGCGCGGCGCGGACCGCGTGGGCTCGATGGTGGGAATTGTTCCATAAAACATCATCCAATGACGAGAATAATCAGCACATATTCATTGTAGCTGCCTGCTCCTGTGAATGCTTGCTGCTGGCGCAACCTCAAGGGCGCGTTCACATCAAAGTGAACTAAAGTTATAGAGGTGCGAGGCGCACGATCGACGGCCGACGGTGGCATAAGGCCCGCAGATGAGGAGGTTCCCATGGCAGATCGCGGCATCGTTGCGGTGTTCGGCAGCATGAACATGGACCTTTCGGTGGCGTGCGAGCGCATGCCGCGCGCGGGTGAGACCGTCGGTGGCAGCGGTTTTATCACCAACGCCGGTGGCAAGGGCGCTAACCAGGCCGTCGCCGCCGCGCGCATGGGTGCGCGCACGTGCATGATTGGCGCGGTCGGCCGCGACGCGTTCGGTGCATCGCTCGTGGCGGGGCTTCAGGATGCCGGCGTGGACTGTGACTTTGTGGCGCGTCGCGATGACGTGGAGACGGGAACGGCGACCATCATTCGCTGCGAGGGCGACAACCGCATCGTGCTGTCACCGGGCGCCAACCATGCGCTCGCGGGCGAGGACGTTGCTCACGCGCTGAGGCACCTGGTGCCGATGAGCTCGACGGCGACGCCAGCGATATTGCCCCGGCTGCCGGAAGAAGCGTCTTTATCGCCCAGGGCGAATGTGACCTTGCAGCGACTGCGAGGCGCTTTTCTGCGCTCACGAGCTGGGGTTCTATACGGTCTTTAATCCAGCGCCTGCCTGCGAGTTGCCTGCGGAGGCCTGGCTTGCGGTCGACCTGGTCTGCCCCAACGAGACTGAGTGCCAGGTGCTGACGGGCATCTTGCCCGCGGATGATGCGAGCTGCGTCGCGGCGCTCAATGCCCTGCTCGCCAAGGGTGCCGGGGCTGCGGTCATCACGTTGGGCGGCGCCGGGTCGGTTACGCTCGGCGATGACGGCGAGCCGCTGTGTCTGCCGGCACTTTCGAACACGTTGGTCGATACGACGGCCGCGGGCGATACGTTTATCGGTGCGCTTGCCGCGGCTCGCCTGGAGGGCTTGCCGCTCTTTGAGTGCATGGCCGCGGGTGCTCGCGCCTCGGCGGTGACGGTGTCGCGCTAGGCGCTCAGCAATCGATTCCCACGCGCGCCGAAGTTGAACATTGGTTTGGTTAAACGATAAAGACGGAGAAGCGGAGTAGAACAATGGCAATCAAGAAGCTGATCCTTGATCTGGATATGGGTGTGGACGATGCGATGGCGCTGGCCTATGCCATCGCGAGCCCCGAGGTGGAACTCGTGGGCATCACCACGTGTTTTGGCAACGTGCGCGTCGACCAGTCGGCGCATAACTGCCTGGCGGTGCTCGACCTGTTGGGTCGTCCCGAGGTTCCGGTGTACCTGGGCGCCGATCGTCCCATTAAGGCGACTGAGCCTATACACCGCCGGCGTCCACCACGCTCATCCATGGCAAAAACGGCATTGGCGGGGCGAGCGTGCCCGCGTCGCCGTATGAGCCGGTGGGGGCGACGTCGGCCGACGGTAACGCGGCGGTCGATTATCTGATCGATGCCGCGCGCACCTATGGCCCCGATCTGATCTACGTGGCGACCGGTCCGCTCTCCAACCTGGCACTTGCTTGGAGCGCGATGCGGCGGCGATGATGTCTATCGGTCGCGTGGTCGTGATGGGCGGCGCCCTGACCGTGCCCGGAAACGTGAGTGCGGGCGCCGAGGCCAACATGGCAAGCGATTCCGAGGCGGCCGATGCCGTGCTACGTTCGGGCCGCAAGCTCACTATGGTGGGTCTGGATGTGACGCATCGCGTGGTGCTCACGCGTCGCGACATTGCCGGCTGGACGGGTTCGGGCACCATGGCCGGTTGCGCGTTTGCGAGCATGGTGGAGCACTACATTGGCTCGTACGAGATGAACGCCCCCTACCTGGGTGGCTGCGCGCTGCACGATCCGCTTGCCGTCGCTGTGGCGATTGACCCCACGCTCGTGGGTGCGCTCGGCTGCAATCTGCGTGTTGATCTGCTGGGCGAGTATCGCGGCCGCACCATTTGCGACGAGCGCCGCCTATCCGATCCGGACAAGAGCGCGCTTGTGGCACTGACCGTGGATGCCCCGCGCTTCCTGTCTGAGTTCAAGACACGTATGGCCCGTGTCCTTGGCTAGGCTCGGGATCGAAGCACGCCCATCTGCTCGATGTGGCCGCTGGCGGGCCGACATCTACCGTTCGCCAGCCCGATGGTCCCCGGGGCGGGGAGAGCGCTATAATGCGTTCTGCATCTTGGATTGTTACTCCTGTGTGGAGGCATGCCCAAGAGCAATACAACACAGATTGTTACGTAAGGCATGACCGCAATAGCACTGCTATTGGCTATCATGCCTTTTTCTGTGAGTGTTCTTGAAAGGAGGTTCACCATGCTTGCAATTAAAAAGCTTAACAACAACGCGGTTCTTTGCCGTGACGGACAGGGGCGAGATGTCATCGCCATGGGCAGGGGCGTCGGTTTCGGCGGAGATTTTCCTCGAGAGCTCCCTCTTTCTAAAATCGAGCATACGTTTTACGACATTGATCCTAAAGGACAAGATGTCATGAGGGATCTTCCCTCGGATATCGTGATGTTTGCGGCGAAAGTTATGGACATCGTTGCCAACGAACTGCCCTACGACCTCTCGACCAATGCGACGCTGTTCATGGCTGATCACCTGTCGTTTGCCGTTGCGCGAGCCCAAAAGGGGGTCCGCATCGCGATGCCTCTTGCCTATGAAGTGCGGGAGACGTATCCGAAGGAATACAAGGCTGCCCAGTTTATCGTCATGCGACTCGAGAAGGAGCTCGGAGAGCGGCTTCCCAAGGATGAGATTGCCAGTATTGCGATGAATCTCGTGAACGCACGGGTTGTTGAAGCCGTCAAAGCCACGGCCGAGCCCGCAAAGCAGTTCGACGATATGCTCGAGGACGTTATCGAGATTCTCGAAAGCGATTTCCGCATTATTGTCGACCGCGATTCCTTTGATTTCACCCGCTTCGCCACGCATCTGCGGTACCTGTTCAAGCGCATTCAAGCCGGCGAGTCGCTGAACAGCGCCAACATGCAGATGTACAAGAACTTTCGTGAGGAGTTTCCGCAGTTGGCAGAGTGCGTGAAGCATATCGGTTCCTATTGTCGTGAAACGTGGGACGCCACGCTCTCCGAGGAGGAGGAACTCTATCTGATGATCCATCTCAACCGGATCATCTCCAAAAAAGGATTGTAACCCGTAGCCATTCGGGGCATGACCTTTGCCGATTCGAACAGTAAGCCAAGATTGTGCAAAGGAGCCAATGATGGCAAATTACAAAAAGGTGGCAGAACAGATTCTCTCCACTGTGGGCGGGGCGGAAAACGTGGCTTCGGTTACGCATTGCATGACGCGCCTGCGCTTCAGCCTCAAGGATGAAAGCCTCTCGAATGATGAGAAGCTTGAGGACATCTCGTCTATCATCAGCGTCGTGCACGCCGGAGGGCAGGTGCAGCTGGTGATCGGGCCCACGGTCGACAAGGTCTACGACGAGGTTTGTAAGCAGGGCGGATTCGAGGTCACGGTATCGATTGACGAGGAACTCGATGGCCCTCAGCTTAGCTGGAAGGAGCGCTTGGCACCCAAGCACCTCTTCAATCAGCTGCTCGATGCCGTGAGCGGCGCTATCACCCCGATCCTTCCGATCTTTTGTGTCGCCGGTATCTTCAAGATGCTCGTCATTCTGTTTGGGCCCGAAGGCGCCGGTTTTATGTCCGAAACGAGCGACCTGTATCGGATCCTTTCCCTGGTGGGCGATGCGGCGTACTATTACTTCCCGGTATTTGCTGCCTACAGTTCGGCTAAGAAGTTCAAAACGAGCCCTGTGCTGGCACTGCTCATCGCCGTTGTGATGATTTACCCCGACATGCTCGCTATTGTTGAGGACGGAAAGCTTTTCAGCGTCTTCGGCATCCCCATGCAGCTCGTCAACTACACCCAGGCTGTTCTTCCGGTCATCTTGATCACCTGGGCCCAGTCCTATGTTGAGCGCTTCTTTAAGAAGATCTCGCCTGATATGTTGCGCGTTCTGATCGTACCCGTGGGTACGGTGCTCGTGATGTTGCCGGTCGCGCTGTGCCTCTGCGGCCCTGCCGTCCAATTTGTCATGGGCCTTGTGGCCGATTTCATCATTTGGCTCGCCTCTGTTGCCGGTCCCGCTGCGACCGCGGTTATCGGCGCATTCTGGAATCTGATCATCGCCACCGGCATGCACGTGCCGATCTATACCGCCATATTGCCCGCCGCGCTCCAGAACGGTTACGACGCCATCTTATACCCCGGCGCCGCGGTTGTAGCCTACACCACGCTTGCCATCGCGCTCGCCTATGGCCTGCGCGCTAAGGACAAGGAGAGTCGAGCCATGGGCTGGAACTTGTTCATCACCTATGCCTTCGGTCGCGTGAGTGAGCCCATCATCTACGGCATCCTGTTTCGCGACAAGAAGGCTCTTGCCTGGAACATGATTGGTGGTGCTGTCGGTGGTCTGCTGGTAAGCCTTCTTCATGCCAACGTCTATATCTTCACTGGCGTTGGTTTCCCATGGATGAACGTGCTCATGTTTGCTCAGGATATCATCCCTGGCACCATCGGGTGTCTTGCTGGCGGTGCCGTGACGTTTGCGTTGGCGATGATTTTTGGATTTGAAGGACAGGAGAAGATGCCGTTGAAGTCCAAGAGCGGCGATTCTGAGGCCGTTGAATCCGTCGAAGCATAAGAGGCTACTACACAAATATGCTCCCCAGCCGTTGCGCGGTCCGACCCCTTGGCCGCGCAACGGTACTGTGCTGTTGCGCGGCACTTGCCGAGTCCGTTGCGTTCGACAGTGTGGGCCGGGAATTTGATAGAAAGGACGACACCATAATGTTTAGAGAAGATTTTTTATGGGGCGGGGCTCTGGCTGCAAACCAGTGCGAGGGAGGATGGAACGAAGGCGGTCGCGGTTTAGCCAATTCCGACATGCTGCCGTTTGGCGATCAACGCATGGACGTCATGCGGGGAGACCTTGATCCGCGTGCGTTGGCACCCGACAGCTTCTATCCCGCTCGCAAGGGCATTGATTTTTACCATAGGTACAAGCAGGATATTGAACTGTTTGCCCAGATGGGTTTTAAATGCCTGCGCTTATCAATCGCCTGGAGCCGCATTTTTCCCAAAGGAGACGAAGCCGAGCCCAATGAAGAAGGCCTTGCCTTTTACGAGGATGTTTTTAGGACGTGCCGCGCGCATGGCATTGAGCCTTTGGTGACGCTCAACCACTATGATGTCCCCATGCATCTCGTCGATGCGTATGGCGATGGCGCGATCGCAGGTTGGTCGACCTGTTCGATCGATATTCGCGTACCGTGTTCGAGCGCTATCGGGGATTGGTCAATTATTGGCTGACCTTTAACGAGATCAACATCATGACGCAGGCGTGCTTTATGGCGGCGGGGATCATCTTCGAGCAAGGGGAGAATCGCTATGCAACGGTTCACACGGCCGTGCACCATGTATTGGTTGCGAGTGCCCGTGCGGTCGGGGCGTGTCATGAACTGTGCCCCGGGGCGAAGATCGGTTGCATGCTCAACGCAGGTGTCTTCTATCCGGCTACATGTGATCCGGACGATGTGCTGGCTGCGCAGGCTGAGAATCGCAGCCATTACATGTTTACCGACGTCCAGGTGCGCGGTGCGTACCCGAGCTATGTTCTCAAGGAATACGCCCGCCATGGTTTTGAGGTGCCTATCGGGATGATGACCGCGAAGTACTGGCTGCAAACCTGGTCGATTTCGTCTCGTTTTCGTATTACTCGACGCGCGTCGCAAAAGCGCATGCGGAAGGTCAGTTCGATTCGAACCTTCTTCGCTCGGCGCCTAATCCGTATCTAAAACAGGAGCCTTGGGGGAGGTTTATCGACCCCAAAGGGCTGCGCGTCACCATGAATGAAATCTGGGATCGCTATCAAAAGCCGCTGTTCATCGTCGAAAACGGTTTGGGTGCTCCTGATGTGCCGGAAGATTCGGGTGAAATAGAAGACGACTATCGAGTTGAATACCTGCGGGCCCACATCGAGGCGATGAGGGAGACCGTCGAGCTCGACGGGGTGGAACTCATGGGATATACCTGTTGGGGCCCGATCGATTTGGTTTCGGTCGCCACAGGACAGATGCGTAAGCGCTACGGGTTTATCTATGTCGATCGAGACGATAGCGGTGCGGGCTCGTTTGAGAGACGTAAAAAGAAAAGCTTCGAATGGTACCGACGCGTAATAGCAAGCAATGGCGAAGACCTTGCGTAATAACGTTAAGATGGACAAATGCGCCCGTTGGGGGAATAGTCGTGCCACTTCGCTTGACAACAGGCCAAACTAGCTATTAAACATTTACTATTCTGTTTAGATTGAATTTGCGGTCGTTTAGTTGCCGAGCCACGGGGCGGTCAAGCCACGATGCTCGGCCGCGACCGATGCTAGGGGGAACGATGGCTAAAGCAAGCGTCCGCGAGATCAGCCGCATTACCGGATTTTCGCCCGCAACCGTGTCCAACGCGCTCAACCGCAAGCGCAGCGTGAGCGAGGAGACCGCCAAGGTCATCCTGGAGTGCGCGCAGTCGCTTGGCTATCAGCAGTCGACGCAGCTCGAGAGCATCCAGTTTGTGCTTGCGCGCAAGACGGGCGCCATCCTGGACGAGAGCACCTTCCATCCCGCGGTCATCGAGGGCGTGGAGCGCCAGGCGCGTCGCCATGGCATGAGCACGAGCTTTGTCTCGCTCGACTTTAGCGACCTGGACGCCGTGCGCCCGCAGGTCGAGGGCCTGATCGCCGACCCGTCGGCCGCCATCGTGCTGATGGGTACCGAGCTGGGCGAGGAGGACTACGCCCTGTTCGCCGACGCTGCCGCCCACCTGATTGTGCTCGACGGCTGGAGCGATCGCCAGTACTTCGATGCCGTAGTCATCGCCAACACCGATTCGGTGCTGCGTGCCGTGGAGTACCTTATCGAGAAAGGCCACAGGCAAATCGGCTATCTGGCGGGCGGCCTTCGGATCCGCAACTTTAAGGACCGCGAGCGCGGCTATCGCCAAGCGCTTGAGGACGCGGATCTTGAGGCCAACCCGACATGGCGCGTCACACTGGCACCACGCTCGAAGGTGCTTATCGCGACATGGGCGCATGGCTCGACAGCGTCTCGCGCGACGACCTGCCGACGGCTTTCTTTGCCGAAAACGACGTGCTCGCCGTAGGCGCCATGCGCGCGCTGAACGAGCACGGTATTCGCGTGCCCGAGGATGTCTCGATCATCGGCTTTGACGACCTGTCGTTGGGCGCCTTTTCCAACCCGCCGCTCACCACGGTGCACGTTCCCAAGCACGAGGTGGGCGAGATCGCGGTGCGCCGCCTGGTGGGCAACATCCGCAATCCCAAGAGCTATACCTGCAAGACGGCCGTATCGACCTATTTTGTCGAGCGCCAAAGCGTGCGTGAGATCTAGGCAAAGGCAACGCTGGGCCGTAGGGAGGCAAAGCTCGCTAAGGCAGCCATACATAACGCTACTAAGAGAGGGTCCTTTGGGCCCTCTTTTTGATGCCCTTGTATGTTCAGTTTGTTTACATACCGTTTAGGCTGATTTCTCTACCGTCTACGGGTATTTCGCGTTAAACTTCTAAACAGTAGAGTAAAACATTTAGTAAACAGAACAAAACGAAACATGCGTCTGTTTACTGAACATGTGATTAGGGGAGGACGTACATGGACAAGATCAAGCTCGGCTTTGTGCCCACGCGCCGCAGTATCTTTAGCGCGCCGGACGCAATCAAGCATCGCGGCCTGACGGCTGATCGCCTGCGCGAGATCGGCGTCGACATCGTGGATATCGACGACATCAATGAAGAGGGCCTGCTGTTCGACGACAGCCATATCGAGCCCATCGTCAAGAAATTCCGCGCCGAGGGCGTCGATGGCATTATGCTGTGCCACGCCAACTTTGGCACCGAGTACGTTTGCGCTCGCCTTGCCCGCGAGCTCGGTCTACCCGTACTGCTGTGGGGTCCGCGCGACGAGCGCCCCGAGCCCGACGGCACACGCCTGCGCGATAGCCAGTGCGGCCTGTTCGCCACCGGCAAGGTCCTGCGCCGCTTCCAGGTTCCCTTCACCTACATGACCAACTGCCGCCTGACCGACCCCGAGTTCGAGCGCGGCGTTTGGGACTTTTTGGCCGTTTGCAACGTGGTCAAGACCTTCAAGCACACCCGCATCCTGCAGATGGCCACCCGTCCGTTCGACTTCTGGTCGACCATGTGCAACGAGGGCGAGCTGCTCGAGAAGTTCAACATCCAGCTTTCGCCTATCCCCATGACCGAACTTGTCCAGGCTGTGCGCGACGCCCAGGCCGACGAGCAGGCCATGGCCGCCATGCTTGCCCACATCAACGACAGCTTTGAGATCTGCATCCCCGAGGACAAGGTCCCCGCGGTCGCCGGTCTTGCCATCGCCATGAAGCGCTTGGTCGAGAAGTATGGCTGCAACGCCGGTGCCATTCAGTGCTGGAACGCTCTGCAGGACGAGCTGGGCATTATGCCCTGCGCCGCCAACGCCATCCTCAACGAGATGGGCATTCCTATCGTATGCGAGACCGATATCCACGGCGCCATCACCGCGCTGATGGTCGAGGCCGCCGACCTGGGCCGTCACCGCGGCATGTTCGCCGACTGGACCGTGCGCCATCCCGATAACGAGAACGGCGAGCTGCTGCAGCATTGCGGCCCCTGGCCCTGCAGCTGCGCGGCCGTCAAGCCCAAGCTCACCTACCCGCTGGCTTTCGATCACCCCGGCGCGCTGACGGCCGAGGCCAAGCACGGCGACCTCACCCTTGCCCGCTTTGACGGTGACAACGGCGAGTACTCGCTGCTACTGGGCACGCCCGCGGCATCGACGGCCCGGCCGGCATGGGCACCTACCTGTGGGTCGAGGTCGACAACCTCAAGCGCCTCGAGGCCAAGATCGTTGAGGGTCCCTACATCCACCACTGCGTCGCCATTCATGCCAACGTGGTGCCGGTGCTCTACGAGGCGTGCAAGTATATCGCATCGCCCCCGACCTGTACGACCCCATCGAAGAAGACGTTAAAGCCTACCTGCGAGGAGAGTAGAAATGGCAACTATCGAAGAGCTTGAGTCCCTGCGTTGGGACCTTCGCCGCGATTGCGTCGATATCATCATGCTGGCGCCGGCGGCCACATCGGCGGCGACATGTCGGTGATCGACGCCCTCATGACCCTCTACGCCAACCACCTCAACATTTCGCCCGAGACCGTCGACGATCCCAATCGCGACCGCTTCGTGCTCTCTAAGGCCACGCCATGGAGCTTACTACGCGGTGCTCTGCCACGAGGCTATCTTGACCTCGACGACGTCAAGGCCCGCTTCTCCAAGTTCGGCAGCCCCTACATCGGCCACCCCAACAACAAGCTCAAGGGCATCGAGATGAACTCGGGCTCGTTGGGTCACGGCCTGCCCGTGGCCGTGGGCATGGCGCTCGCCGGCAAGATGGACGGCCGCGACTACCGCGTCTACACCATCATGGGCGATGGCGAGCTTGCCGAGGGCTCGGTCTGGGAGGGCGCCATGAGCGGCGGCAACTACCAGCTCGATAATCTGTGCGCGCTCGTGGACCGCAACCGCCTGCAGATCAGCGGCAGCACCGAGGACGTCATGAAGCAGGATTCGCAGGAGGAGCGCTGGGCCGCCTTCGGTTGGAACGTGCTGTCCATTCCGGGCAACGACGTCCAGGCCATCGACGCCGCGCTGACGCTGGCCGCCGAGACCAAGGGTAAGCCCACGGTCATCATCCTCAACACGGTGAAGGGCTACGGCTCGCCGGTTATGGAGGACAAGGCCGCCTGGCATCATCACCTGCCCAACGATGAGGAATATGCCAGATTATCGCCGATTTCGCTGCCCATAAGGAGGCTATCAATGGCTAACAAGATCGCCAACCGCAAGGTATCTGCGACACGCTGCTCGAGGCCGCCGCAACTGACAAGGACATCGTCGTCCTGTGTTCCGACTCCCGCGGCTCTGCATCGCTCACGCCGTTCTTTGACCAGTATCCCCAGCAGTCCATTGAGGTCGGCATCGCCGAGCAGGACCTGGTGAGCATCGCCGCCGGTATGGCTCGTGCGGCAAGAAGGCCTGGGCCGCCTCGCCGGCGTCCTTTGTGACCACGCGTTCGTATGAGCAGTGCAAGGTCGACGTTTCGTACTCCAACACCAACGTCAAGCTCATCGGCATCTCGGGCGGCGTGTCCTACGGCGCTTTGGGCATGAGCCATCACTCCGCGCAGGATATCGCCGCCATGAGCGCGATTCCCAACATGCGCGTGTATCTGCCGAGCGACCGCTTCCAGACCGCCGAGCTCGTGCGGGCCCTGGTCGCCGATAACAAACCGGCCTACATCCGCGTGGGCCGCAACCCGGTCGAGGACGTGTACACCGAGGACGAGTGCCCGTTCCAGATGGATCGCGCCACCTGGGTACGCCGCGGCACCGATGTAACGCTCGTCGCTACCGGCGAGATGGTCCGCCATGCCGTGGACGCTGCCGACCTGCTGGCCGAGCAGGGCATCTCGGCAACGGTACTCGACATGTACTGCGTCAAGCCGCTCGACGCCGAGGCCGTGATTGAGGCCGCCGGTGCCACGCGCGCCGTCGTGACCGTCGAGGAGCACAGCCCCTTCGGCGGTCTGGGCTCTATGGTCGCGCAGGTGGTGGGCGAGCATTGCCCGCGTCCGGTCAAGTGTCTCTCCCTGCCCGACGCGCCGGTCATCACTGGCACGAGCCCCGAGGTCTTTGCGCACTACGGTCTGACGGGTGTCGGAATCGCCAAGACCGTTGCCGAGTTCCTGCCCGCAGAGTAACTGGAATGTGACAAAGGGACCGTCCCTTTGTCACATTCGTTTTGAAAGGGGTGGCCATGGGCCGCTACATCATCGGAATCGATCAATCCACGCAGGGCACCAAGCGCTGCTGGTGGACGAGGGCGGCCATTTGATTCATCGTGCCGACCGTTCGCATCGCCAGATTGTCAACGAGGCCGGCTGGGTGAGCCATGATCCGGCCGAGATTGCCACCAATGTGCTGGCCGTGGCGCGTGCCGTGGTGGAGGAGACCGGGGTCGATCCGGCCGACGTCGCCGGCATCGGCATCTCCAACCAGCGCGAGACCACCGTTGCATGGAACCGCACGACGGGCGAGCACTGTGCGACGCGTGG
>ENA-OQAA01001512-OQAA01001512.1-human-gut-metagenome-genome-assembly--contig:-NODE-1512-length-11349-cov-1.374176_pt1 | contig 11349 bp, 20 predicted proteins | sample MGYA00242489_ERZ504515 | MGnify/ENA primary metagenome ERZ504515 (study PRJEB26092, sample SAMD00036237) | human gut metagenome | host: Homo sapiens | study: EMG produced TPA metagenomics assembly of...
GGCAGCTGATATTTGTCATCCAGTACGCTACGATGGCAATCACGCTGCCGCCAAGCAGAATGCCGACAATATCCTTCGTCAGCTCCAAGCTTGCCACTGCGGCAATCATAAAGGCAATATAAATAGCCAAACCGCCAAGACGCGGCATAATCTTCTTATGCACCTTGCGGTTATCGGGCTTGTCAATCGCGCCGATTTTAAAGGCTAATGTTTTAATATAAGGGGTCAATATATAGCTTACCAAAGCGGCAAGCAGAAAGGGAAAACCGTAAGCACTTAACATTTATTTCTTTCTCCACCGAAACCTGATTCCTTGCACACGAAAAACACTAAACTATTCGTTCCTTATATAGTATAACATTTTTGACACTTGCGTCAATTACTTTTATTACAAAAATGCTGTAATAAACCTTTTTTTCCGCAAAATTATCCCAAATTATTCCCATTTATTATAGCATAATATCATCAAGGGAATATATCCTTTTGGCATAACTTATATGTTGTTTGGGTTCTCCGGATGTTGCCTTTTAAAAATTCTTACGGATTTATCTCATATCGCAGACTTTTTACAGATGATTTTTCCGAAATAATCACCGTTAAGGCTTTTTTAACTTCACTTTGCTCCTGTCTGCTGTAAATCTGCTCTAAAAAAAGTCAAGTAAACTCCTCTATCGTAACAAAGCGAAAATTTATGTTAAATTTATAGTTTTTTTGTCCATTTTCTGCTAAAATTAAATTTAAGAAAGGGAGGGATGAGAATGCTGTCCAAGAGCTCATTTTTCACAACAATTCTGCTGCTTCTGCCTGCTATGGCAAGCGCACAGACAGCAGATGATGATCTGCAGCTGGAGCTGCGTTATTATGCACCTAAACTGAAATTTACATCTCACGGAATTGTGCCTGCTGCTTACAGTAATTTCCGCGATACGCTCAACATTAAAAACGGTAATGCACCCGAATACAGGCTAAGCGGCAAAAACTGGTATGTAGATTACATCGCTATCCACGAAAAAGGCTATGCTTCGCACCACATACCGGCACCAGGCAGCCTGATTCCGGCGGACAGCCGCACCAAGCTGAATCTGGACTATGCTTCCTTTAACTATCTTTCTCCCATCAAAACAACTGAAAACGGCACCGCCTACTGGCTCGCAGGCCTGCGCTGTTACCGCTTCGATACTGCGTTGCAGTTCAGCAGTCCCGTACTTAATAAAAAGTGTGCTAAGCAGCTGAACCAGTTCGCCCCTGCCTTCGGCATCGGCGGCAAGCATTACCTTGATGAGGCACACCGGCTGCAGCTTTACAGCGAGCTTTCCGGCTTGCCCTTAGGCGGCCGCGGGCACACCTACGACCTTGATATCGGCGTAAAATACAGTCCTTGTAAAAACCTCAGCGCCAACGCCGGCTACCGTGTTCTGGATTTGAAAATCAAAAACGATGACGGCACCGGTCTGTACAAGCTTTCCGGTTGGTACGGCGGCCTGAGCTACAGCTTTTAACATTTTATTATGAAAACCAAAGAGGAGGTTCCGGCATGAAAACAATCACCGCTTTACTTATGGCAACACTTATTATGTGTCCCTGCAGCAGCATCATGGCTAAAAATCCTGCTGCCTCTGTAACCGACAAAGCGCAAAAGGCATCAATTTCTACCATTAAAGATTTGGATAACGGGCGTTTGTACGTAATGGATTATACGGCAGACTATAAGCTGGACAAAATGCTGCAGCAGAATATCAACAGCGTTGACACCATGCTGGCCTTCGTCGGCAGGGAGCTTCTCGGCGCAGCCAAACCGGCTCCGGGCGCATTGACGCCGGCTGCAGTGCCTTCGCCGGACGCACGGAAGAAGGCAAGCCTATCTACGGACGCAACTTTGACTATAAAATGAAAATGACTGCCGTAATGGTACGTACTGCTCCTAAGGACGGCTATCGCTCGTATCGGTATGGCGGATGCAGGCTGGGTAGGCTACGATATCGGCAGCCTCAGCGACGGCAAGAGTGATTTATCGGCAGCAGTAGCAATGCCATACCTGATTATGGACGGTATGAACGAAAAGGGCCTTGCTGTCAGCGTGCTGAAGCTGGACGGCAAGCCTACGCACCAACGCACCGGCAAGCCTCAGATTACAACAACAGCTGCTCTGCGCCTGATGCTTGATAAGGCAGCCAATGTAGACGAAGCTTTAGCATTATTGGAAAAATATGATATGAATTCATCTATGGAAACTGCCAACTTCCATTTTCTGCTCAGCGATGCAGACGGAAAAAACGTTGTTTTGGAATATACTATTGATGATATGACTGTTATCGATACCAATTATGTTGCCAACCATTATCTGGCACCCAAAATGCATGGATTGGGACACGCCTATGACCGCTTTGCTGTACTGGATTCTGCTGTAAAGTTTAAAAAGAGCATCTTTACGCCCTTTGAAGCTATGTCCCTGCTTTCCCTTGTCAGCCAGCCGGAAACCGAAGAAGCAACCAGCATGACGCAATGGTCCGTAGTATATAATCTGCATGACCTGACAGCGCAGGTTGCCATCCGCAGAAATTATGATAAGCTGTTCAACTTTACGCTGGCAGATTTAAGCGGCAAGGCTAAAATCTAAATTATAACCATATACCTTACGCAAAAAGAAGCTGACAGGCACCTATGTGCCGCAGCTTCTTTTTTGTATGACCTCTTTCAGCAGTCCCAGCCAGCCTGCTGCTTCTCCTGCTCATCCATCTGCAGGCGCACCCGCTGCGCCGTACTGCGCACAGCGACAGTGTGTCCCTCCAAAGCTGCGAAGGGTGCAAACTGCGCTGCCCGCTCTGCCAGCGGCATCTGCCGGTGCCGCTTTGATACATGATGCGGCAAATTGATAATATCCTCATAACTATCGTTCATGCCTTGTGACCTCCTATCTGTTCGTTGCGCTCCTTTGCTGTTGCCCCGTCAAGCAGGCTCATGCCCTTCAAAATGGAATTCTTGCCAAAGCGCCGCTTAATCTCCAGCTGTGCCTGCTGCAATCTGTTTTCGCGCTGCCATGCAGCCTGCTGCACTGCCTCATTCCCAAAGTTAAACAAGCTCAGCTCCTGTTCCTGCTTCTTGGCAGCAGCCTGCGCCGGAAGCACATGATTCGCCGCCAAGGTCAGCCTCCGCACCAAAAGATTGCTGTCCGTAATGCGCTCGTACAAATCCGCTGCCGCCTGCACCAGCAATTTAGTGATGAAGAAAAACACCCCAGATTAAAGCTGCCATGCGCATGCTGCGGCACCCTGCGCCCGTAACAGTCAATCTTCACCACACCCTGGTAGCTGCTGCCCTGCTTCAGATTGTCGATATCATAGCCCACCGTAAGCACTATCTGGTCGGTCACCAGCGCCTTGCTCACCAGCTCCAGCGCCAACGCATCTGCCATCTCACGCAGCACCAAAAGTGCCTCCGCCGATTCATACGCACGATGCAGCACCTGCCCCGAGCTCAGGCTGCAGACCTGCGGCCGGTATCCCTTCACATCGGCAATCGTACAAGGCTCCCAGCCCCAGGCGTGGTCAATCAAAAGCTCCGCATTTTTTCCGAAAAGACGGTACAGCAGCTCTTCATTATATACCGAGCAGCGCGCTATATCTCCCATAGTATATATGCCCCGCGCCTCCAGCTTGCTCGCGTAGCCACGGCCGACGCGCCAGAAATCCGTCAGCGGCCGATGCTGCCACAGCTCACGCCGGTAGCTCTGCTCGTCCAGCTCCGCAATCCGCACGCCGTTGGCATCCGCCGCAATATGCTTCGCCCGCACATCCATCGCCACCTTCGCCAAAAACAAATTAGTGCCGATGCCTGCAGTAGCGGTAATACCTGTTTCGCGCAAAACATCCAAAATAATCCGCATCGCCAGCTCCCGCGCCGACAATCCGTAAAGCTCAAAATATTGCGTTACATCCATAAACACCTCGTCCACAGAATAGACGATGATATCCTCCGGCGCCACATAACGCAGATAAATTTCGTAAATTCGCGTGCTGTATTCCATATAATAGGCCATACGCGGCGGCGCAATAATAAAATCCAGTGCCAGCTGCGGCTCGCTCTGCAGCTGCGCATAAGAGCACGACGAACCGCAAAGCTGCCTGCCGGGAGCAGCAAAACGCCGTGCGGCATTTATCTGCTGCACACGCTGCTTCACCTCAAACAAGCGCCCGCGCCCCGGAATACCATAGCTTTTCAGCGAAGCGTCACCGCCAGACAAATAGTTTTATCCGTCCGCCGTTCATCTGCCACTACCAGATTAGTATCCAGAGGATCAAGTCCGCGCTCGCGACATTCTACCGACGCATAAAACGATTTTAAATCTATAGAAATATAAGTACGCTGCAACTTTTTCTTCTCCTTTACTATCTGTTTTGTTTCTATTATAGCACTTTCAAACGTACATGTCTGTAATATTATAAAAATATTTTCGTATTTATAGTAAAAGAAAATCCCCTGCCGGCGAACAGGCAGGGGAAGAAAGTATAATCTTATTCATGCTTCTCCGGAAATTTAGGTCTGGGGAAGTTAGGACCGGACGGCTTAAGCGTAAAGCCACGGCCGAAGACATCGTTAACATCACTGATAATCATAAAAGCACTGGGTCAATCTCTCGCACAATGGAGCGTACCTTCGCCAGCTGTGTCAGCTTGATGACTACGAAAACCAGCTCGCGGTGACGATGCGTAAAGCAGCCCTCGCCGCTGATATAGGTAACACCGCGGCCAACGATTTTAATAATCGCTTCCGCAATTTTCTCGTGATGCTCGCTGATGATAATAACCTTCTTTTTATAATCAAAGCCTGTCGTAAACGCATTACAGGTTTTGGTCATCACAAAAAAGGTAAGCAATGTGTACAACACCGGCTCAATACCGAATAAGGAAACACTGGCCAGCAGCAGGCAGATGTTGAAGGCAAAACCAGTTGTACTAATAGAGATAGAATAATTTTTCTGGATAATAGCGCCGATAATATCCGTACCGCCGCTGGAGCCGCCCACGCGGTACATGCACGCGGCACCGATGCCGTAAAGCACACCGCCGGCAATGCAGGCCAGCAGCTTGTCATGCACTACAGTATAGTTTGACAGAAAATGAAAGAAATCCAAAGATACAGAAAAAGCAATAATACCATACAGCGCGCTGATAGTATATTCACGGTCCATATACTTATAGGCTAAAAAGAACAGTGGCACATTGCAGATTAAGCTGGTAGCGCCCATCGGCAGGCCGGCAACATAATAGGCAAGTACGGCAACGCCGCCGATGCCGCCGCTGAGCATCTTATTAGGCATATAAAAGGTATTCATGGCAATACCCATAATCGCACAGGCCAAGGTCACCATAGCATAATGGTAAATTTTTTTCTTCAAAGCGGGATTCATAAAATTCTCCTTTGCAAGCAAAATATTCTGAATATGTTTTTTATGTATATATTGTAACACTTTAACGCAGAAAGGCAACTACTAAATATTTTTTCTCGCCAAAATCCCGAACGTTCGAAAAAAATTCTTGCTATGCAGGCATAAGCAGTATAAAATAATACTGTATACAACATTAGGCAGGTGAACTTATAATGAAGCAAATAAAAGAAACGGCATATGCCAAAATAAATCTGGGACTTGATATTCTCGGCAAGCGTGAGGACGGCTACCACGAGGTAAGTATGATTATGCAAAGCGTCGGCCTGAGCGACGAGGTTGTTATCAGCAAGGGTAACGGCATTCAGATCAGCTGCAATCTGCACAACCTCAGTTGCGGTCCTGACAACCTGGCTACAGAGCAGCCGCATTGCTCGCAGGTCACTGCGATATTATTCCGAACGTTCACATCGCCTTGAACAAAAAAATTTTTCTAGCGGCAGGACTGGCAGGTGGCAGCAGTGATGCGGCAGCAGTTTTGCGCGGTCTGAACCGTTACTGGGAGCTTAACCTGGAAAATTATGAGCTGGAACAGCTCGCTGCGCAGTTGGGCAGCGATATCCCATTCTGCATCGAAGGCGGCACCATGCTGGCAACAGGTCGCGGCGAAGTCCTCATCAAGCTGGAGGACATGCCCGAAACCTGGCTGGTACTGGCCAAGCCCCGCGGACTGGAGGTTTCCACCGCCTGGGTTTACAAGAACTTAAACACGGCCGTGTAGTACATGCACCCTGCATCTGGCAGCTGGAAGCATATCTGCGCGAAGGCGGCAAGCATCGTTCCCTATATGGGCAATGTTTTAGAAACAGTTACAATCCCGGCACACCCCGTTATAGCTCTATTAAGGCTGCTATGCTGGGAGCAGGCGCCTACTATTCTCTTATGAGCGGCAGCGGCCCGACCGTCTTCGGCCTTACTGCTGACAAAGAAACTGCCAAGCGCGTACAGCAGGCACTGACAGATTTTGATGTAGAAACAGCAATTACGACAACTATCGGAAGGAGAAACTAATATGTCCGGACATTTGCAGCCTATAAAACTAGACAGCTACAAGCCTCTGCGTGAGCTTGTCTGTGAAAATATCCGTCAAGCTATTATTGACGGCACCTTCAGCCCCGGCGAACGCCTCATGGAAATCCAGCTGGCTGACGAAATGGGCGTAAGCCGTACGCCCGTGCGCGAAGCAATCCGTAAGCTGGAGCTGGAAGCTTTGTAGTTATGATTCCCCGTCGCGGTACCTATGTTGCCGATATTTCCATTAAAGATATCACCGAAATTTACGAAATCCGTATCAGCCTTGATATTCTGGCTGCCGGTCTGGCTGCCGAGCGTATTACGGATGAGGAGCTTGAACAGCTTAACGGTTATCTTATCGAAATTGGCCAGCATATCGCCAACAATGATATGGATAAAATCGTCGAAGTAGATACTGCCTTCCATGATATGTTATACACTGCCAGCCGCAACGAGCGTCTGCGCAGCATCATCAATAACCTGCGCGAGCAGATGACTACTATCCGCGGCCGTTCTATGAGCTACCCGGGACGTTTAGTGGAAACCATGGACGAACATCGCAATCTGGTAGAAGCAATTGCCGCACATGATGTAGAACGTGCGCAATACGCAGCCCGTATCCATCTGGAAAACGCCGAGCACACCCTCATGCGTTCCCTCAGCGAGCATCTGCCGCAGAAGAAGGCGTAAGCATGACAACTGCTAATATAGATGCTTTTATTGTAGCAGGCGGCCTCAGTCCCTGGCTGAAGTCCTATGCCGGCACCGAACACCGCTGCCTGGCACCGCTTGGCGATAAGCGCCTCATAGACTATATCATTGCAGCCCTGCAGGGAAGCGGACGCATCCGCCGTATTGTCGTAGCTGCCCGCCCCGAAGCTTGGCGCTTTTAGAGGTACGTTACCGGCCGACGTTCTGCTGTGTGAAGCCGCAGGCGACCTGCCGGCTACAGCCGTCGCTGCCTCCGAAGCCTTAGGTCCTGATGCCAGCGAAAAGCTGCTAGGAGTATGCGACGACATTCCGCTGCTGACCTCCCTTGCAGTACGCGACTTTCTTGCAGCCTGCAATGCCTTCCCCGAAAGCCAGCTTTATTATCCCATCATCCAAGGATGCCTGCCTGAGTGCTTATCCCGATGCAAAGCGTACCTACGGCAAGTTGCGCGACGGCATCTTTACCGGCGGCAATATGATGCTGATGGCCAAAGAGATTATTCCCGGCGGCCAGCAAAAAGCACGCGAAATCTTTGCCCGCCGCAAATCACCGCTTAAGCTGTGCAACTGGCTCGGATGGGGCTTCTTGATAAAGCTCCTGTGCCATCGTCTGACAGTGGCCGATGCGGAAACACGCACCTCCGCACTTCTGGAAATGCGCTGCAAAGCCATCATCACCCGTCATGCCTGTATCGGCATGGATATAGATAAACCAAGTGATTTAGAACTTGCAAGGAGGACGCTTACATATGGTAAAAGCCAAAAGAATTGAACGCGTAGCAGCGTTAAGTAAACTTTTAGCCGATCATCCATATCGGCTGTTTTCATTTTCATATTTCTGCAAAAAAATTTGCTATCGCCAAATCCACCCTCAGCGAGGATGTTTTAGCCGTAAAATCCGGACTGGAGCTTTACGGCCTCGGCAAGGTAGAAACCGTTTCCGGCGCTGCCGGCGGTGTACGCTTTATCCCCGGCCATCTGCCGGAGGACGACGCAGCCTTCTTGGAAGAGCTTGCTGCCCGTCTCACCTCCCCGGACCGCATCCTGCCCGGCGGTATGCTTTATACTACCGATATTCTCTGCCATCCGGAAACCGTAGTGCGTCTGGGTGAAATCTTCATGCTCCGTCTGCAGGAGCTGGCACCGGACTGCATCATGACGGTTGAAACAAGCGGTATTCCGCTGGCTATGCAAACTGCGCGTGCATTTAACGTGCCTCTTGTCATCGCCCGTCACACCAGTGATATTACCGAAGGCAGCACCGTCAACATCAATTACGTCAGCGGCTCCACCAAGGTTATCCAAAACATGGCCATGCCCAAGCGCGCATTGCAGCCCGGCAGCCGTGTGCTGATTGTGGATGATGTTATGAAGGGCGGTGGCACCGCCAAAGGCATGATTGCTTTGGCTCACGAAGTCGGCGCTCAGGTTGTAGCAAAGCCTTTTTAATCGCCACCGCTGCACCGGACCGCAAGCTGGTAGAAGATTACACTGCCTTCTTCACCCTGCATAACGTAGACGAAGAACAGCAGAAAGTAACATTGGAAGTAAATAAATAATATAGAATACATAAGGCTGGCTAGAAGGTATTTTTAGATGATGCCTTATGGGCAGACCGAATTTTTATCAACTATAAACTACGTCAGGCTGTTTGGAAGGTATCAGATGCTAAAACGACGGTGACGACGGCGTACTACTTGTACGTCTAGGAAACGTTGTGACGCAGATGATGCCTTATAGACAGTCAGGAAAGGAAGAACTCACATGTCAGAATTAGTAGCAATAATCCTCGCCGCAGGCAAAGGCACAAGAATGCGCAGCAAATACCCCAAAGTACTGCACAAGGTAGGCGGCAAGCCCATGTTGCAGCACGTAATTGACGCTGCAAGCGCTGCCGGCGCAGACAAAAAGGTTGTTATCGTCGGCCATGAGGCAGAACTGGTAGAAGCAATGGTAGGCAATCAGGGAACCATCGCCCTGCAGGCCCAGCAGCTTGGCACCGGCCACGCTGTAATGCAGACTGCCGATACCCTGAAGGACTTCCACGGCACTGCGCTCATCCTGTGCGGCGACACCCCGCTGCTGGACGGCGAAGAGCTGAAAAAAATTCTGCGAAGCACATCAGGAAAGCGGCGCTGCTGCTACCGTACTTACGGCAATTATGGACGATCCGTTCGGCTACGGCCGCATTGTACGCGATGCTGACGGCAATGTACAGGGCATCGTAGAGCAGAAGGATGCTACCGAAGAACAGAAAGCTATCAAGGAAATCAACACCGGTATTTACTGCATGGAATGCCCGCAAATGTTTGACGTGCTGGCTACCCTGACTAACGACAACGCGCAGGGCGAATATTACCTGACTGACGTACTGCAAAAGCTCAACGAAGCAGGTGCTAAGGTTGGCGGTATTTCCACTGCCGACAGCGATATGGTTATGGGTATCAACTCCCGCAAGCAGCTTTCCGTTGCTGAAGGCGTTATGCGCCAACGCATTTTGGATAAGCTGATGGATGCAGCGTAACCATTATGGATCCTGCCAGCACCTTCATCGAAGCAAGCGTAAAAATCGGCCGCGAATACCGTTATTTATCCCTACACCTGGCTGGAAGGTACAACTGAAATCGGCGAGGACTGCGAAATCGGTCCTAACGCCCGCTTTACTAATGTAAAAATCGGTGACGACAACCATCTGCAATTCATCTACGGCCATGACTGCGAGGTTAAAAACCACGTTACCGCCGGTCCGTACGTTCATCTGCGTCCCGACACCGTTATCAGCGACCACGTTAAAATCGGCAACTATGTAGAGGTTAAAAACTCTAACGTAGGCGAAGGCACCAAGCTGCCTCACCTCCACCTACATGGCGACACGAGTATCGCAGCGCGGTTAACATGGGCTGCGGCTGCATCACAGTCAACTACGACGCAAGAAGAAGCACCGCACCGTTATAGGTGACAACGCCTTCGTCGGCTGCAACACCAACCTTGTTGCACCTGTAACCGTACAGGCCAACACCTACATCGGTACAGGCAGCACTATCACCAAGGAAGTACCCGAAAATGCTCTGGGCATTGCACGTGCCCGTCAGAAAAATATCGAAGGCTGGGCCGAAAAATACCGTAACGAGGATAAATAAGCTTTTATAGTCACATATGTGTCAAAAAGTTTACAAAAAACTTGTGATTTAACGTGTTTTTTGTGTATAATTAAATTTAAGTAAAGTTTTGCTCATCGCACCAGCAAACTACAACAAGGTAATTTTGGAGGGATTGGACATGTTGTCTGACGAGAATAAGTTAAGAATATTTACCGGTAATGCAAACCCTGATCTGGCACGCGAAATCGCTGCTTACCTCGGAACCACCCGTTGGTGATTCTGTAGTTAACCGTTTCAACAACGGCGAAGTTCAGGTAATGATTAACGAAAGTGTACGTGGCAAGGATATCTTCATTGTACAACCGACCTGCGGCCCTATCGTTAACGATAACGTAATGGAGCTTTTGATTATGGCTGATGCCTTCAAACGCGCCAGCGCTAACCACATCACTGCTGTTATCCCCTACTATGCTATGCACGCCAGGACCGCAAAGCACGCGGCCGTGAGCCTATCACTGCTAAGCTGATGGCAGACCTGCTGGAAACTGCAGGCATTACCCGTGTAGTAACCATCGACCTGCACGCTGCACAAATTCAAGGCTTCTTCAACATCCCCTTTGACCATATGCCGCGGCCCGCTGATGGCAGAATACATTAAATCCAAGAATCTGGAAGACATGGTTGTTATCTCTCCGGACCTTGGTGGCGTAAGCCGTGCCCGCAATTTCGCTGAAATGCTGAATGCACCGCTGGCTATCATCGACAAACGTCGTCCGGAACCCGGCGTTGCTGAGGTTATGAACCTGATTGGCGACGTTAAAGGCAAAACCTGCATCATGGTAGACGACATGGTTGATACCGCAGGCTCCCTGACCGAAGGCGCACGTGCCCTGAAGAAATTTGGTGCTAAAGAAGTATATGCATGCTGCACTCACCCGATCCTGACCGATCCGGCACTGTCCCGCATTGCTCAATCCGATATCACCGAGCTGGTTGTTACCAACACCATTCCTCTGGCTCCTTCCAAAAAGCACCCGAAAATTAAGGTGCTTCCATTCGACTCGATGCGATTCCATAACG
>ENA-OQAA01001513-OQAA01001513.1-human-gut-metagenome-genome-assembly--contig:-NODE-1513-length-11345-cov-1.845873_pt1 | contig 11345 bp, 17 predicted proteins | sample MGYA00242489_ERZ504515 | MGnify/ENA primary metagenome ERZ504515 (study PRJEB26092, sample SAMD00036237) | human gut metagenome | host: Homo sapiens | study: EMG produced TPA metagenomics assembly of...
ATACGAAGTTAGAAAGCATCTTCTTTCCTTCCTGTGTGTGAAGTACTTCCGGATGGAATTGTGTTGCATATAATTTTTTCTCTACGTTCTGTACTGCTGCCACCGGACAGTCTGCCGTGTGCGCAATGATATCAAATTCCGGTGCTGCTTTTGAAATATAGTCGTTATGGCTCATCCAGCAGATTGTCTTCTCGGAAATATCTGTAAACAATTGGGATGTTGTATCCACTGTCACTTCAATCTTTCCATACTCGCGAACCGGAGCCTTCTCTACTGTTCCGCCCAATAGGTGCATCATCAGCTGGGAACCGTAACAGATTCCAAGCACTGGTATTCCAAGCTCGAACAATTCTTTGTCGTATGTCGGTGAATCTGCCTCATACGCACTGTTAGGTCCGCCTGTCAAAATGATTCCTTTTGGATTCATCGCTTTAATTTCTTCCAGATTTTTCTTGTAAGAATATATTTCGCAATATACATTACATTCTCTGACACGTCTTGCAATTAATTGATTATATTGTCCCCCAAAGTCAAGGACGATGACCGTTTCGTTCTTCACAAAAATATCCTCCTACTTTTTAATGAATAGATTTATTATATAAGAGCTTTGTTTGATTTACAAGTCCTTATCGGTTAATTCTTTCTATACTGCACTTCTTCCCTGTCGTTTACCACTAAAACAGTATTCCAATGTGATATACCACAAACGCCATGATCCATGCGATTACGCATTGTCCGATGACCATAGCCACCGCCCATTTCCCGCCAAGTTCACGTTTTACAGATGCGATTGCAGCAACGCACGGTGTATAAAGCAGACAGAATACTAAGAGTGCAGCTGCGCCGACTGTCGTCAGGCTTCCCTGCAAAGTCACTGTGCTTCCAAACAACACCGTAAGCGATGAGACCACGCTTTCTTTAGCGAGAAATCCTGAGATCAAGCTGTCACAATTCTCCAGTCTCCAAATCCAACCGGAATAAAGATTGGAGCAAGTGCTCCTGCGACAAGAGCCAGAATACTATGTTGTGAATCGGATACCATGTTCAGCCCTGTATCAAAGTTCTGCAAAAACCATATGACGATCGTCGCAATGAATATAACCGTAAATGCTCTCTGCAAGAAGTCTTTTGCCTTATCCCATAACAAATGTCCCACATTCTTTGCTCCCGGCATACGATAGTTTGGAAGTTCCATGACGAACGGCACTGCCTCTCCTTTAAACGCTGTCTTTTTGAAAATCAGCGCCATAACGATTCCCATCACAATTCCAAACACGTACAGTGCAATCATCACCAAAGCTCCATGATCCGGGAAAAATGCTGCAGTAAAAAATGCATAGATTGGAAGCTTTGCCGTACAGCTCATAAACGGCGTCAGCAGAATCGTCATTTTACGGTCTCGCTCTGATGGCAATGTACGCTCGCCATAACACCCGGGACCGTACACCCGAATCCAATCAGCATCGGCACAATACTTCTTCCGGAAAGACCAAGTTTTCGAAGTAATTTATCCATGATAAATGCCACACGTGCCATATATCCACTATCCTCCAGAATTGATAAGAAGAAAAAGAGTGTCACAATGATCGGCAGGAAGCTTAAGACTCCACCGACACCGCTAAAAATTCCGTCGATCACAAGAGAATGTACCACACTGTTGACATTTGCCGCCTGCATCGCCTTGTCCGCCAGATCTGTCAAAGCTGTGATTCCAGATTCTAAAAGCCCTGTAAAAACGCGCCGATCACATTAAACGTGAGCCAGAACACAACTCCCATGATTCCGATAAATGCCGGAATTCCTGTATATTTCCCGGTCAGGAACTCATCTGCTTTTCTGCTTCTTACCCTCTCCTTGCTTTCCTTGGGTTTGATGACAGTCTCGCCGCAGATATCCTCGATATAATCAAAACGCATCTGGCAACCGCGGCCGCACGGTCCATGCCGGTCTCTTCCTCTGTCTGTTTTGCAATCTCTTCCAAAAGATGCTGCTCATTCGCTGTCAGCTTCAGCTGTTCCAAAATTTTCGTGTCACCTTCCATCACCTTACTCGCCGCAAAGCGCACCGGAATCCTCACTTTTTCCGCATGATCTTCAATCAGATGCATGACCGCATGGATTCCTCTGTGGATACCTTCCTCCCGCTTACAAAAGTCGGTCTCCAAAGGCTGTTCCTGATATTTCGCCACATGAATTGCGTGCCGAATCAGTTCTTCGATTCCTTCTCCTTTTGCCGCTGAAATCGGGATAACCGGAACTCCCAGCTCTTCCTCCATCTCATTGACAAGTACAGATCCATCATTTTCCCGCAGCTCATCCATCATGTTCAAGGCGACAACCATTGGGATTCCCAGTTCTAAAAGCTGCATGGTCAGATAAAGATTTCGCTCGATATTCGTCGCATCTACAATATTGATGATTCCCTTTGGCTTTTCATGGATAACAAACTCTCTTGTCACAATCTCCTCGCTGCTATATGGAGACATAGAGTAAATTCCCGGCAAGTCTGTAATCAGTGTATTGTCATGTCCTTTGATTACGCCATCTTTTCGATCCACCGTCACACCCGGGAAATTTCCGACATGTTGTTTGGCGCCGGTCAACTGATTGAACAATGTGGTCTTTCCACAGTTTTGATTTCCTACAAGGGCAAATGTGAGTGTCTCACTGTCCGAAAGAGGATTTTCGTGATTTCTATCATGAATTTTCCTCCCTCACCATATCCCGGATGATGTTTCTCTGGCTTTGCCACTTTCTTTTTCGAGGTTTTTGGCTTATGAGGCTCACTGGTCTCGATATTTTCTGCATCTGCTAATCGAATCGTCAATTCATAACCGTGGATACGCAATTCCACCGGATCTTCCCATCGGTGCATATTTTACGACAGTGACCTCCGTTCCCTGTATCAGCCCCATATCCAGAAAATGCTGGCGCAGTGCGCCTGCCCCTCCCACACGAAGTATGGTTGCAGTGCTTCCTATTGATAATTCACTTAACTTCATTTGTTGCTCCCTCCTTATATTCCTTAGTCTTCTCTAACCTTCAATTGAAACGGAAGCAATGACTTGTCTAGTCATTGCTTCACAGCTAATATTTTTAAGAACGCGAATTGCCTTTAAAATAGCAATAATCATTACTTCCGCGTCCGCAAAATCACCTAAAATAAAGTCTTTATGTAATTAGCTCACTTGATCAACACTCCCTAGTTTACCATTTCTTTCAACATTTGCATAGTCCAGAGGTATATCCATTTATAGCAACTGCATAAAAAATAATTAGTGCAAAAAATTATTTGTGACTTTCCCACTCCCGTAAAAGCTCCCGAATGGTCTGCATGGACACGTCAAGTGATGCGATTTCATCTGCGCATCGTTTCAACTCACTTTTGATTACAGTCTCATGCTCTACACTTTTTTTATACTTCATCTGGTGCTCCAGCACAGCCCAAAAATCATGGGCAATTGTCCAAATCTGTATCTCGGCGGTAATCTGTTCCATTCCTTTTTCTGTAAACTTTACAATCAGATGAAGACTTCGGTAACCATTCGGTTTCGGATAGGCAATATAATCTTTACGTTCTATCACTTCCACATGATCTCTGTTGGAAATCCATTCTGCAACCCGATATACCTCTTCCCCGAAAGAACAGATCACCCGGATTCCGATAAGATCATGTATCTTTGTGAGCGCCGTATTACAATCCTCCTGCAGTCCTTTTTTCTTCAATTTTAGTATCAGGCTTTCCGGCGCTTTGATTCGAGAATTTATATAAAGAATCGGCTGAATCCCGTCCGCCGTCTTTTCCACCGGATATTGCGCAATCATATCTGACAGATATTGCTGCCCGTTTCGCAGCATCTTGCAGTTTTTCACCATAATATTCTTCTAAGGTCAAAATACCACTCCTTTTTATCCGTTATTCCATACACCGTCTGCTGCCTGTAAAATATGCAACTGCTCCTCCGATAAGAAATGCTCCTCCTGTCACCCAATAAACAATCATAAGCCGGTTGGTCGTTCCGTAGATTTCCAAAACACCCTGCAGCAGACAGCCAACAGTCAATGCTGCAATTCCAAACTGCCATAGGCTTCGAGAAACTTTCCCGGGAATCTTCCACTGAAAATACCCCATCAGAAAAAATAACAATGCTCCGCCCGCCAGAGGAATCATGAATGCGTATAACATATAATAGGAAAATACACTGTGACTGAACAATTCATAGACCGCTCCAAACAGAGCGCACAACAGAGCTGCCGTAAAATATTGTAATCCTGTTTTAATAGCCGATGTAGACAATGTCACTCACGCTCCTCTCCTGAATACTTTTCCCATTTGTGGTCGGTTGATTGATGACCTCCCCGTTAAAGTACATTGTGGAAGATCCTCCACCATCCAGATTATAAGCTGTTTTTACCCCGAGGGAATCCATAAATTGTGCCAGTTCTAAAAGTGACAATCCCTCACTTTCTTCTGTTCGCCCATCTGAAACTACAAACACATAATGTAAATCATCAATCATTCCAATCGCAGTCCTCGGATTGCTCGCCATCGCTTTTCCGACTTCATCGGACTCCGTCACCGCAATCTCACCATCTGTGATCAGCGCCGGACCAAAAGAAAGTACTTCCTTCGCCCCTTCTTCCAGCAATTCTTCTGCCGTCACCTCATCTTCCGAGATAATTTTCATTGTCCCGTCTTCATAGATTACCAGATCTTGCTGGTCTGTTTTTGCCGTATCCCGATACAATACGCCATCACGGATCACATATCCCTTCTCCTGTGCTCCATAATAATCTCCGTTGATTGCCAAAATCGCGCCCGCATCTTGTGCCATCTCAGATGTTTTCTCCGTCACATTTCGCCCATAACTGCTCTGCGCGAATGCTGTCTGCAAATATTCCGGTGAGGAGAGCACAACATCTGCCACATAAACTGTGGTGTCATTTTCCCGATATTCTGTCAGCGTAATCTGTATGTTGTCGTCACTGTACGTTGTCCCTGTCGAAACAGCCTCCTGCTGCTCATTTTCCGTATCATTATCACTTTTGTTTTCCTTTTTATCATTGGCAACGACATAGACTTTTGTAAGCAGAAATGTATCCATGAGCATATATCCGGTAAATGCAATCAAAATGACACTGCTAATCATTCCCCACCAATGTTTTTTGAATCGATGCATACTATTCCTCCTTCTTTTGAAAGATAAAATGACTTTGTATAAACCAGCTTGCAAAGAAAAATATAAATTCGGTACACAGTTTACCGACATAATGGTTCATTCCGATTGCATTGACCAGTATCTCCAGCATAATTGTGTTTCCGACCAGAATTCCAACTGCAAGTGTAAAATACTTCAGCGCCGATTTTACCGGATTTTCTTTGCTTTGAAACACCATATTGCGATTGACCATATAATTAAATACTGCGCTTACTATTCTTGCCCCTATGTTTGAAAAGGCTACCGCACCACCATTTGCAAATCCGGTCGCCGTTATCGCAGTCAACAGGCTGTACATTCTGTAATCAATCAAAAAGCTTCCAAACGACGCCGCTGAGAATTTCAGAATTTCCTTATAGATGCGATAAGAATCTTTTAGTGTATCAAAATGGGAAGACGAATTATTATCTAAATACACCGTCTCAATCGAGACCTCTTTGATTGGAATATGGCATCCTGAGCATTCTAACAGCACATTCATTTCATATTCATAGCGTTCTCCCACGATTCCCAAAAACTTTGGAATCAGTGCTCCTTCAAAAGCTCGAAGTCCTGTCTGTGTGTCATATACCCGAATTTTTGTAAAAAGCTGATAGACCAGACGAGTCACTGTGTTGCCGAATCTGCTCCGCAGTGGAATATCGCCCTTCATTTTCCTGCTTCCAAGTATCAAACAGCCTGCATGATTTTCTGCTTCTTTGCAGACTCTTTCCACATCATTTGGCTTGTGTTGACCATCTGCATCTACTGTAACTACAACACAGTCTGCCGAAAACTTCGAATAAATATAATCCAGTCCGGTCTTCAATGCCCGTCCTCTTCCTTCTCGGGTGAACTTCCATCATCTACCACAACAATTTGAAATCCCGTATCTTTGATCTCCTGCACCAGCTGTGCCATATCCGAATTTGGCTGATAAGCCGGTATCAAAGCAACTCGTCTGTTTTGCATTTCTATCACCTTCCTTCTTTATTATGATTATTAACTTTTTTCCGGAGGCGTTCCCATGTTTCCGCCGTCTCCCGGGCCTTTGCCCGTTCCATTGCCGTCATCTGGTTTCTGTCCCATATCTCCACCGTTTCCCGGACCTCCGCCATTTCCTGGGTTGCCTCCCATTCCACTTCCTGAGCCATAGACAATACTGTCCATCGTAATCTGTGTCGTATCGCTTCCTGTTGTTAACGTATACTCCTGTCCTGTTGTAATTTCCGGACAGCTGATGATAACAGAAGTGTATTCTTTCTCCGGAGTCCATGACACAAGTTCATTTCCGCTGCTGTCAGAAAGAGAAACCGCACTTCCTGCAGCCTGAGAATTCACTGTGACCATCATAACTCCCTGTGTAGAAGAATCTCCGAAATTCTCCGCCATTCCGGATGAACCGGCAGCAATAAAGATTCCTCCGTGACTGTTCCTGTTCCGTTGTAATCCAACGCACTGTTTCCATCATTTGTCGGACCTGACACATAAGTTTCACCGCCTGTAATATCAATGCTGAGTCCTTCAATTCCCTCATAACTTTCTGTAATATCAATAGTTCCTCCGGAAATGGTTGTCGCTGAATCTGCATGAATTCCGTCATCACCGGAAGCAAGTGTAAATTCCCCATCACTGATTGTGACATTTGCATTGGAATGAATCGTGTCATCTGCGCTGTCCAAAGAATACTTTCCGCCTTTCAGAATCAATTCTCCTGCCGCCTTGATTGCTTTCATGCTGACAGTATCTTCCTCTGTCGTATCGGTACTCTCTGTCTGCTGTCCAGGTCCAAACTGCCATTCTCCGTCACTTTTCTGGACATTTTCACTGCCGCCTCCTGCTTTGACCGTGTAGACACCACCATCTGCCTGAAGCCAGTTTCCTGCGCTGATTCCATCCCCGTCAGATGTGATATCAAACGTTCCGTCTGCCAGATAGACAAATCCAAGGCTGGTGTCATCTGCATTTTCCGCATGAATTCCATCTTTTCCGGATAGTCCATGTGATGCCGCGTCAATCTGATATGTTCCGCTGGTAAGTACAAGATCATCCTTTGACACGACACCGTGTCCCGCCTTTGCTGTAATTGTCAGAGAACCGGCGCCGTTTAACGTCAGATCTGATTTTGAAAAATCGCAGCGTCGATATTGTTGTCGTCAATTGCAGTGTAGGTACCTCCATTCGTGAGTGTATTTTGGAATCACTCGCCGTCGTGATAAACACCTTATCTGCCTCACGTACATAAATGGCTGCAGATTCTGCACTTGTAATATCCACTCCATCTAACACAAGCTGGACTTTATCGGTATCTTCCGCATCCACGATCACCATACCATCGGTCAGCGTTCCTGAGAGAATATAAGTTCCCTCGCCGATGATTGTCACTGTATTTCCTGATATCTGAACCGCATCGGAATCACATGTCGTACTATCATCGGAAAGTTTGATCACTGTACTGTTTTCTTCATCATATCCAATCTCTTTATCTCTGTCTGAAAACATGTTTGAGACATCGATGCCTTGTGCTGATGAATCCGTGCTCGTACTGCCAGATGATGTTTCGTTGCTGTTATTTGTCTTGCTGCATCCGGAAAGAACCAGTGCTCCAGTCAGTAAAAATGCCAATACTACCTTTCTTTTCATATGCATCCCTCCTATAGTTCACCAATAATTGTCTCCTGTTTTGATACGGAAATCTCAATGGTTTCCATTTCTGTCACCAGAAGTCGTCAATCAATGCCTTTTCTTCCTCCGCATTTTTTAATGTAATATTATATGTAAGCTTAAACAAACTTCCCATGTTGGTTGTCTTTACCTGCACCACCTCATACGTTTTTGTATATTGTTTTAAGATTTTGTCAAATACACCTGTGTAGTCCAAATTTTCCGGAATTGTAATATGTAATGTCTTATATAATGCAGCTTTTTTCCCTGCTCCAAAATCCACCTTATTATATAGTAAGGTCACTCCTCCTAAAATCACTGCAACGAGAAATGCATATCCAAGATATCCCATTCCTGCTACCAGACCGGTTCCCATTGCAAGGAAAATAGCTCCAATCTCTTTTGCGGATCCCGGTACCGACCGGAAACGAACCAGACTGAATGCCCCTGCCACCGCAACTCCGGCTCCGACATTTCCATTTACCATCATGATGACAACACAGACAATCGCCGGCAGTACCGCAAGTGTTGCAACAAAACTCTTTGTATATCGTGTCACATACATATAGCTCCTGACCAAATTAATCCAATCACCAGCGCACATCCTACACAAAGCAGAAAATCCGGCACCGCAATCACCGTTGTCATATCCGTATCAAAATCCCCTGAAACATATTATTAAGCATATTGAACTCCTCTCTGTACTTTTTCATCCATCATCTGCTGATATGCAGTTCCGTATTTCGAAAAAGATGTTTTAAATAATGTATTTTTTGTAAGTGTCTCGCTCATCCAAAGTGGTATCCCACCCGATGTCTTGATCTCCATCAGTGTCTGATTCTCTCCTAATATCGGTGTGCCATATATCTTACTTCCAAGTGAAATATCTTCCTCCCGATAAAGGATATTTTCATCAAATGTCACTCGAAAATCGCTTCCATCCAGCGCATAGTACGCTTCCCTTTCATAGGTAAGAAATACGGTCGGATGAAGCGTTTCATAATAATCCCAGAAATATGCAATCTCCTCCCCGATCTGTGAATGAATCGGAAGTGGTTTTCCGTGTTCAAAGCACTTCATCACCTGTGCCTCCGGCAATACCAATCTTCGTTTATAGACAACCGATTTATATTTCTTTTTTAATTCTACAAACACCGGATCGTCCGGTCCTGCCGGCTGATAGCTGCGAACACGTAATTTTTCTTTATAAACCGGTTTTTCCAAAGAATGACGAATCAGCCGGTATGTGTCTGTATCGAAATAAATATTTCGGATAGTTGTTCGCCCATAATCATCCAACTTCATATGTTCTGCCATACTTTTCAGTACATTTTGCTTTTCCTGCCGTGTCAGCAGATATTTTAATTCATAACGTTTAAAAGTCGCTTGATAAGCCATAATCATTACTCCTCTCTCATTTCGTTAAACATACTATACGCAACGAACCTTAAACAAACTTAAAAATATTTAACTTCTTTTTTAAAATACTTTTACAGACAAAAAAAGAGTCTGTCTGCATTTTTGCAAACAAACTCATCGTTTTATGTAAATCGGAAATAATACTATGATCAACAAGGATTTTTCATCTTCCGTTGTCGCTGTAATCTTCCCTCTATGTGCTTCCACTGTAGCGGCTGCAATGGAAAGTCCCAGTCCATATCTTCCTGTCTCGGAATTTCTTGACCTGTCTGTTCGATAGATCGATCAAACAAATGCTCATATGCTCTTTGGAAATCTGTTCTGTCGTGTTAAATACAGACAAACGAATCCGTTTTTTCTGCTTTTCCAATGTCACACATATACGTCCATTCTCCTTTGCGTATTTCACTGCATTGTCCAAAAGAATGGTGATCAGGCGTCGGATAGCCTTCTCATCTCCTTTCATTGCAATCATTGGCGTGATATTACTCTCCAATACCTTATTTTGTGTCTTTGCCAGCGCCTGAAATGTCCCGACAGTCTCTTCCGCTACATCCGACAACGGAAACTCCACCATCAATTCTTTCGTCCGCTCCTCTTCCATTCTAGATAACAAAATCAGGTTATTTGTAAGGTCTGCAAGGCGCCTTGTCTGACTTTGGATATCACTCAGCCACTCATTTTCTCCGAAATCCATCTCCAATACTTCCGCATCCGCATCTATGATCGTGAGCGGTGTCTTCAACTCGTGTCCGGCATCTGTGATAAAACGTTTCTGCTTTTCATAGTTTTCCGAAAACGGCTTTACAATCCGTGCCGACAGAAATATCATCAAGATAAGTACTGCCAAAAGACCGGCGGTGGAGACCACGACTGCTGTGACAATAAAATTCTGAAACGTAGAAAGATTTCTGCTGCAATCCAGAAAAATCACTCTCACTTCGGAATCAGAATTCACTACAACATATCGATACCCCTCCAAAAATCCTCGTTCTTTTCCACTCTTTAAGACTTTTTTCGCATACTCTACCGCATCAGAAGTATCAATTCTGGCAATCTTTCCTGTATCTGTTGTGAGCACTTCCCCTTCACTGTCAAGCAGTACCGAAAAATATCTGGATTCATATGGAAGCTCAGATGACATTCTGCCCTCTTTCTTTTTTTCACTCGGCTTCTCAGGCGGTGGAACATCCGGAAATTTCCCGTTATTTTCTTCTAAAATCTCCAACGTCTGATCTGCTCCGCAACAATTCTATTGTAGTTCAACGCTCCCGCAATTCCTTCTATAATCAGCAATACTGCCAACAATGAGATCATAGATGCAATGATCAATTTCATACGCAGTTTCTTTATCATTTGACTTCCTCCAAAGAATACCCCACATTTCTTGTTGCCTTAATCTGAATATTGGCATGCAGCGCAGTCAGTTTCTTTCTTAGATAAGAAATATAGACCCATACTACATTCACCTCCGCTTCACTGTCATATCCCCAGATTTTCTCCATAAACCGTTCTGCGGAAATCAAGTGACTCGGATTGCTCATCATCAATTCCAGCATTTGAAACTCTTTATTTGCCAGCCGAAAGCTTCCCGCCGGTGTGGAAAGCTCAAAAGTCGCTCGGTCTAACGTGACATTTCCAATCTGAAGCTTGGAATCTGCCTGTGCTGTCTGGGTTCTTGTCATCGCCCGTATCCGCGCAAGCAATTCTTTTGAATGAAAAGGTTTCGCCAGGTAATCATTTGCTCCGGCATCCAGCCCCGCCACCTTATCATCAACCTCTGACTTTGCCGTCAACAGTAAGACAGGAATCAGATTTCCACGATTTCGAATCGTCTTTAATACCGTAATGCCATCTACTTCGGCATCATAATATCCAAAATCACACCATCGTAATTGTCTGCATCCAGATATTCCAAAGCCTCCTCACCGTCATAGACCGCATCTACGGAATAATTATTTCTTTCTAAAATTGCTGTAAGTGCCTTTGATAATGGTTTTTCATCCTTCTGCAAGCAATAAATCGCATCACTCAATTCCTTCCTCCTTTTGTTTCATGATAGCAA
>ENA-OQAA01001514-OQAA01001514.1-human-gut-metagenome-genome-assembly--contig:-NODE-1514-length-11342-cov-1.784753_pt1 | contig 11342 bp, 15 predicted proteins | sample MGYA00242489_ERZ504515 | MGnify/ENA primary metagenome ERZ504515 (study PRJEB26092, sample SAMD00036237) | human gut metagenome | host: Homo sapiens | study: EMG produced TPA metagenomics assembly of...
TCATGTACGTATCGGTGACGGAACGCACGCGCGAAATCGGCCTGCGCATGAGTGTAGGCGCCCGCGGTGTCGACATCTTGAGCCAGTTCCTCATCGAAGCTATCCTCATCAGCATCACCGGAGGCATCATCGGCGTCATCATCGGATGCGGAGCCAGCTGGATAGTGAAGAGCGTTGCCACTGGCCCATCTTCATCCAGCCGTGGAGTGTATTCCTCTCCTTCGCCGTATGTACCGTCACCGGAGTGTTCTTCGGTTGGTATCCCGCCAAGAAAGCTGCGGACCTCGACCCGATAGAGGCCATACGCTACGAATAACCTTTTCTCCCTTGCCGGAAGTTAGCCAAATAGTTCTTAAGTATTAGGAAAAAAAGTTTCCGCAATAGGGAAAAAAAGTTATGCGAAACTAAGAATAATCTCTATCCCAAGCCTTGGGATAGACATCCGCAAGCTTGGGATACATATCCGCAACCTGGAAACGCTTATCCGCAACCTGCGAACAGAAATTTGCTTCGCAGGCGGTGGATATTAACAATATTCATCTAAAATTCCTATCTTTGTATCATGATGAAACAACGGCTCCCTAACCCACGCCGCCGCGGCATCGAAACCCTGATACACATCATTGTCTGGGGTATCGTCATCGGTTTCCCCTTTCTGATGATGACACGCAGCGGCTTCAATATCAGCCTTGCGGACTATCTGCGCCACGGTAGCAGCAGTACCCTCTCATTCTTCCTTGTATTCTACATCAACTACTGCCTCCTCATTCCCCGCTACTTGTTCGAGGGACGCATCCGGCAGTATCTCCTGCTGAACACACTGCTCATCATCTGCATTACCACCGGCGCCCACCTTTGGCAAGAATACACATTCCAAAACCATATGCGCGGCGATGATGACGGTCAGCACATGGGCCTCCCAATGAATGATTCATCTTGCGCGACGTCTCGACCATGATTCTCACCGCCGGCCTCAGCGCTGCCATCAAGCTGAGCCGCCGCTGGGCGCAGATGGACGCCGCCCGCCGCGAAGCCGAGAAAAGCCGCACGGAAGCCGAGTTGAAGAACCTGCGCAACCAGCTCAACCCGCACTTCCTGCTCAATACGCTGAATAACATCTACGCCCTCATCGCCTTCGATGCCGACAAGGCACAGACTGCCGTGCAGGAACTGAGCCGACTGCTGCGCCATGTGCTGTATGACAATCAGCAGAACTTCGTCACCCTGGACAAGGAGATGGACTTCATCCGCAACTACATCGAACTGATGCGCATCCGTCTCTCCGCCAACGTCCGTGTGGAAACAAAGATAGACGTCCGACCGGACAGCCGTACTGAAATAGCTCCGCTCATCTTTATTTCCCTCATAGAGAATGCCTTCAAGCATGGCATCTCCCCACCGAACCCAGCTTTATCCGTATCCACTTCAGTGAAAGCCCCGGAGAGATACATTGCGAAATAACCAACAGCTATCATCCCAAAAGCGTGGCAGACAAGAGTGGAAGCGGCATCGGGTTGGAACAAGTGCGCAAGCGTCTGGAGCTGACTATCCCGGTCATTACGACTGGCAGCAAGGAGTGAGTGAGGACATGAAAGAGTATAAATCTATTTTAATTATAAAGATATGAATCTGAAGTGCGCCATTGTAGACGACGAGCCCCTCGCCCTGGGGTTGCTGGAAAGCTACGTCAACAAGACCCCGTTTCTAGAGTTGGTCGGTAAATACTCCAGTGCCGTACAAGCCATCAAGGAGTTGCCCGAGAAGCACATCGACCTGCTTTTCCTCGACATCCAGATGCCCGAACTGAACGGACTGGAATTTTCGAAGATGGTCGATTCCGGCACCCGCATTGTCTTTACCACCGCCTTCGACCAGTATGCCATAGACGGCTACAAAGTCAATGCGCTGGACTACCTGCTGAAACCCATCTCCTACGTCGACTTTCTGCAGGCTGCCAACAAGGCTGTGCAATGGTTTGAATTGCTGCAACAGCCCAAGGAAGAGATTCAGAGCATCTTCGTAAAAAGCGAGTATAAGCTGGTGCAAATCGAATTGAGTAAAATTCTGTACATAGAGGGGCTGAAAGACTATCTCAAAATCTACGAGGAGGATTCTCCCAAGCCTATCCTGTCTCTCATGAGCATGAAGGCAATGGAGGAACTTCTGCCTGCCTCGCGTTTCATGCGCGTCCACCGTTCCTACATTGTTCAGAAGAATAAAATACGTATTATAGACCGTGGTCGCATCGTGTTCGGAAAGAACTACATCCCGATAAGCGACAGCTATAAACTGGCTTTTCAAGAATTTTTAGACCAAAGAAGCTAAAAAAATCGACCAATCCGTCGATAAAATCGGAAAAACCGTCGATTTATTATAGAATCTTTTTGCATATTAAAATATGTTTTTTTATCTTTGCACCGAACAGATAGGAGTTGTGAAACTCCCCCAATAGAATAGTTTAGTTAAGTCTAGTTTAGTTTTTGTGTGAAGCACTTCCTCCGTAAGCGAACGTTGGAAGTGCTTTTTACATATCAACACTATTTAATCCACAAGCAGAAAAATTATCAAAGCAAATTTAAAAAACTATATATAACTACATATCAAACACCAACATAACATTCATTTTCTTATCTTTAATACAGAAACAAGTGGGCACGCATGTTTTATGATTTTACTAATCACATCTGTATAATGTTAGTTTCGCGACAACCATTATACGGTAATAATCTTGTAAATTATGGAAATCAAGAAAACATCCAAAGCAAGCCTGGAAAACAAGAAGTCAAGTTGGCTACTTGTAGGTTATGTAATTGTGCTGGTCTTCATGTTCGTTGCATTTGAATGGTCGAAGCGTGATGTTAGGATTGACATGAGCGGTGCTATTACCGAGAACGTATTTGAGCAGGAAATTGAAATTCCTATCACGGAGCAACCCGAATTAGTAGCTCCGCCACCCCCTCAAGCTCCTGCAATTGCCGAGGTATTGACAATTGTGGATGATAATGACAATGTGAAAGAAACAGCCATTGCCTCTTCCGAAGAAATCGGTGAAGCTGTAATCATCAAACCCATATCTCCAACCGTAGATGAAGAGATTCCGGTAGAGGATGAGATTTTTGAAGTTGTAGAGAAGAATCCCGAGTTTTCTTATAATGGCATGAGTCTGATGCAATATCTGGGTAAGAGTATAAAATACCCGACTATTGCACAAGAGACCGGAACCAGGGGCGCGTAATAGTACAATTCGTTGTCAACAAAGACGGCAGCATCGTAGATGTAAAAGTAGTAAGAGGCGTAGATCCCTATCTGGACAAAGAAGCTATCCGTGTGATTTCCACCATGCCCAAATGGAAACCGGTGAGCAACGAGGCAAACCGGTCCGTTGTAAATTCACAGTTCCCGTAATGTTTAAATTACAATAGCAGACATGCCAGTGTCCACTTTCCACTTGTCTTCATAAGGTAATCTCCAATATCCGAGGGTGTGTCGAAACTGGTATTCACCACAGATTACACAGATTTGCACAGATAAGTATCTTTGACTATCAGTAGATTAAGCTCATTCTGTGTTAATCCGTGTAATCTGTGGTGAATTTTGACACACCCCCATTTTTTTAAGTATCAACACAGCCATTTCCTTCTTCCATATTTTTCTTTCCGCAGAAAAAACAAAAACATTCAGCCCTCTCAGACTGTTACATAGAAAAACAATATATCACTCCTGATAAAACCACACGATAATGAAATCACAACTCTTTGACATCAGAAGAGAATATAAGAAAGGCAGGCTGACACCGGTAACCTCAACGACAATCCCCTTGAGCAATTCGACCATTGGCTGAACGATGCTATCCATAGTGATGAGTACGAGCCCACCGCCATGACGGTAGCTACAGTCTCGTCAGACGGACATCCCTCTACACGCACAGTGTTGCTGAAAGGGGTGGAAAATGGCCGGTTCATCTTCTTCACCAACTACGAAAGCAGAAAAGGCCGGCAACTGACTGCAAATCCGTATATATCCTTATCTTTCGTATGGCACAAACTGGAAAGGCAAATACACATTGAAGGAAAAGCTGAAAGATGCGCTCCTGCCGATTCTGACGCCTATTTTGCAAGCAGGCCTTACAAAAGTAAAATCGGGGCGAGGATTTCACCCCAAAGTCACGTCATCGGCAGCCGTATGGAGATAATGCGCGCGTTCGTCCGCGAAGCGGCAACATGGATAGGGCAAAGTATCAAACGTCCCGACAACTGGGGAGGTTTTGCCGTCACCCCTTTCCGTTTTGAATTCTGGCAAGGACGGGAAAGCAGGCTACACGACCGTTTCCTCTATTCCCAACAAGCGGATGGCAGCTGGAAAAAGGAGAGGCTGGCTCCCTAAATACGGACAGGGAAACACTTCTCATCACAAATAAATCTTAAAAGGAGGAACAAAGCCACAGAAACGCTGTTTGAAGAGGAAACTCTAAAAACAACAGTTATGAATTACGGTATCAGTATTCTTTTCAGGGCTATACCCTTGTTGATGGCCCTTTTCTGTTTCGGCTACGGAGCTTTGTGCTCCACGAAGGACTGGATTCGGCAAAATTTGTGGCCGGTCCGGTAGTATTTTCCTTAGGGATGATTTGCATTGCCTTGTTCGCCACAGCGGCAACAATCATTAGACAAATTATTCATACCTACAATCCGATAGCCAGATACGCACTTCCGGTTATTGGTTACCTGGCAGCCGTACTCACAGTAATCTATGGTTGGAATTATATGCACGAAGCTGCCACGGCAAGCAATTTCGTGGCAGGACACGTGATTTGCGGAGTCGGTTTCATCACAGCTTGTGTAGCTACCACAGCCACAGCCTCCACCCGCTTCACCCTCATTCCCGCCAACTCGGAACGTACCGACCAGCTACAACCTGCCGATGCATTCAATTCCTCCCAGGGATATATCCTGATAGCAGTTGCCACCCTTATGGCAGTAATGGCATGGATATGGGCCTTCTGGCTATTGTCAAAAAGCAGCGAGCACAATGCATATTATGTAGCAGGCCATGTCATGGCAGGACTTGCTTGTATCTGTTCCAGCTTGGTGGCGCTGGTTGCAACCATCGTCCGCCAGATACGCAACAACTATACAAAGTCTGAACGGAAACAATGGCCGGCCCTTGTTTTGATAATGGGCAGCATCAGCATTCTCTGGGGACTTCTGGTCTTGGCCAACAGCAATCCGGCACTCTCCTCCACAGGATATATTATGATAGGCCTGGGACTGGTATGCTACAGCATTTCCAGCAAAGTCATACTACTTGCCGCCATCTGGCGGAACACTTTCAAGCTGGCCAACCGCATCCCGCTGATTCCGGTCTTCACGGCCCTGGCTTGTCTGTTTCTCTCCGCCTTTCTGTTTGAGATGGCAAGCCTGCACAATGCCTATTTTGTCCCTGCACGCGTACTGGCAGGTTTGGGAGGCATCTGCTTTACATTATTCTCCATCGTAAGCATTCTGGAGAGCGGTACATCTAAGTAGACATTTTCCCGCCATTGGCCTGAGCATCGAGGAACAATTCCACACGCTCGGCATGGTGGGCCACATAAGCTGCCGGACCGGTATCCCCGGAATCAAGAATATCGCGGACCACATCCGCCTTATTCTTGCCGGTAATAAAGAAAATAAGATTCTTCGCAGCAAACAAAAGGCAGCCGGTCATGGCTATGCGTTTCTGCCCATTATAGGGATTGACACTCACCTCATAAGGATGAAAGGAAGAAAGCAGATATTCCTGCCCCGGAAAGATAGAGGAGGTATGCCCGTCGTCTCCAGCACCGAGCAAAACGACATCGAAGGCCGGGAAGCCACCCCAAAGCGGAACCGTGCGGCAAACCAGCGTCGAATAGTTCTTTGCTTCAATCTCCGGGCGGTTCACTCCATAAATAGGATAAACGTATTCATCAGCATGCCTACTTCATCCAACAGCAAACGGCGCATGGTACCATAATTGCTCTCATAATCCTCTGCCGGCACACACCGTTCATCCACCCAATAAATCCGCATCCGCATCCAAGGAGTCACCTCCTTGTACTCGTTGGCCCAAATGTCAAACATCAGCGAAGGAGTACTTCCCCCACATGAATGCAAATAAAAGGTCTTTTCCGCTCACGCTCCATCATCGCAATCAAATGTTCAATCAACGCATGTGCCGTAGCTGTAGCCGAATGGTAAACATAACTTTTCATAACTCGCAATATTCATCTGTATTAGTCAAATTCTTACACGGATTGGTCCACTCAGCACCATGTTCGTGCATCATCGCTTCACTTTCCAAAGGTCCCCACGTACCTACGGGATACCCATATAAAGGAGCATCCGTATGCTCTTTCCAATAGCGCAACACGGGATCGAAAAAGCGCCATGAAGCCTCTACCGCGTCGCTGCGGGTAAAGAGTGTAGGGTCACCTTGTATGCAGTCCTCTATCAGACGGGCATAGGCATCGCCGGTAGGCAGCCCGCCCAACTGGTCATAACTGAAGTCCATCATCACCTGCTTCACGTCAAATCCCGGTCCGGGAGTCTTCATGCCGAATTTCAGCACAATGCCTTCATTGGGCTGCAGGCGGAGAATCAGCTTATTCGCACGGGGACAATGTCCACCCTCGCAACGAAACATCTGATGGGGCGTCTCACGGAAATGTACAACAATCTCAGTCACCTTTGTCGGCATTTGTTTGCCGGTACGGATATAGAAAGGAACACCCTTCCACCGCCAGTTGTTAATACCGATTTCATGGCAATATACGTTTCGGTACGCGAATCAGGTGCCACGTTCTTCTCTTCCCTATACCCGGCTTTCGAGCCCAAAGCCGTATATTGTCCGCGGACAATGTGTTCCTCCAAATCCTCCTCTGTCAAGGGGGCCAATGACTCATAGACCTTCACCACCTCGTTGCGGAAATTATCGGCATTGAAAACGGCAGGCGGTTCCAATGCAGTGAGCGCCACAAGCTGTATGAGGTGGTTTTGTACCATATCGCGCAGGGCTCCGGCACCTTCATAGAATCCGCCACGTCCTTCGATACCCAGATTCTCTACGGCTGTAATCTCCACATAGTCTATATAATTACGGTTCCATAGCGGTTCGAAGATTCCGTTGGCAAAACGGAAGGCGAGAATGTTCTGCGCCGTTTCCTTACCCAGAAAATGGTCGATGCGGTAAATCTGATGCTCCTTGAAAACGGAAGCATAAATGCTATTCAGCTTTCTGGCTGACTCCAAATCGTAACCGAACGGCTTTTCAACGATGATACGCGTATCAGGACGGTTCAGACCGGCCGCCTTCAAGTGCAAGGGAATGACACCGTACAAGGAAGGTGGAGTAGCCAGATAGAACAGCAGGTTGTCCGGTTTCTTCTCACCGGTAAACTCTTGTAAACGTCCGTCCAGCAGGTGATAGCCTTCAACCTCGGCGGGATCCAATGTCTGGTAATGCAGATGGCTGCAAAAATCCCTCATTTTATCTTCCACCTGCTCTTTGGAAGCTACGAACTTACTCAATTCACTCATTATATATTCTTGGTAACGGGCATCCGTATACTCGGTGCGTCCTATCCCCAGAATGGAGAATCCTTCCGGTAACCGCCCGCCACTATATAAAGTATAGAGCGCCGGCATCAGTTTGCGCTTCGTCAAGTCACCCGAAGCGCCGAATATAACAATCACTAATTTATTCATCATCTTCTCCCCTTTCTCACACATTGTACGTACCCGATTTCGTATCTCCTCCGTGTCCCGTCCAATTTTCATGGAAAACTGTCCACGCAACTCGTCTGTCCTTTCAAAGGTATGCGCACCAAAATAGTCACGTTGCGCCTGAATCATATTGGCAGGCAACTTGGCAGACACCAGCGAATAGAAATAATTCAAGGCGGACGAGAATGCAGGCACCGGAAGTTCCTCTTTCATGGATTGTGCCACCAGATGTTTCCAGCCGGAAAGCAACAGCTGCATTTCATTTTTGAAATAAGGAGCCAACAGCAGATGTTTGGGCTTGTCTTTTGCCTCGAAAGCCGTAGCTATGTCGTTCAGGAAAATACTACGATGATGCAGCCGCCCCGCCACATGCGTGCGATGGATGCCAAATCGAGGTTCCAGGCAAAAGCGTCGGATGCACGCTGCAACACGGCGAATCCCTGAGCATATGACACTAATTTGGAAGCATAGAGTGCGGAATAGATATCCTTCACCATCTCCGACTTGTTGTACACCGCCTGCGAGCGTCGGCATACAAATTGCTTGGAAGCCGTTTCACGCAAGCCCTTCTGTGCCGACAAACTACGTTCGAACACAGCCGTAGCAATCAGCCCCAACGGCATGCCCAGCTCCATCGCATTGATAACGGACCACTTGCCCGTACCTTTCTGTCCGGCGGTATCCAATATCTTATCTATCAGGTAACCTCCTGATTTGTCCTTATGACGCAGTATGTTGGCGGTAATTTCAATGAGATAGCTACGCAACTTACCCTCATTCCAATCAGCAAAGATTTCCGCCATCTGTCCATTGTCCAGACCAAGCAGATTCTTCATCACCCAATAAGCTTCGGCAATAAGCTGCATATCTCCATATTCGATACCGTTATGTATCATCTTGACGAAATGACCGGAACCGGCAGGACCAATCCACTGGCAGCACGGGGTACCGTCAGATGCTTTTGCCGCAATACTCTGCAGGATAGGCTTCACCTCAGGCCAGGTCACTTTCAGATCCTCCGGGCATGATAGACGCGCCGTTCAGCGCTCCTTCCTCTCCACCGGAAACTCCAGCTCCCACAAAACGGAAGCCTCTCGCTTCGGCCAATGCCACACGCCGGTTGGTGTCCTCATAATTGGAATTACCACCGTCAATCAGGATATCCCCTTCGGACAAATGGGGAAACAGCTGTTCCATCAGTTCATCCACCGCACTGCCGGCACGAACCATCATCATTATTTTGCGGGGTATGGCAATGGAAGTTACAAATTCGGCTATATCTGTATAGCCTTCAATTTTTTTCCCTTTGGCGCGGCCGTTCACAAAACGCTCCACCACCCCTTCTTCCACTCCCGGAACCGTACGATTATATACCGAAACATTCCATCCCTTATCTGCCATATTGAGGGCCAAATTCTCGCCCATAACTGCCAGACCGATAAGTCCAATGTCTGTTTTATTTAAATTCTTCATATTCATGTAAATTTTGTCTTTATATGGAAACAAAATGCTAACAGCATTTGTTCGTATGAATTACGAAAATAAAATAGTACTTTTGTCAGCGAAAGCCTATTTTTCAACCAGACAGAAAACCAATGCTCATGAAGAACTTCCACATCGGACTATTGCCACGCATCATCATTGCCATTATCTTAGGTATACTTTTCGGAAATTTCCTACCGGCTTCGCTGGTACGGCTGTTCGTAACATTCAATGCCATTTTCAGTGAATTCCTGAACTTCTCCATCCCCCTCATCATTGTGGGACTGGTCACGATTGCCATTGCCGACATCGGCAAAGGAGCCGGACGGATGCTGGTCGTCACGGCGCTCATTGCTTACGGAGCTACCTTATTCTCCGGCTTTCTCTCCTATTTCACCGGTATGGCGGTATTTCCTTCCCTCATAGAAACCGGGGTGCCGTTAGAAGAAGTCAGTGAGTCTCAAGGCATTCTTCCCTATTTTTCCGTGGGTATCCCGCCCTTGATGAATGTTATGACCGCACTCGTACTTGCCTTCACACTGGGGCTGGGCCTGGCTCATCTGAAAAGTGAGGTACTGAAAAATGCGGCACGCGATTTTCAAGAGATTGTCATCCGCATGATCAGTGCAGTGATATTGCCGCTGCTTCCCATCTATATTTTCGGCATTTTCCTCAACATGACGCACAGTGGACAAGTATTCGGCATCCTGATGGTCTTTATTAAGATTATCGGTGTAATCTTCCTGCTTCACATCTTTCTCCTGGTATTCCAATACAGCATTGCGGCACTGTTTGTCCGCAAGAACCCTCTCAAACTACTGGGACGAATGATGCCTGCCTACTTCACGGCTCTAGGCACTCAATCCAGTGCCGCCACTATCCCTGTAACATTGGAGCAAAGTCGGAAGAACGGCGTCTCTGCCGATATTGCCGGATTCGTCATCCCACTTTGCGCCACCATCCATCTGTCGGGCAGCACATTGAAGATTGTGGCATGCGCCCTGGCACTGATGATAATGCAAGGCATGCCCCATGATTTCCCTCTATTTGCAGGATTTATCTTCATGCTGGGCATCACTATGGTAGCCGCTCCCGGGGTACCGGGAGGCGCCATCATGGCATCACTGGCATCCTGCAATCCATGCTGGGCTTCGACGAGTCGGCACAAGCGCTGATGATTGCACTATACATAGCGATGGACAGCTTCGGTACTGCCTGCAATGTGACGGGCGACGGGGCAATCGCACTGATTATCGACAAAGTGATGGGAAAGAAATAGTTTATATTTTGCCATCTCGTGGAAAATAACGAATATTGCAGTCCGAAAAGACATAATAACAAGAAGCATACATTATGAAGAAAGCCCTTATCTCCGGCATTACCGGGCAGGACGCTCGTTCCTTGCCGAATTCCTCCTGCAGAAAGGATATGAAGTGCACGGTATCCTGCGTCGCTCTTCCTCTTTCAACACCGGCCACATCGAACACCTCTACTTCGATGAGTGGGTACGCGACATGAAACAGAAACGTACCATTAATCTGCACTATGGAGACATGACAGACTCCAGCTCTCTCATCCGTATCATCCAGAGTGTGCAGCCGGACGAAATATATAACCTTGCCGCCCAAAGCCATGTCAAAGTATCCTTCGACGTGCCCGAATATACCGCCGAAACCGATGCCGTAGGCACCCTGCGCATGCTCGAAGCCGTACGCATTCTCGGTATGGAAAAGAAGACACGCATCTACCAGGCTCCACTTCCGAGCTCTTCGGAAAAGTGCAGGAAGTGCCGCAAAGCGAAACGACCCCGTTCTATCCCCGCAGCCCCTATGGCGTAGCCAAACAGTATGGCTTTTGGATTACAAAGAACTACCGCGAAAGCTATGGCATGTTGCTGTAAACGGCATACTCTTCAACCACGAGAGCGAACGCCGAGGTGAAACCTCGTGACAAGAAAATCACACTGGCGGCTGCCCAGCATCGCCCAAGGCTTCCAGGACAAGCTGTATCTGGGCAATCTGGATGCCCGGCGCGACTGGGATATGCCAAAGACTACATCGAGTGCATGTGGCTCATCCTGCAGCACGACACCCCCGAAGACTTCGTCATTGCCACCGG
>ENA-OQAA01001515-OQAA01001515.1-human-gut-metagenome-genome-assembly--contig:-NODE-1515-length-11331-cov-2.788379_pt1 | contig 11331 bp, 12 predicted proteins | sample MGYA00242489_ERZ504515 | MGnify/ENA primary metagenome ERZ504515 (study PRJEB26092, sample SAMD00036237) | human gut metagenome | host: Homo sapiens | study: EMG produced TPA metagenomics assembly of...
CAAGGCCGCTCCGGCTCCCGCTGCCGCTGCTGCTCCTGCCGCACCCGCTGCTCCTGCTTCCGCAGGCGCTGTTGAGGTCAAGGCTCCGATGCCCGGCAACATCCTGGACGTGAAGGTCGCCGCCGGCGCTTCCGTCAAGGCTGGCGACGTGCTGGTCATCCTCGAGGCCATGAAGATGGAGAACGAGATCGTTGCTCCTCAGGACGGCACCGTTGCTTCCATCAATGTCCATAAGGGCGACACCGTCAACTCCGGTGACACTCTGGTTTCCATGAACTAAGAGAGAGGTGACAACAATGGCTAAAAAGCCCATCAAGATCACGGAAGTCGTCCTGCGCGATGCCCACCAGTCCCTGCTGGCCACCCGTATGACGATGGACGATATGCGTCCCATCCTGCCCGAGATGGACAAGATCCCTTACTTCTCCGTCGAGTGCTGGGGCGGTGCGACTTTCGACAGCTGCATCCGCTTCCTCGATGAGGACCCCTGGGAGCGTCTGCGCATCCTGCGCAAGGAGCTGCCCCACCAGAAGCTGCAGATGCTGTTCCGCGGCCAGAACATGCTGGGCTACCGCCCCTACGCGGACGACGCCGTCGAGTACTTCGTGAAGAAGTCCGTTGCAAACGGCATCGACGTCATCCGCATCTTCGACGCACTGAACGACCCCCGCAACCTGCAGACCGCCATCAAGTCTGCCAACAAGGAAGGCGCACACGTTCAGGGCTGCATCAGCTACACCCTGAGCCCTGTCCACAACAACGAGTACTACGTCAAGTACGCAAAGACTCTGGAAGAGATGGGCGCAAACTCCATCTGCATCAAGGACATGGCCGGTCTGCTGACTCCCTACACCTGCTACGAGCTGGTCAAGGAGCTGAAGAACACCCTGTCCATCCCTGTGGACATCCACAGCCACTACACTGCCGGTCTGGCTTCCATGTCCCTGCTGAAGGGCATCGAGGCCGGTGCTGACATCGTCGATACCGCCATGAGCCCCCTGAGCGGCGGCACCAGCCACATGGCTACCGAGAGCCTCGTGGCCGCCCTGCAGGGTACCGATTACGACACCGGCCTCGACCTCAAGCAGCTGAACGTCGTGCGCGCATACTTTGCAAAGCTGCGCGAGAAGTACATCGCCAACGGCAGATCAGCCCCAAGTCTCTGGGCGTGGACGCCAACACCCTGCTGTATCAGGTGCCGGGCGGCATGTTCTCCAACATGCTCAAGCAGCTGAAGGATGCCGGCAAGGAAGACAAGCTGGACGAAGTGCTGGCTGAGATCCCCCGCGTTCGTGAGGACGCAGGCTATCCTCCGCTGGTCACCCCCACCAGCCAGATCGTCGGCACCCAGGCTGTCTTCAACGTCATCCTGGGCGAGCGCTACAAGATGGTCACCAAGGAGTTCAAGGGCCTCGTCCACGGCGACTATGGCAAGACTCCCGCTCCCATCAGCGCCGAGTTCACCAAGAAGATCCTGGGCGACGAGCAGCCCATCACCTGCCGCTTTGCTGACACCCTCGCTCCCGAGATGGACAAGCTGAAGGCTGAGGCTGCAAAGTGGGCTACTCAGGAAGAGGACGTCCTGACCTACGCCATGTTCCCGCAGGTCGCTCCCAAGTTCTTCGAGAAGCGCAACGCCAAGGCTCAGGGCGTGGATGCAGACCATGCAGATTTTGCAAACAAGTCTCACCCCGTCTGATAAAACAGCATAAGGCTTTTCAAAGCCCCCCGCAGAGATGCGGGGGGCTTTTTGCGCTCTTTCCACCGCGTGAAAGCCTCTCCCTTTGGGAGAGGTGGCATTGCGAAGCAATGACGGAGAGGGCAAGCCCGGTACGATAGAGTCTCCGCACAGCGATGAGCAGACCCTTTGTCAGAGTGATGTTATCGATACGTCCGTATTTCTCTGTCAGCGTCCTTGCCCTCTCAGTCACCTCCGGTGACAGCTCCCCCAAAGGGGGAGCCTTTGCCCGCAATAGTCATACCATCCGCGCAATACTCCAAAAAATCGGGAGTCAGTTTGTGCAGAATCGTCAAATCTGTCTATTGCGTTTTTCGCCCCGTTCGGCTATAATCATCGCATAGACAGCAACGACGCTGTGAGTCACCTCCTGACTCGCAGCGTCGTTTCGTTTAACCCGATATTTCGCGGGAGAGTCCGCCTCTTTCCGCGTAAAAATCCGCGACCAGCTGAAGTATTTCAATTCAAGTAAGGAGTAGGATTTATGGCAGCAAATGTTATGGAGATCTACGGCAGCAAGGTGTTCAACGAGCACGTCATGAAGGAGCGCCTCCCCAGCGCTACCTACAAGAGCCTCGAGAAGACCCTGCACAAGGGCGCACCTCTGGACATCGAGGTGGCAAACGTCGTGGCCAGCGTCATGAAACGCTGGGCTATGGAGCTGGGTGCCACCCACTACACCCACTGGTTCCAGCCGCTGACCGGCATTACCAGCGAGAAGCATGACGGCTTCGTCTCCCCCGTGGGCGACGGCACCGCCATCATGGAGTTCAACGGCAAGGAGCTGGTGCGCGGCGAGCCCGACGCCTCTTCCTTCCCCTCCGGCGGCCTGCGCGCCACCTGTGAGGCCCGCGGCTACACCGCATGGGACCCCACCAGCTTCGCTTTCGTGAAGGACGACGTCCTCTGCATCCCCACCGCATTCGTCAGCTACACCGGCGAGGCGCTGGACAAGAAGACTCCCCTGCTGCGCTCCATGAACGCGCTGTCCAATCAGCCGTCCGCGTCCTGAAGCTCTTCGGCAAGGATGTGGACTATGTCTCCACCACCGTCGGCCCCGAGCAGGAGTACTTCCTTATCAAGAAGGAAGACTACGAGGCCCGTCAGGACCTCATCCTCACCGGCCGCACTCTCTTCGGCGCACCGTCTGCCAAGGGTCAGGAGCTGGAAGAGCACTACTTCGGCGTCATCCGCCCCGAGGTCTCCGCTTTTATGAAGGAGCTGGACGAAGAGCTGTGGAAGCTGGGCATCCCCGCCAAGACCAAGCACAACGAAGTAGCTCCCTGCCAGCATGAGCTGGCCCCCATCTTCGACACCACCAATGTCGCCATCGACCACAACCTGCTGACGATGGAGATGATGAAGAAGCTGGCCCCCAAGTACGGTCTGGTCTGCCTGCAGCACGAGAAGCCTTTCGAGGGCGTCAACGGCAGCGGCAAGCACAACAACTGGTCCATGTCCACCACCCACGAGAATCTGCTGGACCCGGGCGACACCCCCATGGAGAACCTGCAGTTCCTGGTCTTCCTGGCCGCCGTCATCAAGCTGTCGATGAGTACGCCGACCTGCTCCGTACCTCCGTCGCCACCCCCGGCAACGACCACCGTCTGGGCGCCAACGAGGCACCTCCGGCCATCATCTCCATCTTCGTGGGCGAAGAGCTGGAAGCCGTCATCGACGCCATCGCTTCCGATTCTCCCTACGCCGGCCCCGTCAAGATGAAGATGGACCTCGGCGTCGATGTCCTGCCCAAGTTCAGCAAGGACACCACCGACCGCAACCGTACTTCTCCTTTCGCCTTCACCGGCAACAAGTTCGAGTTCCGTATGCCCGGCTCCGCCGAGAACCTGAGCGACTGCAACACCATCCTGAACACCGCCGTCGCCAAGGAGCTGAAGGGCTACGCTGACGAGCTGGAGAAGGCCGACGACTTTACCAGCGCCGCCATCGCCCTCGTCAAGCGCACCATCCGCGACCATCGCCGCGTCATCTTCAACGGCAACGGCTACACTGCCGAGTGGGAAGAGGAAGCTGCAAAGCGCGGTCTGCCCAACAAGAAGAACACCCCCGCCGCTCTGCCCGCCCTCATCGAGCCGAAGAACATCGCCCTGATGGAGGACTTCGGCGTCCTGACCAAGGTCGAGATGGAGAGCCGCTACGAAGTTGAGATGGAGCACTACTCCAAGATCATCAACATCGAGGCCCTGACCATGCTGGAGATGGCCCGCAAGCAGCTGCTGCCCGCCGTCAACGCCTACATGAGTGAGGTCGCCAACACCGCCGCCTCCAAGCTGGCCGTCAGCGAGAGCCTGAGCGTCCGCAGCGAGACGAAGGCACTGACCCGCCTGTCCGCCGACGCCGACGCCATGAGCGACGCTGTGGACGAGCTGCAGGCTGCCGTCGATGCCGCAAAGGCCCTCTCCGACGAGAGCGCAAAGGCCGTCGCTTTCCACGATGACGTTCTGCCCAAGATGGACGCCCTCCGCGCCGCCGCCGACGACGCCGAGACCATCTGCGGCGAGGACTACTGGCCTCTGCCCAGCTACAGCAAGATGCTCTACTACGTCTGATCTTCACATACCAGCGTAGAATAAAGCACCACCGGCTGAGGCGCTTATCTGAGCCATTCTCCTTTTCCTATTTCTTACACCAGCCTGAAGACCTGCCTCTGTACAGAGGCAGGCCTTTTGGGCGTTTTTTAAGAAGACATACTTTTCAGAGGACACACACCTATGAGTTATACGACACAGCAGGACATCCTCGATTTTGTCGAGGACAACAACGTAAAATTTGTCCGCTTCGCGTTCTGTGACATCTTCGGCTTCCAGAAGAACATCGCCGTGCTGGCAAGCGACCTTCCCAAGGCGCTGGAAGATGGCGTCTGCTTCGACGGCAGCGCCATCGCGGGCTTCATGCACGTGGAGGAGAGCGACCTGGTGCTCCGGCCCGACCTGTCCACCATGACCATCCTGCCCTGGCGCACGGCTGAGGGCCGGGTGATGCAGTTCTTCTGCGACGTGGAAAAGCCGGACAACACCCCCTTCGGCGGCAACTGCCGCGGCTTCCTGCGGGACATCAACCGCCGGTTCAAGCAGCTGGGCCTGCGCTGCAACGTCGGCACCGAGTGCGAGTTCTATCTCTTCGAGAACGACGACCGGGGCCGTCCCACCCGCATCCCCATCGACGCAGGCGGCTATTTCGACGTAGCGCCGGCTGGACGCGGCGAGAACATCCGCCGGGACATCTGCCTGACCATGGAGCAGATGGGCCTTGCCCCCCAGCACAGCCACCACGAGAACGGCCACGGCCAGAATGAGATCGACTTCCACTACGCCGGCCCCCTCAAGACCGCCGACAACATCTTCCTGTTCAAGCAGATCGTCCGGGCCGTGGCGGCCAGCAACGGCTTCCACTCCAGCTTCCTGCCAAAGCCCCTGCCCGACCAGGCCGGCAGCGGCCTCCACATCAACCTCTCGCTGACCATGGACGGCAAGAACCTCTTTGAGGGCGACATCGCCCCCGACAGCATCCCGGGCAGCTTCATGGCGGGCATCCTCCGTCACAGCCGGGAGCTGACGGCCTTCACGAACCCCCTGCCCAACAGCTATCTCCGCTTCGGCTGCGACGAGGCTCCCCGCTACGTGAGCTGGAGCCGCCAGAACCGCAGCCAGCTGGTCCGCATCCCGCAGGTGAAGGGCGACAACTGCCGCATGGAGCTGCGCAGCCCCGACCCCGCCTGCAACCCCTACCTCGCCATCGGCTCGTGCTGGCAGCAGGCCTCGACGGCATCGAGCACCGGATGGAGCTGTCTGCCCCTGTCAACCGCAACCTCTTCATCCCGGGCGAAGCGCCGGTCTCGGTCTCGAGACCCTGCCCGCCTCGCTGGAAGAGGCCGTCGAAGTGGCCAGGAACAGCGAGTTCCTTCACAAATTCCTGCCCGACGAGCTGAGCCGCCGCTACTATGCCGAGGCTCTGCGCCGCTGCGAGGCGCTCAAGAACGCCTCCGACCCCGCCGAATATGAGCGCGTCCACTACTTCAATGCCATCTGATGCAGAATGACATAGGAAAGGAGTGAGCCGAATGGGACGTGCCTGATCGTAAGCGCGGGCGCAAGCTCCAACGAATATATCTCCGCACGCCTGACGGAGCTGGGCTATGCGCGACCTATCATCGTACCAAGTGCGGCGGAGGCGCGGCGGAGGATGCTGGAATCCGACTTTGAGCTCATTGTGGTCAACTCGCCGCTGCCGGATGAGTTCGGCCACGAGCTGTGCGCCGACGCCGTGGAGAAAACGGATGCCGGTGTGATATTTCTGGCCAAGGCCGCAGCCGCCGAGCAGCTTCTGACCCCGCTGAGCGAAGAAGGCGTTCTGCTGGTCACAAAGCCCTTCTCCAACACCTTCTTTTTGCAGGCCATCCACATGGCCGCCGCCAGCAACCACCGCCTCCTGCTTTTGCGGCAGGAGAATCAGCGGATGCAGGAAAAGCTGGCGCAGGTGCGGCTGGTGAGCCGCGCCAAGTGCTGCCTCATCGAGCTGGGCCGCATGACCGAGGCCGAGGCACACCGCTACATCGAGAAAAAATCGATGGACACCCGGCGCGACCGCGCCGAGGTCGCACAGGAGATACTGGACTCCTACGACCCCGCGCAATAATCCGTATTGCGCCCCCACTGAGGGAAAATATTTGCTTATCGTGATATTCACGGAAAAGAATATCTGTAAATTAGAGGAGAACCATTATGGCAAAGTTTATTTTCGTGACCGGCGGCGTCGTCTCCGGTCTGGGCAAAGGCATTACCGCCGCCTCTCTGGGCCGACTGCTGAAGTGCCGCGGCCTCAAGGTGGCCAGCCAGAAGCTGGACCCCTACGTGAACGTGGACCCGGGTACCATGAGCCCCCTGCAGCACGGCGAGGTCTTCGTCACCGACGACGGCACCGAGACCGACCTGGACCTGGGCCATTACGAGCGCTTCATCGACGAGAACCTGAACAAGTATTCGAACCTCACCACCGGCAAGGTCTACTGGAACGTGCTGAACAAGGAGCGCCAGGCGCTTACCTCGGCCAGACCGTCCAGATCATCCCCCACATCACCAACGAGATCAAGAGCTATATCTACAATCTGGCCTCTTCCACCGAGGCCGATGTGGTCATTACCGAGATCGGCGGCACCACCGGCGACATCGAGAGCCAGCCCTTCCTCGAGGCCATCCGTCAGGTGGGCCTCGAGCAGGGCAAGGAGAACTGCTGCTTCATCCATGTGGTGCTGGTGCCTTACATCTCCGGCTCCGACGAGTACAAGTCCAAGCCCGCACAGCACTCCGTCAAGGAGCTGCAGCATGGGCGTCAGCCCCGACATCATCATCCTCCGCGCCGACGGCAGCGTGGGCAGCGACATCCGCCGGAAGATCAGCACCTTCTGCAACGTCAGGCCGGAGTGCGTCATCGAGAACCTGACCATGCCCAGCCTCTACCAGTGTCCGCTGATGCTCCACACCGGCGGCCTCGACGACGTGGTGGTCAAGCAGCTGCATCTGGATGTTCCCCCCGCCGACCTCACCGAGTGGAAAGAGATGCTGGCCCGGATCGCCACCCGCACCAAGACCTGCACCATCGCCCTCGTGGGCAAGTACGTCAAGCTGCATGACGCCTATCTGTCCGTCATGGAAAGCCTCTACCACGCCGGCTTCGAGAACGACAGTCAGGTGGAGATCAAGTGGGTCGAGAGCGAGGACCTGCCCGACCAGGCAGCCTGCAAGGAAGCCTTTGCGGACGTGGACGGCATCATCGTCCCCGGCGGCTTCGGCGACCGCGGCATCGAAGGCATGATACAGGCCGCACAGTACGCCCGCGAGAACGATGTCCCCTACTTCGGCATCTGCTCGGTATGCAGATCATGGTCATGGAGTTCGCCCGCCATGTTCTTGGCTACGCTGACGCCAACTCCAGCGAGTTCACCCCCGAGGTCATCACAACGTCATCGACTGATGGCCGACCAGCAGGGCAACATCCCCAAGGGCGGCACCATGCGTCTGGGCAAGTACCCCTGCACCGTCCTGCCCGGCACCAAGATGGCCGAGTGCTACGGCCAGAGCGAGATCTGGGAGCGCCACCGCCACCGCTACGAGTTCAACAACGACTACCGTCAGGAGATGCAGGACGCCGGTCTGGTCATCTCCGGCACCAGCCCCGACGGCCGCCTTGTGGAGACCGTGGAGCTGCCGGGCCGTGACTTCCACCTCGGCGCACAGTTCCACCCCGAGTTCAAGAGCCGTCCCAACCGCGCACATCCCCTGTTCAAGGCTTCATCGCAGCGGCGCTGAAGTTCAAGAAGGGCAAGATGGGGCACTGAGAGGTTGTACGAAGGCAAACCTGACCCTAAACCCAAAAGCACCCGCTTTCCACATCACTGTGGAGAGCGGGTGCTCTTTTTGCTATGATATTATGTAGACTATGCAGCCTTGCTTACTTGCTGGCCTTCGTGGTCTTCTTGCGGGCAGCGGTCTTGCGGGCAGGCTTTGCGGCAGGAGCGGCCTCGGCAGGCTTTTCCTCGGCCTTGGCGGGTGCGGCTTCGGCCTTTGCCCCAGCGGACTTCGCAGCAGTCTTGGCGGCGGTCTTCTTTGCCGCAGGCTTTCTGGTGGTCTTCTTCGCGGCAGGTGCAGCCTTTTCCTCAACCGGCTTTTCCTCGGCGGGAGCAGCGGCCTCGGCCTTGACCTCAGCGAGCTTTTCCTCCGCCTTGGGGGCGTGCTTTGCGCGGTCCTTCACCTCGGAGATGGTCCACAGCTGGTCCTCGCCGCAGTCTCCTGCCAGATCTGGAGCACAGCGCCGTCCGCAGTACCCATGCCCACGGTGTCGATGCACTTGCCGGCAGCCCACATGGAGCGCAGACGGACGGTGCCGGCCGGGGTGGGCTCCATCTTCCACATCTGGGAAGTGCCGCCCACGTCCTCCCACAGGTGGAGCCAGGTGCCGTTTGCGGTGCCGGTCATCATCAGGTCGATGAGCTTGCCGGAAGCGCGGTTGCGGATACGGTAAACGCCGTCGCCTTCGCGGACGAAAGCCCACTCCTGCTCGGGCTTGTGCTCGTACCTGCCCAGACGGATGTTGCCGCCGTCCTTGACGCTCTCCACAGCCTGAATGACGCTGCCGGTCTTGGCGGCGATGGTGTAGAAGCGGTCTGCTTCAATGATAGTCTGTGCCACAGATTTCATAAGATTTCCCTCCGTATCCCGGGGCAGGATCTCCCCGGAACTCTTCTCTGCGCTGTTTTTTATCTTCGCGCTTTTGTTTCTTTCCATAAATTATACCACTTGACGTGATTTTCTACAAGCAATTCGACCTTTCTTTGGCAAATTTGCCAAAAGGCATTCCATTTTCTCCCTGCTTTTGCACTCAATACCCTAACTTTTTGCAACGGAGCCGACCGCCGCTGGTGCCATCATCTCGACATTTCCCCCGATCTGCGCTATACTTATTGTATATCTGCATTTTACCCGTTCTTTGCACAAAGAGCGGTATTTTCTTTGATTTCCGAAAGTGAGGTATCTCTTCATGCCGTCTTCCCCCCGCACCGCATCCGACGCCGCCGAGCTGGAGCGCAGCAGGCTCCAGTTCGAGAAAATGACCCAGACCCCCGTGCCGAAGCTCCATTCTCGGCCTTGCGGCCCCCACCATCCTGAGTATGCTCATCACCAGCATCTACAATCTGGCCGACACCTTCTTTGTGGGCCAGCTGTCCACCAGCGCGTCGGGCGCGGTGGGCGTCGTGTCGAGCCTGATGGCCATCATTCAGGCCCTCGGCTTCATGCTGGGCCACGGCGCGGGCGGCATCATCAGCCGCAGTCGGCAGTCAGGACACCCATGCGGCCACAAAGTTCGCCTCCACCAGCTTCTTCACGGCGCTGACCTTCGGCGCAGTGCTGGCCGTTCTCGGTCTCGCTACCCTGCCCGACTTCATGATGCTGCTGGGCAGCACCGACACCATCCTGCCCCACGCCTGCGCCTACGCGCGGCCCATCCTCATCGCGGCCCCGCTCATGATGTCGAGCCTCGTGATGAACAACATCCTCCGCTACGAGGGCAAGGCCAGCTTCGCCATGATCGGCCTCGTCACCGGCGGTGTGCTCAACATCGTGCTGGACCCCATCTTCATCTTTGGCCTCGGCATGGGGACCGGCGGCGCAGGCACGGCCACCGCCCTGAGCCAGAGCATCAGCTTCTGCATCCTGCTTTCCATGTTCCTGCGCGGCAAGACCGTCAGCCGATTCCGCATCACCCAGGTCACCCGCAGCGCCCGGGACTTCGGCAGATCTTCTTCAACGGTGCGCCCAGCTTCGGCCGTCAGGGCCTGAACAGCATCGGCAGCATGCTGCTGAACGTCGCCGCCCGCAACTACGGCGACGCTGCCGTGGCCGGCATGAGCATCGTGTCCCGCATCTTCCAGTTCGTGCTGTCGGTGGCTATCGGCGTCGGACAGGGCCTGCAGCCTGTAGCGGCCTTCAACTACGGCGCCCGCCGCTTTGCCCGGGTGCGGAAAGCGGCCATCTTCACCATCTCGACGGCTTTCGTCTTTATGGCGGTGCTCAACTCCCTCTGCTGGTTCAACGCCGAGCCCCTCATCCGCCTCTTCCGCGATGACCCCGAGGTCACCGCCGTGGCTCTGCCCGCCCTGCGGTATCAGTGCGTCGCCATGTTCTTACAGCCCGTCATCATCGTGACGAATATGATGTTCCAGTCCATCGGCAAGTCGGGCCGGGCCACCTTCCTCGCCTGCTGCCGTCAGGGCGTCTGCTTCATCCCGCTCATCCTCACCCTGCCCCGCATCTGGGGCCTGAGCGGCATCGAACTGTGCCAGCCCATCGCCGATGGCCTCACCTTCTGCATCTCGGTGCCTTTCCTGCTGCCCTTCCTGAAGGAATTGAAGGAACAGGGAGACGAAGAATAAGCTTGTCATAAAACTGTAACCAGACCCGGCCACATTTCTGCAATGAAATGTCCGGGTCTTTCGTATATACTATAGATGGGAAAGTCAAATTCTGGGAGACTGTGAGGTGTTTCTATGAAGACCACTCTGCTTCGACTCAGCCGCCGCGCCGCCTGCCTCGTGCTGGCGGGCGGGCTGCTGACGAGTTGTTCGCTGCTGCCTGCGGCGTCGCCCCGGCACGAGGGGACGGCGTCCTCGCAGGCCCCGCAGTATTACAGCGACGCATGGCTCAGCGATGACTCGCTCCACTACCTCTATTCTTACGCCGGGAACGGCGGCGGCACCATCCTCCGGGGCGGCAGGGTGCTCTACAAAGCCAGCAGCTCCGACAGCATCCAGCTGCTGAAGGACACCCTCACCGGCGAGACGGGCCACTACCTCGTGGCCCACTCCACCCCCGGCACGGAGGAGCGCACTTCCACCTTTACGACGCCGACGGCAATGCCGTCATGACCTTTCCCTACGCCGTGAGCGCCACCCTCTCGGGCGGCTGCTCATCCTGCGGGACGACGCCGACGTCTGGGCTTTCGAGAACGGCACCACCGGCGGCATCCGGGTGTACGACTCGCCACCGGGGCTGAGCTGCCCGTGCCTGAGACGGCCTTGA
>ENA-OQAA01001516-OQAA01001516.1-human-gut-metagenome-genome-assembly--contig:-NODE-1516-length-11326-cov-1.909724_pt1 | contig 11326 bp, 10 predicted proteins | sample MGYA00242489_ERZ504515 | MGnify/ENA primary metagenome ERZ504515 (study PRJEB26092, sample SAMD00036237) | human gut metagenome | host: Homo sapiens | study: EMG produced TPA metagenomics assembly of...
CCTGTATTTTATCGGAGGGAGAATCAGTATGATATGCTGGTATAACAAAGCGGTTCATGCAGCGGAAAGCGGTGCGTCGTTGAACAGCAGCACACTGGGGCAGATTAAAATCAGAAGCAGCCTGAAAATGATGGCATTTGCCGCGACGGTTCTGGCGGCAGCAGGGATACTGCCTCTGATGAAAACAATGTGTGGCTCGTCATATTCAGAGGGATGTGCCGGGAGGCGTTCAGATACAGAAAAGAGAATGCCGGGGTAAACGGCGCCGACAAGCTCAGGGCGAGAATTATCCTGGCCGTAATCATCTTATTTTTCGGTTACTTCTTATGTTTTGATATGAAATATATTTTCAGTGTCTTTATGAAATAGGCATTTCGGCAAAAGGGCGGAGTCGAATATGACAGGTTTATTGTATTTATCGGCAATATTCCGGACTTCCCGTAAATTTTGCATGGAAACAGGTTGCCCGCCGGCTGTGTTATTGGTGATGGTAACAATGATAAATGGTATGCGGCTGTGATGTTCTTGTAATGCTTTTTCCAGCTTTGCAGGATCTACGTTGCCTTAAAGGGAATTTCCAGTTGCGTTTGCCGTGCTTCATCTATCGTACAGTCCAGTGCAATTGCCTTTCGGCTTTCGATATGACCTTTGGTTGTGTCGAAATGAGAATTTCCCGGGATAATATCTCCTTCATGAACCAGATAAGAGAATAGTACATTTTCGGCAGCACGTCCCTGATGTGTAGGAATGACATATTCAAAACCGGTCAGGCGGGTAATGACTTCTTTTAATTTGAAGAAAGAAGAAGCCCCGGCGTAGCTTTCGTCTCCGAGCATGATACCGGCCCATTGCCGGTCGCTCATGGCTCCTGTTCCCGAATCGGTGATAAGATCGATATAAACTTGTTCTGATTTTAGTTGAAAAACATTGTAATGGGCTTCTTTCAACACTGTTCACGCTCCTGGCGGGTACTTTTACGAATAGGTTCCACCATTTTGATTTTCCATGATTCGGCAAATGGTAATTCCATAGATTATTTTTTATAAGTTAGACAATAGGTCAACGGATAAATCCGTTTTTGTGTTTTATGTGCCGAATATAATGATTTTATAGATGATGAACAATGTTTTTGATGACTTTCTGTAAAACAAATGTCCGGGCGAATCACTTCGGCCGGACATCATTTAAATAAACTTGGCAGAGTTTATTCTCTTTTACTTTCTTTGAAAGAGTTTTGATGAATGAAATGATTGGATAGAATTTATCCCGTTCATTAGACTCAACGCTTTTTCCTCGAAAGCAATGATAAGATAATGCATGGCAGGTCTTCTGACTTGTTTCTGTTGCAGGCTGCCTTCCCGGAAAACGTTTCCAGTGGCATGGAGAGAGAATTCATTGTCTGCAACATTATGTGAAACTTACAGCAGCGGGACTGTTCAGGACTTGCACCTGATTCCCTTTTAATCGCTCCTTTGAAAAAAGGCGGCAAACCAATGCATCGCAAAGATAATGAAAAAAGTAACAAACCAAAATGAATAAAAGAAATTATTTCTCCTTTGCCAACGTAAAAACGAATTCCAGTCCGCCACCTTGATTATTCTTGGCGGAGATTGTTCCGCCATGAATGATGACGGCATTTTTTACGATGGCAAGCCCTAAGCCTGTACCGCCTAATTTTCGCGAACGTCCTTTGTCTACACGATAAAAGCGTTCGAACAAACGATTCAGATGTTCTGGTGAAACGCCTACTCCGGTATCCGCAAAACTGAAATAATAGAAGTTCTCATCCTCACGGAAACAGTTGATGTTGATGTAGATATTGGTTCCTGCATAAGCCATGGCGTTATCCATGAGGTTACGGAATATGGAATAGAGTAATGAATAGTTACCCTTTAATTGTATTTTGGGATGTAAACCGTTGACTACCGTAATATGCTTTTCTTCCAGTTCCAATGATACTTCGTTGACTATATTGGTGACAAGCATGCTGATGTCTACTTCTCCATATCAATCATATTGGCTGCTTCATCCATACGTGTCAGTACGGAGATATCCCGTAATACGACGGCTCAGCCGGTTGCTTTGGGCATAACACCGTTCTAGGAAAGTCTGCATCTTTTCGCGAGGGATGCTTTCATTGCTGACAATTGTTTCCAGATACCTTGAATACTGCTTACAGGGGTTTTCAGTTCATGTGCAATGTTCTGTGTCAGTTGGCGTTTCAAACGTACTTGTTCTTCTTCCTGTGTGATGTCATTAATGGATATTTCAAAACTCAGATCCTGGAAGATGATACATTCTACAATGAATATGCGCCCGTTTTTATTGATGTTGATGGAGAGACGCTTCTCTTCTTTATCCGAAGGTCTTCTTTGTGCCTTACTGATAAAATCGGTGATTTTTTGAAATTCGTAAATGGAAAATATCTCCTCGGTAGTTTGCAAGTTGGAATCGGAGATTAAATTGCCGTATTGTGTAAAGAGGTTATTGACTAAGATTTCTTTTTTTGTCTTTAGTAAATACACCCAATCCTTCGCGAGAAGTCTGTAGGTGTGTAATCAGTTTCTCACGTTCGATATATAACGCTTCTTTGGTTTCCCGCAAACGTTTATATATCTGTATAATGTGCTGGGATATTTCGCCAAGTTCATTATGCGGGAAAGCAGATTGTATATCGGTTTCCACCGGTTCGTTTTTATCGGCGCGTTTGGCAAATTCCCGCAGATGGTTGATTGCCGTACCCAGTTTGGATGTAAACTTATAGAAAACGAATATCAGCAATAAAGTAACAATAGCTGTAAACCAGAGGTAATGCGGATCGGCAGCCAGACTATTTACCAGGTTACATCATAGGGTAATGCCGAGCGAATGATATACTGGGGATAGAGAGTTGCCGAATAGAAATAGGGTATGCCTGTTGTTTCGGAGGTGCGCCTTAAATCATATCCTTTGCCGTTCTTTAATGCTTTTTGGACTTCCTGACGATTAATGTGATTGCTGAATGCTTCTTGGGAAGTTTCATTGTAACTGTCATAAAGGACGCGGCCTTGTAAATTTACGATAGTGACACGAAGGTCTCTGTATGAACCTTTGGCTATATACCGGTTTAAGGTAGATGTCCATAGACTGTCCGGAATACTTCGCAGCTCCTGTTGCAGGCGTTCGTTATAGTCTTGGAGTTGCGTGTCGAGCAGTTCTACTTTATACTCTTTCTCCCGTTGATATTGATAAGCAATAAAACAGGCTGCAAAGACAAGAAATAATGAGATTACCGAAAGAAATAACTTCCGGCTGAATGACAGGAAATGTCTGTCATTATTCGGCTTCGAAGCAATAACCATATCCTAAGCGAGTTACAATACATTTGCCATATATTCCTATCTTTTTGCGCAGGCGGGTGATGTTTACGTCTATAGTGCGGTCCAACACATATACTTCGTCACTCCAGATGCGGCTCAATATGTCTTCGCGGGAAAATACGCGTCCTTTGTTTTGCAGTAGCAAGAGCAGTATTTCAAACTCTTTTTTGGTGAGGGGGGCTTCCTCTCCGTCTATGCTTACTTCTTTTTGATGATATCAAGCACTAATGATTTATAGGCGATTTGTTCAGGTGCGCGCTCCGTTTCAGTTTGCCGGGTACGGCGTAATACGGCTTTAACGCGTGCTGCTACTTCGCGTAAGGAGAAAGGCTTGGAGATATAGTCGTCTGCTCCTATATTAAATCCGGTTACCGTATCATTTTCGGTGTCTTTGGCTGTGATAAAGATGATAGGAATCTTGGCCGTTTTCTTTTTCTTTCTTTAGCATACTTGCCATTTTGAATCCGGAAATTTCCCCCATCATCACGTCCAGTAATAGCAGGTCGTAAGTACTGATGTCCATTTTCAAGGCATCTTCGGCAGAGTTTGCGGTATCTACTTCGTAGCCTTCATTCTCAAGGTTGAACTTTAAGATTTCGCATAAATCTTCTTCGTCGTCTACTACTAAAATCCGATATTCGTTCATTGTATTTCTGAATTAATGTAATGAGAGACGTACAGAGTCTCTTTATTACAAAGTTAAACTTTATTTCTTTTCTTCGACAAAATTGCGGCGTTTTTGTTACGATGGAATGAAACAAGTATTACATTGCGATTACAAAATCTCTCTGGCAACTAATTAAGTATTATCTTTGTATTGTTTTAAAAAGGGTTTCTATATGAAAGAATTAATGGATATAAAGAGGTGGGGACAATCTAAGTGGCGTATGCCGTTAATAGTGGCTGTATTGGCTGTTGTAATCATTGGTTCGATTTGGTTGAACGTTGCTCCTTTCCGTTCCGGTTTTGAGATAACGGATGAATTGGGTGGGAATATTTTTCCTTCCAGCATTTTGTCTGTTGCAACGACAGATGCCCAGGTGATTGTGCCGGCTGATTCGATGTTTGTGGGAAACCCAAATCTTGTATCGCTGTGAAAGTCCGGTCGGCAAAGGCTTATAGCCGGGTGAGGATAGAAGTTGCGGAAACCCCTTTCTTTTCCCGTTCCGTTTCGGAGTTTGTATTGGCAAGGCCACGTACCGAGTATACAATCTATCCCGATATTATCTGGAACTATGAAGCCTTGAAGAATAATAATCAGGCGGAGCCGATTAGCGTTGCCGTTACGGTAGAGATGAACAGGAAAGAGTTGGGGCAGCGGGTACGTACTTTTTCGGTGCGCAGTATCAATGAGTGTTTATTGGGGTATGTTACGGGAGGTACGAGATTTCATGATACCGGAATATTCTTTGCTGCTTATGTCAATGAAGAAAATCCTATGATAGACCATTTGCTGCGGGAAGCATTGAATACTCGTATAGTGAATCGTTTCCTTGGTTATCAGGGTAGTCCTGAGGCTGTCGATAATCAGGTTTATGCCTTGTGGAATGTTTTGCAGAAACGTAATTTTCGGTATAGTTCGGTTTCTAATACAAGCCTGTCCAGCAATGTGGTTTTCTCTCAACGTGTTCGTACATTCGATGATGCCTTGGAGTCGTCGCAAATTAATTGTGTGGATGGGAGTGTTTTGTTTGCTTCTTTGCTGCGTGCCATAAATATCGAGCCGATACTGGTACGTACACCCGGACATATGTTTGTTGGTTATTATACTGATGCAAATCATAAAGATATGAAATTTCTTGAGACCACCATGATTGGGGATGTGGATTTGGACGATTTCTTTCCTGATGAACGGCTGGATTCTACTATGGTGGGAAAAACGCAGAATCAGATGTCCCGTATAACCTTTGATAAGTCTAAAGAGTATGCAAGTCGGAAATATAAAGAGAATGAAAAGGGCATTCATTCCGGCAGATTGAATTATATGTTTTTGGAAATATCCAAGGATGTAAGAAGGCGGATACAACCTATAGGAAAATAGTAAAGGTTGAATAGTTTATAAGATTAAATAGTACTTTGGGAACTTTGTTTCCAATCACTCACGTTTTCTAATTGCTTGCACTTCTGTTTTAATATTTTTTTTATTTTATGTATTTTGTGGATATAAATGTTTGTTTTTGATTGTTAATAATACTGCCGCTTTTTCAGCAATTTTCTATTTTCCAAAATGTGATAAAGAATTAACAGAATGATAATAAACGTGTAGCCATTTATTATATACGCTACTTATCTGATAAGAAATAATAATGTTTATTGTTTTATATTTGCCAATATTTTAAAATTATAAAAGCAAATATATTAATATTTATTTAATATATTTTAAATACATCTCTCTTTGATTTGCTGAATTAATTTATAAATTTGCAAATAAATCCAAATAAAAAAGAGCTTATGAAAAGAAATTATTGCTTATCATTAGTGTTGCTTGCATTGCTTGGGATGTCTGTGCCATATTCGGTTGTTGCTGCTGATAATGCGCTAAGTTCCCAAAGTACTCAGCAAGCCAAAACAATCACAGGTAAAGTAGTGGATGTTGCAGGCGAACCGATTATTGGAGCCAGTGTATTGGTGAAAGGTTCCAGTACAGGTTCTGTTACTGACATCGATGGAAAATTCTCGGTAGAAGCTCCAGTGGGTAGCACATTGGTAGTCTCATTTGTTGGATATGCTACGGAAGAAGTGAAGGTAGGAACGGCAAGCGACTATACGGTTACCCTGAAAGATGATACCCAGTCATTGAGTGAAGTTGTTGTAACGGCTATGGGCATTAAGAAAGAGAAAAAGGCGTTAGGTTATTCTGTTTCGGATATTAATTCCAAAGAGTTAATGAAGAACAAGCAAACGAATGTGGTAAACTCTTTGCTGGTAAAATCCCCGGTGTGAATATTACGCAGGCGGGTGGTGCTGCGGGTGCCGGTTCCAATATTGTAATTCGTGGCGGTAACTCTGCCAGCGAATCTCGTGATAACCAGCCCTTGTTTGTTGTAGACGGTATTATCTATGATAACTCTACAGTAAATACCGGTAATTCCGGTACGGATGGCATGACGAAAACTGCAAACTACTTTCAGCAACCGCGTAATGGATATTAACCCTGAAGACATTGAGAGCATGTCCGTGTTGAAAGGTGCTGCGGCTGCTGCGCTGTATGGCTCCCGTGCTGCTAATGGCGTTATTATCATTACGACCAAGAAAGGTGAAGAGGGTGCTGTAAGGGTGAATGTAAGCAGTAAATATACCTATTCATGGGCTAATAAATTACCGGAAGTTCAAAAACAGTATGGCCGTGGAGAATATAACACTTCTGGTGCTTTTATTGATAAGACGATGGATTCCTGGGGAGATCGGATTGATGGTATGGCTTATGATAATATAGATGATTTCTTTCAAGGAAGTAGTGTTTGGGATAATAGTGTAAGTGTGTCCGGCGGTAGTAAGAACGGTTCTTTCTATTTATCCGGTTCCAATTATCATCAGTCCGGCATTATCCCTACAACTGGTTATGACAAGACGACTTTCCGCTTTAATGGTGAACAGAAATATGGCATCCTGACAGTAGGAGCCAATGTTTCTTATTCGCAGGCAAGTACTGATAAGACACTGACCAGTGCAGGTTTGTACGGACAGGGCGGTAACGGTGCAATGACCGCTGTTTACGGATGGCCTGTCGACGATCAGATGAGTCGCTATCTGAATGATGATGGTAGTAAATACCGCATATTGGAGGGTTTGCAGGATTTGGAGGATGATGTTGAAAATCCGTATTGGATTCTGAATAAAAATACTTTGACGGACGAAACATCCCGTTTTACGGGTGCAGTCAACGCAAGCCTCAAACTGACAGACTGGTGGGATGTTTCCGCACGTGCGGGTATTGATAAGTACACTACCAGTTCCAATACGCTTCGGCGTCCGGGTGGTGCGGTCAAGCAGATATATCAGAACGGTTATATGTCCAAAGGTGATGTGAATTACCAATACATTACTACGAATGTGATGTCTAACTTCCATAAGACTTTCGGTGATTTTGATTTGAATCTTCTGGTAGGTACTACTACAGAAGCTACGAAGACAACGAATAACACCCGTTGGGGATATAATTTTGTAACGGAAGGGCTTTACAGTTTCAACAATATTATTAAAGCCAACCAGTATTTCAAAGAGAGTACGGTACGCAAACGCATGGTAGGCCTTTACGGTGAATTCCGTGCTTCGTACAAGAATCTTGTTTATCTGACAGTGACCGGACGTAACGACTGGTCTTCTACATTGCCGGTGAATAACCGTTCTTATTTTTATCCTTCCGTAAGCGGTTCGTTTGTGTTTACCGAACTGCTGCCGAAGAACAACGTACTTTCATTCGGTAAGATCCGCGGTTCATGGGCACGGGTAGGTAAAGATGCCGATGCCTATTCTTTGGGATACTATATGTGGCCGGTAGCTACGCTGAACGGTGGCAAATATGGTATGGGCAACAGTTGGACAGGCGGTAGTGTCGGTTTGAAACCTGAAATACAGGATTCTTATGAATTGGGTTTGGAAATGCGTTTCTTCAACGGACGTTTGGGCTTTGACTATACTTACTATCAAAGCAAGACGAAAGACCAGATTTGTGCACCGCGTTTGGCACAGTCTACGGGATACATTTTCCTTACGCTGAATGGCGGTTCGGTAGAAAATAAGGGTATGGAGCTCTCGATTACAGGTAAACCTATTGTAACGAAAGACTTCCAATGGGAAACGACATTGAATCTTTCCGGTAACCGTGGACGATTGGGAGATTTTATCGACGGTGTGGATATTTTCTATGTGACGGATGCGCAGGTCGGTGCAGCCAAAGCCGGTTCAATACCCAATGGCGGTTATTTTTTGGGATTGACGGGTAATAAGTATGAAACGGCTCAAGGGCCCGACGGCAAGATGTACAATGTTATCGACCCGTCTACAGGTTTGTATAAGGATACGCAAGTTGAAACCAATATTGTGGGTAACCGTGAACCGAAGCTGATAGGTGGTTTTAATAATAGTTTCAGCTATAAGAATTTCAACCTTTCTTTCTTGTTCGATATCCGTCTGGGAGGTTGACATCTATAATGGGACCGAATACTATCTCGTGACGAAAGGATTGAGCACAAAGACAATAAACAGAGAATCCGTATCATTTACGGGTGTTGTCAATACGGGTACTGCTGCAAAACCGTCTTATGAAACCAAAACAATTACCTATAATGCCAATGAAACTTATCAGGTTGGTAACTCTACCCGTTCCGGCAAGTATATGATTCAGGAGTATTATAAGAATTATGCCAAGAACGCCTATAACTTTATAACTGACACCAATTGGCTGCGTTTGCGTTCTATTTCCTTGTCCTACGATTTCAAGGATTTGTTGAAGAAACAAAATATAATCAAGGGGCTGACTGCTACAATTACGGGAACTAATCTGTTTGTTTGGACAAACTACAAGGGTATGGATCCTGAAACATGCGTTTCAGGTTCCGGTACAGGTGGTTCCGGTTCTGCAGGTATCGACTATTGCGGTGTTCCGGCCACAGCCGGCATGTCGTTTGGCATTAATCTTACATTCTAATAACAGATTTAAAAAGATAAGAGTATGAAGAAACTAATACATATTGCACTTGGCTTGGCGCTTGTGTTCGGCATGTCTTCTTGCGAGGACTACCTGGATGTGAATACAGATCCGGATAATCCGGTTTCCGAAACCGTATCACCGCAGCTTCGCCTGCCGTGGATACAGAACTATTATGCTTACGCATGGGGTACAGCCAGTATGCGTACCAATACGATTGCCGGTATCATGACACAGACTGGCGGCACGGCTGCTAACAGCCTCTTGTCATCATGGAATCCTGCCCAAAGTTCATGTACCACTATTTATCAGAATTTTTATCTGGGTGCAGGTGTAAATATCGATCCTTTGATAGAGAAGGCGGAAGCGGAAGGAGCTTATCATTATGAAGGTGCAGCTTATTGCATTAAGGCGATGGGATTTATGATGATGCTCGACTTGCATGGCGAGCTGCCTGTTCAGGAAGCGTTTACCGGTAAGACCAATCCGGCCTATGATGACGGTAAAACCATGTATGAACTCTGTATGGGGTATCTGGACAAAGCTATCGAGAATTTTGGCAAGCAGCAGAACACTACGGCTCCCGCATTGAGTGCAGGCGATTTATGGAATGGCGGAGAGGTTTCCAGGTGGCTGAAATTATGTTACGGTCTGAAAGCCCGTTATTTGCTGAAATTATCCAAGAAAGAGGATTTGTATGATCCGGAGGCTATTTTGACGGCATTGAACTCTGCTCCTCAATCGAATGATGACAACACCATTATGAAACATTATAATGTGGAAGGGGATGAGGTTAATTTTACGGTGAGCGACCCTTATCAGGCTTCCGTTATTTGGGATTGTACCGGATATGGTTCGACACAACGTCTGACGCGCTGGTATGTTAATCTGTTGACTAATGAATTTACAGGCGGTTCGGGTGTGAAAGACCCTCGTTTGTCAAGCTTGTTCCTGCCATGATGACAAATGTGAAACTGAATGCTGATGGTAAAATAACGGCTAATGAATGGATTCGTGATGCCGGGGTGGATGTGATACATTCCACTACACGCGCAGAAGCGGTCCGGTAGCTGCTTTGTTTGTAACGGGTGGAGAAACCGGTTATAATAAGGAAAAAGGCGGATTTATGATAACTTATGATTTATCCAAAGCGGATAATGAAACAAAGACGAAATTTATTGCTGATGCTCAGGCCATACACCAGACAACGGTCGACGGCAACAATGTGACCGTGCTTTATCAAAAGGGGGCTGCATATTGCAATAATAAGGATTATAAGCGTGCAGGTGATACTATTTATGTAAATTTACGTTCTAACGGTATGGCCAATAGCGGGCGAAACACTACGGATATGTATTACTATACCGATGCGAAATCAGACTATGTGGGCGGTACGGGTACATTCTATGCACGTCCTAATTCAGATTCCGATATTCTTACTTATTCGGAAATGTGCTTTATCAAGGCGGAAGCCTTTTCCGCAAAGGAGATACCGATGGTGCATTGGATGCCTATCAAAAAGGCATAAAGGCAAACTTTGACCGTATGCAGGCTAAATTGAAATCATGGGAAGCCGAAGGAACAAAGAATCCGGATCAGAAGCCGATGGATGAAGGTGAAATCAGTACTTATATGGCAAGTTCTTCCGTATGTCAGAATGCTGCTAGTCTGACCTTGTTCGAGATTATGCGTCAGAAGATTATCGCATTGGGTATCAATACCGAAAATTGGAATGATATGCGCCGTTTGGATTATGACTATGTGGATTACGACCGTCCGCAGGATTTCACGGCTGTCAGCAAGATTGTAGGTACTTCTAAGAATGAGCCTACTTATTGGTTCCGTCGTTTCAGCCAGAGTACTCATGAGAGCAACTATAATCTGACTCAGCTAAAGGCATCCAACAAACAAGCCATGACAGACCCGATTTGGTCGTGTCCGGTTTGGTGGGATTGTGCAACAGATAATGAGTATTACGGTTACATTAAGTAGGTCATAACCTTATTAGTTTATAGAATGTTAATTTAAATATCTTAAAATCTTGATGCACATATTATTTCATTGATTATCTTTGCACTCGAAATATGGATTTATAAGATATGTTAAAATATTGGAGACCTAAACAGTCTTCATTCATAGATGATGATTGGAACAGCCGGTTCGTGAGAATCGGCTGTTTTTTGTTGGGTTGTTTGCATATCAACAGCGGTTAATTGTTACTTTGCAAGAAAGGAACCCATTTAGTTCAATGAAAGTATGAAACAAGGTAAGAAATACATTTCTCCGGGAGCATAGGTTCTCTATGGTTTATCCGGAG
>ENA-OQAA01001517-OQAA01001517.1-human-gut-metagenome-genome-assembly--contig:-NODE-1517-length-11324-cov-1.304189_pt1 | contig 11324 bp, 17 predicted proteins | sample MGYA00242489_ERZ504515 | MGnify/ENA primary metagenome ERZ504515 (study PRJEB26092, sample SAMD00036237) | human gut metagenome | host: Homo sapiens | study: EMG produced TPA metagenomics assembly of...
TAGTAACAATACCCCTTAAGGGGTAGCGACGAGTCAAGAGCAATATGGCTTGAACGGAGCTGTGGGAAGGATGTGTAAACAGAATTCCCATAGCCGAAAGAGAAAGCCAGCGCCTTGAGACGCTGGCTAGTAACAAGCTTATAGCCCTAGAGCAAACCACCCGTTGGACGGGTGGTCATGATTTCAACTAAGATCAGATGGCTCTGCTATAACTGAGGAGCTTTCGTCAATGCTTCTTTTGCTGCAATATAAGATTTGATTATTTCAACAGCGCCGTCCACTCCAAGATCGGAACTGGAAATACATAAATCATAGCTGTCTACATCAGACCATTTTTTATTAGAATAGTAATTATAATAGTTTGCACGTTTCTTATCTGTTTTTAAGATCATGTCTTTCGCCTTTGCATCTGTCAGATCATAAAGTCTTGCGACACGCCTGATCCGGGCATTCAAATCTGCATGAATAAACACATTCACACAATTATCATACTCTTCCAATGCATAGTCTGCACAGCGTCCGACCAACACACAAGGTCCTTCATCTGCAATTTTTTTTAATTGCGTCAAACTGAGCAAGAAAAACTTTATGATTCAGCGGCATATCCGAATATCCACCGGCAGGATAGCCATAGAGTAAGTATCCATCACCAAGGAGTAGAGGAAGCTATTTGTAGGCTTTTCGTCTTGTGATTCAAAGAGTTCTTTGCAGATACCGCTCTCTTTTGCTGCAACTGCGAGCATCTCTTTGTCATACAGTTTAATTCCGTAATACTCTGCAAGCTTTGTACCGATTTCATGTCCACCGCTTCAAACTGTCTTCCGATTGTAATAATTGTGTTTGTTTTTGTCATAACTGTCACGCTCCTTTATGTAAATCCATCTGAGAATCAGATTTGATATATAAACATTATTATACATTAAATCTTGATGAAATGTACACAACTTTACAAAATTTCCAGCAGGTGTTTGAAATAATCTGGCAATTCTGCATTAAATTCCATATACTGACTGGTACGTGGGTGGATAATGCCGAGAATTTTTGCATGAAGTGTCTGCCCTTGAAGCTTCATTGGAGATTTTGCCGGACCATAGATAGCATCTCCAAGAAGAGGATGACGAATACTTGCCATGTGTACCCGAATCTGGTGTGTTCTTCCCGTCTCCAACTGACATTCTACATACGTAAATTTTTCAAAACGCTTTAGTACCCGATAGTGTGTGACAGCATGTTTTCCATTCTTATAGTTTACACTCATTTTCTTTCGCTCAACAGGATGTCTGCCGATGGGAGCATCAATAGTACCATTGTCCTCCTTTAACACTCCGTGAACAATCGCATGATATTTCCTTGTAATCGTATGGTCTTTTAATTGCTCAGCCAGAGACTGATGTGCAAAATCATTTTTGCAGACGATCAGAGAACCAGTTGTATCCATGTCAATACGATGCACAATTCCCGGGCGCATTACGCCATTGATGCCAGAGAGTTGATCTTTGCAATGAAACATCAGTGCATTGACTAAAGTTCCACTATAATGTCCCGCAGAAGGATGAACGACCATTCCTTTTGGTTTATTCACAACAAGGATATCTTCATCTTCATAGAGAATATCAAGCGGAATCTGTTCTGGAAGAATATCAGGTTCTTTCAATTCTGGAATCATCACTGAAATATGATCCTCCAAAGAAGCTTATAGTTTGCTTTTACCGGTTGCCCATTTACAAGAACTTCTTTTTCTTTGATCAGCTTTTGGAGATAAGAGCGAGAAAGATCTGGAAGTTTTTCGGATAAAAATTTATCAATTCGCATCAGATCATTTTTCTCTGTGGTATATCGTCTTTCTTCCATAATTTACTCCTGTTCTTCTGGATCCTGCACTGACTTTTTCCCACGGAAGGTAAAATATTGATAATCTTCCTCTTTAAAATAGAAAAACGCCAGATAGCAGAACAGACACATTGCCAAAACTACATAAATATCTGCGACATTGAAAACTGGAAAATCAATCAATCAAAATAGAAAAAATCTGTCACATAATTGTTGTAGAGTCTATCGATCATATTTCCGATTCCACCAGCCGCCACAAGAACCGTGCAGATGCGAAACGCAGCAAAACGCTTTGTATACGGCAATCGGATATAAAAGTAAAGTGCTGCGGAAGTAACAGCAAGGTGGTAATAATAAAAAAATGTTTTCTGTCCTTGAAAAAATTCCGAATGCCGCTCCTCTATTTTCCAGATAATGAAGACAAAATACATTTTTGATCAGAACAATATCTTCTTTTCCCTTCAAGTATGTGGTCGCAAGAAACTTTGTCCACTGGTCAAGTACAATTCCAAAAACCAAGTGCAACTAAACCACCTAAATACCATTAGAAATCGTTTCTTTTTCATAATTCTATCGTTTCTCCTTTAAATCAATTTGTGAATTTCCACGAGAAGCCTCCCCTTTTTTGTCTGGGAAGTTACTTTTCGATAGATGAACTTACCATAGCCGCGAACAGAGATCACATCATCTTCTTTCACATTATATCCATTAGATGAAATAAGTTTACCATTGACAAACACCTTTCCAGCCTCGATCAATGGACTGAGGCGGCTTCTGGAAGATGAAAATGCAAGAGAAAGAAGGGTATCCAGTCTTACAGAAGCTACTGTACCTGTAATTTTTTCATACTTTTGTGTATAGTGAAACTCAGAAAAAGATTCTTCACAAACAATCACCTGAGTCCGACGTATCTGTGTCATTTCTTTACACACATAGGATAAAAGTTTGTCTGAGACAAATACAAACGCACCTTGCTCTTCTACGATAATATCTCCGATTTTTGAACGCTCAATTCCAAGACTCAGAAGTGCTCCCAAATAATCTCTGTGAGATAGCTGCTCGGAGAACTTTTGACTGCGCGGCAGGATATGGATAATTCCCATCGGATATGCGAGATCTTCTATCTCTGAACGTAAACAAAGAGCATCAGGAAGAAATGCTGCAATCTGACGCTCTGAAGAAGCATAGCCGCCAAAAGTCCTATACGGAGTGTACAGAGTATCTTTTGGCAACGTATGTAAAATATTCAGTTCATTAAGATTTAGAAAATCTGTGTAAGTAATAAAATTGCGATGATATGCAATCTTTGATAACTCAATCAGTCTTTTTCTTAATAATTCTTCTTCTTTTTGCATAGTACTCCTAGAATCTTGTGTTGATGGACGGCATGTCAAAAGAAGTATTCAGCAAATCCTGTAAATCTCCGGAAATATCTACATTGGTAGGTGTTACGAGGAAGATGTAAGTAGATATCTTCTGAAGATTTCCATTAATCGCAAATGCTGCACCGGAAATAAAGTCGATAATTCTCTGTGCAACCTCCAGATCAAGTCCCTCTAAATTCAGGATAACAGTACGTCCGCTTAAAAGAGATTCTGTAATTGCGCGTGCATCATCAACAGATGTCGGACGAATTACACATACTTCCATTCCTGGCGCTCTTCTCTGTCCACTCGGACGCATTGGAGTTACTTTATTTGTAGATTTTGAAGTGCTTTTTGACTTTTCCTGCATATCAAAATCATCATACTCTTCTTTTTCTTTTTTAAATGGATTTTTGCTTGTCTTTTCCGGATATTCATCTACTTCATCATCGAAGAAATCATCCTCATAATCATCTTCGTCACTCAGTTTCATAATGTCCAAAAACTTGTCAAATACTCCCATAGTTACACTCCTATCATTCGTTTGTTATATTATAGTTTCTTTCACCAAAAATACCAGTGCCGACACGAACCATGGTGGCACCTTCTTCTATCGCGACTTCATAGTCATTTGTCATACCCATTGAAAGAATACGCATACTAACATTATCAATGTTTTTTGCCGCAATGTCAACAGATAATTTTCTTAAATTGGCAAAATGTATACGATTTTCTTCTGGATTTTCGACAAATGGAGCAATCGTCATCAAGCCGTTAATCTTTATATGACGAAAACGGGCGATTTGTTCGACCAATGGAAGCACTTCTTCTGGCGAAATGCCAAACTTGCTCTCTTCACCGGCAACATTAACTTCAATCAAGACATCCACCAAACAGTTCTTTTTTGCTGCTTCTGCCTCGATTGCTTCTGCAAGTCTAAGAGAATCAACGGAATGAATCAGTGTTGTTTTTCCAATCAGATACTTAACTTTATTTCTTTGAAGATGGCCGATCATATGCCATGAAATATCTTTTGGAAGTTTTTCATATTTGTCAGTGAGTTCCTGTACTTTGTTCTCGCCGAACTGCCGGATACCAAGGTCATAAATTTCCTGCAGCATCGAAACCGGCTTCGTTTTGCTCACTGCAATCAATGTAACATCTTCCGGATGTCTACCACTTCTTTTGCAGGCATCTTTCACCTTGTCCTGTATAGATTTCAAATTTTTTTCCAGCATATTCTTCACTCCTCGTCTTTTGCTGTTTTGTCATTTGATTTATTACGAATGTGCTCCGGGGCTTATCGGAACACAACTTCGTCCTCTTTTATTCCTTTGCCATCCAGCGCAATGTGATCATAATTTGTCAGCCCATACGACGTATTTTCTTCTACAATATAATATTCTTCACTTTTCTGCAAGAATATTAATCTGCCGAAAGACAGCATATCCACGATTAATATTGTAAACCCCTTCTAAAGTTCCTTTTTCGTTCAACGCCATTGTATCATTGCTGTCCTCACACAGCAGTGTATCTCCCTTTTTCAATTCTTCAGAGGCAATATAGCTTTTTCCATCTTTTTGTGCATAGACAGTTGCTTTTACAAATTCTGTAGATCCATTGCGTTTTTTCCTGATGACACCTGCTTCTTTGCTGTTGCCGCCGACGGTTACATATTCCTCCGGCACCAAAAAGAACTCCTTTTCTACTTTAGCCGTTTTAGGAATCTTCAATCCGGTTTCATCTTCCAGAATCAATTCAAGATCCAGATAACGCTCTTCTGCATAACGCACCATCGAATTGTTAAAGGAAAGAATACCATAATAATGGTCATCCTTACTTACGACACTGACATTGGCCCACAGATATTCATCGTCCTTTAGAAAACGAACTTTGACAGAGTTCATCTCAGAGAGTTCTGCTGAGAACTCTTTATCTATTTCGATGGCCACAGACCATTTCTCACTTGTCACAAGCTTATAGGCAGGAGAACCCGCAGTAATCTTTTGATTGTTCAGCAGTTCTGTCTTCTGATAATCTGTTTTGTTGAGTAAATCTGATGTAAGCGTATCTTTTGTAATGCCTTCCATCCCATCTACAGAGTATATGATAATACCGTCTCTTGGTGATGCGCATAATCTTAATCCGGCAGAATTTCCGGAAGCGATAATGGAATCCAATTCGTTGATGCGAGTTTGATTTTGGATTCCAAGCATCACACTGTCGATATTTGTGCGGAGATTGTAAGTGTTATGAAACTGTTCGTCCTGAAATGTTTCATTAAATTTCTGTGTCTTTAATACAATCTGGTTCAGATCTCCTTCAGAGAGTTCCACAGCTGCGGTATCTCCAGATACCTCTGTGTGTTCCATCTTTTCATTGCTCAATGTATATACATTGGAAGCTGCGGATACCTTACTCCCTTCAGAAGTATAATAATTGATATAGCCGTCTCCTTCAGACTCCACGATCATTCTTCACGAATCGCAAGCCCCGTATATTCATAATCAATTCAAAATGCTTCCTTCTCTTACTTCATAGGAAGTAATATGAGGGGAAGTTAGGTACAGAATAATTGTAACAATCAGATAAAAGAAAATTGATTCCAAAAATGATGATTCCGACATTGAAAGGAATTTTCTTTTTTGTTTTGTATGCGTTTAAATCGATAAACTTGTCTTGTTGTGCCAAAATATGACCTCCTACTATAATTTCTGAAGTGCAGCACCATTTAGGTAGCTGCATCGTATGCCCTGTCTGCTGTTTCGTCTCTGCATTTCCTGCTCAAATTCTTCCTGAAGCTTCCACCAGCTAGTTCCCCAGTTGGAAAATACAGCATCTTCTTCCGGAACCCTGCTGAACAGTCTTTCTACTACAATGTCAGGTGAAAGATATTCTAAGAAATCAGCAAGTCTCTGTAAGTATTCTTCTTTTGAGCACACCGCTATTGTACCATTTTCATACGCATTGCACAACAAAGTATTTTTTGCAATATAAAGAGAATGAATCTTTACAATCGGTATGCGAAGGGCAGATAAGATTTTTGCAGTTTCAATAGCATCTCTTCGCGTATCTCCCGGAAGATTTAAAATCACATGGGTGCAGATTGTAAAATCATACATCTGAATACAGCGGACCGCATCTAAATATTCCGCAAGACCATGACCTCTCTGAATGTCATCCAATGTATGATAATTGACCGTCTGCAATCCTAATTCCAACGTAATTTCCACAGAATAAGTTTCCTTGATCTGTTTCAATACTTCCATATAATCTTTACGGATACAGTCCGGCCTTGTAGAAATAGAAATTTCTATAATATCCCTTTGGCTGGCAGCTTCTTTCATATAATTTCAAAATCAGAAAGCGGCATAAAGGTATTTGTATAATTTTGAAAATAGGCAATAAATTTCTCTGCCTTATACTTTTTAGAAATAAATGCTTTATTTTCGCTCAACTGCTGTGTGACAGTTTTTTGATTGGAAAGGCTTTCAAATCCGGTGCCGATTTCCGCACAGAATGTGCATCCACCGCCATTAATCCTGTTTGGACAAGTGATTGGAAGATTGATGGGAAGTTTATAAACCTTTGTTCCATATTTTTTCTTTAAGTATTCAGAATATTTATTATAGTAACTTTGTGTTTCCATAGTTTTTCCTTTAACGTATAAATTCTCATTTCATGGCAATTCTATTATTATCTTAAAAAAGGAGGAATTCACATGAAATGGTTTGATAATACAGCATTGACACTTGTAATCATAGGTGCTGTTAACTGGTTGCTTGTTGGTATTTTTAAATTCGACCTCGTTGCTTTTCTGTTAGGGGATTTGTCGTGGCTGTCACGTATCATCTACACAGTCATCGGTCTTTGTGGCCTTTATTTGATCAGTCTCTTTGGACGAATCAACGAGATCTCAGAGTCTTAACAGCACATGGAATATTTGTACATGTAACTGTGTATATTTAAATTTTAAAAAGTGTGCTGCCGCATCAGACATGCAGCGGCACACTAAGAAGCCGGAATCGCTGAAATCAGCGAAGTCATATCATTATAAAGAACCGTTTTGTCAGGTGCTCCCATTACAATAGAAATATAAGGATTTCCTGAAAGGTCCTTTTCTAAAAGAATCAGCAGGATCCTGCCAAATCTTCTGTTCCTGTCTTTCCACCTACAATCACTGCATTCTGTGGAGGAATTGCGAGACCTTGCGCATAAAAATGGGACGGTGTCCATGTCAGCTGTCTTGTTCCAGAAGTAGGATTCTGTACTGTTGCAGCATAGGATGACTGTGAAATCATCGTCAAAAATGTCTCATTTTTCATACATTCATTAAAAATCAAATACAGATCATATGCTGTAGTATAATGATCTGCTTCATGCAATCCATGTGGATTTGTAAAGTGTGTGTTTGTTGCGCCGAGTTTTCTCGCCTCTTCATTCATTAACTCTACAAAAGCTTCCACACTGCCAGAAATATGCTCTGCAATTGCAATGGCATTATCATTTCCGGAATGAAGTAGTAATCCATAGAGGAGTGCTTCCATCGTAATCTGGTCATTTTCTTGCAGTCCACAGACAGAGGCATCCACATCAAAGGTCACTGCACGTCGGCTCACAGTCACAATATCTGACAGATTTCCATATTTCAAAGCAACATAAGCAGTCAGTACCTTTGTTGTGCTTGCCGGATAAAGTTTGTTATGAAGATTCTGTGCATAGAGCACCTGTTCCTGATTTACACCAAACAGTCCGGCAGCATGTAATTGCTGGTCTGTCGTATAACCTGGAAGTTCGATATTTTCCACCGCCACACAGAGATTTTCTGCATACAAATCTGCACGATATAAATCCCGATTGTATTCTGATTTCTCATAGGTGGCAATGATGGATTCTTTTTTTGCGCATCCTGCTATGAGAAACATACCAATCAAAAGAAAACTTCCAAAGAAAAATCTCTTTCTTCTATCTGTACATCTCACGCCACTCTAAATCTCCTCTGTCGATCGCTAAGATTAATACTTCTGCAGTTGCTACATTGGTCGCCATTGGAATGTTATGCATATCACAGAGGCGCACAACATCATTGACATTTGGCTCATTGGATTTTGGAGCAAGAGGATCCCTTAGGAAAATCACTGCATCTATTTGATTCTGATCGATCTGTGCTCCCATCTGCTGAGAACCTCCAAGTGGACCTGCCAGATATTTATGAATGGAAAGGTTGGTCACTTCCTCGATCAGGCGTCCTGTTGTTCCTGTTGCATATTAATTCATGTTTACTTAAAATTCCTCTGTATGCAATACAGAAATTCTGCATTAACATCTTCTTTGCATCATGTGCTATTAATCCTATTCTCATCGTGTGCTCACTCTCCTATTGGTATTTTTTCGGTTGTAATCCTACATTTAATACAACCCCTATTCCGCTGAACAGGCTGACTATGGAAGAAAGTCCATAGCTTACAAAAGGCAATGAAATACCTGTGTTCGGAAAAATTCCGGTCGCCACACTGATGTTGATAAAACTCTGTATTCCTATCAGTGCGGCTACCCCCCCGCAGATAATCTGTCCTGCAAGATCCTGCGCTCTTAATCCGATTATAATACATTGGACAATAATTAACAATAATAAAATAATTACAATACAGCATCCAATAAATCCAAGTTCTTCCCCAATAATTGCGAAGATAAAATCTGTCTGAGGCTCTGAAATGAAATTTCCGTTTTTCACAGATGTTGTTGTATTGTTGTCATACCCCTTCCCTTTCAGTTGCCCAGACCCGATTGCCATAATAGAATTCATTTGTTGATATGCTGTGGAAGAGGCATATTTCTGCGGTTCCAGCCATGCAAGGATTCTCTGCCGTTGATAGTCTTTTAAGAACGGTACATTGGAATGTACAACAAGACTTAAAAAGATCAGACAGACTGGAATCACAACCGCCAACACAGTGGCGATAAACTTATAGCTAAGTCCACCCAGATACAAGAGGACACAAAACAGCGCTGCAAGGCAAATGGTGGTAGACAAGTTCGGCTGCTTGTAAATCAAATACAAAGAGGGAAGGATCAAAGCAATTGCTCCATGATCATGACCGGATGATTTAATTTTTTTCTATGTTTCGTTAAAAATTGAGCAAAGAATAAAATCATCAGAATCTTTGTTGGATCAGAAGGCTGAAACCGGATAAATCCAAAATCAAGCCATCTGACTGCGTTGTTTGCCTCTGCTCCAAAAAAAATGAACAAGCAGAAGTAGAATCAGATTGACAGCATACAAAATCCAGTAAAACCGCAAGATCCATTTGTAGTCGATAACAGAAAACAAAAGCATCACAAGCAGACCAAGGATCACTCCGAAAATCTGTTTACCTTGCATAGATTTCTGTGCACTTCCAACGGCCATGATTCCGATAATCGAAAGTGCTGTGACAAACGTCACCAGTATGAAGTTAAAATTTTTCAAATGATATCGTTTTAAAAATTTCACTTTTTCTCTCCTGCTAATTGAATATGTATATCAGATTGTGTAATTTGAACAGTAAAGTTTTCGGGTGTAATTTCGATATATTTTGAGACGGTCAGAAATAATTCCTCTGCGATCCGTTCCATATATTCCGGAGTACTGTTTACGCGGTCAGACGACAAAATCAACCGCAGTCGTTCTTTTGCAATCGTTACCGAAGTACGTTTCTTTTTCCATCCAAATTTCTGCATCTGATTCCCTCCCTGTTACTTTTTGAATACTTTTGTCAGTCTTGAAAACAATCCATCCTGCTTTTCAAAATTCAAGAAAGGGACTTCTTCTCCAGTCAGCCTTTTACAAATATTTTTTATATGCCGCGCCTGCTTTGGAACTCAGACTAATGACAGGCTCTCCCTGATTTGTACCGATTACAACTTGTTCATCATCAGGAATGACACCGATCAGGTGTATTCCAAGGATTTCTGTCACATCTTCCACGGACATCATCTCTCCTCTTTTTACCATATCCATTCTAAGTCGATTGATGATCAGCTCGGACTGGGCAATTCCTCCTTGCTCCAAAAGACCAATGATTCGATCTGCATCACGGATTGCAGAGACTTCTGGTGTTGTGACGACAACTGCACGGTCCGCTCCCGCGATTGCATTTTGAAATCCTTGTTCAATTCCTGCCGGACAGTCGAGGATAACATAATCAAACAATTCTTTTAGTTCTGCTGTCAGCTTTTTCATCTGTTCCGGAGTTACCGCTGACTTATCTTTTGTCTGTGCCGATGGAAGCAAGTATAATTCCGGATAGCGCTTGTCCTTGATCAGCGCCTGTTTTAGCCTGCAGCTTCCCGTAATGACATCGACCAGATTGTAAACAATCCGATTTTCAAGACCTAGCACAACATCGAGATTGCGAAGTCCTAAGTCAGTATCGATCACAATCACTTTTTTCCCCATCTGTGCAAGTCCGACTCCGATATTAGCCGTTGTTGTTGTCTTTCCGACACCGCCTTTGCCAGATGTGATTACAATTACTTCACCCATACAAAATTCCTCCATTTCATTTCTTTTTTGTCTTTTGTATTTTAATCTCCGGCACCGGCAACACCAAGCATGCTTGCGCTTCCTGTGACGATATCTTCCGTATCTCCAAGATGATATTTATATTTTACAATATCTCTTCCAATTTCTGCTGTGTAACTAGAATTATAGCCATTGGCAATTCTTACGCTCACGGCAATTTCCGGATTTTCGCTTGGGCATAGCCGACAAACAGTGCATGATCCGGATGGGTCTCACTCTGCTGAGCCGTACCGGTCTTGCCTGCCATCTGAAAACCTTCCAGGCGGAGAGAATCAAATGTTCCAGTTGTTGATACCATATCTTCCATTCCCTGTTGCACTGCATTCCAGGTGCTGTCTGAAACTTCGGTAATTTCATTTCTCAGTTCCGGTTGATAGTCTTTTACAACATTTCCTTTTTTATCCACAGTCTTGTCGAGAAGGGAAAGCTGAAAGACTTTTCCACGGTTTGCAACAGCTGTCACATAGCGTGCGAGCTGGCTTGTCGTATAGTTGTTTGTTCCCTGACCAATAGCAGAAAGTACGGAGTCTGTATCGGAAATCTGAGGTTTCGATTCTGAAATTTCT
>ENA-OQAA01001518-OQAA01001518.1-human-gut-metagenome-genome-assembly--contig:-NODE-1518-length-11316-cov-2.030923_pt1 | contig 11316 bp, 17 predicted proteins | sample MGYA00242489_ERZ504515 | MGnify/ENA primary metagenome ERZ504515 (study PRJEB26092, sample SAMD00036237) | human gut metagenome | host: Homo sapiens | study: EMG produced TPA metagenomics assembly of...
GGTTTGAATAACATATTCAATCCCTCATTCATGCTGGGGTGGGTGAAAATGAAGTCCCGCAGGAAATGGTAACGCTGTCCCGTTTCATGATTGATGCTACGGTATTGATTACTTCTGGTGCATCGGCACAAAGTAGGTACAACCCAGAATCCGTCCGGTATGGATGTCTACAATAGCTTTGAGCATACCGTCTATGCTGTGTAGCGTACGGGCACGTGGAATCATGGCAGCAGGGATACGTGCCACATGTATGGAATAACCGTTCTTCATCGCTTCCTCTTCCGTCAGTCCTATATGTGCCAGCGGTGGGTCGGTGAAAATGGCAAAGGGGATTGGATACCGGTCTTTTGTACTCCTTTTTTTGTTTTCAAAGAGTTGATTACGGATGATACGGAAATCATCGATGGACAAGTAGTCGAACTGTTCGTCTCCTTTTACGTCCCCCAGGCCCATACGTGTGGGGCTGTAGTCCGTAATTGGTTGTCGACAACGATGGCTCCCCGCTTGTCTGTTTGTATACCCGCTTTTTCCAGATTCAGCTCTGCAGTCATAGGCTTGCGGCCGATGGCTACCAGCAAGGCATCTCCTTTCAGGTAGTAGGGAGTGCCGTTTGCACTGTCCGTATAGGTCAGAGTTATTCCTTCGGCTGTGTCGTACACGGATTGGACACGGGCGTTCAACCGGACATTGATACGCTTTCGGTTCAATGCTTCCAGCATGGAGGCGGCAATGTCGCGGTCCACTTTAGGCAGAAAGCGGTTTCCCGCTTCCAGCAGTGTGACATGGCTTCCAAAGCTGCATACATAGTGGCAAACTCCAATCCGACAGCACCGCCGCCGATGACGAGCAGGTGTGCGGGCAGTTTGTTCGATTGCAGCAAGGTCTCACTGTATATACGTACTTGCTCTCCTTGAGTCCGTCGATGGCAGGCAGGATAGGGGTGGACCCGGTGTTGATGAATATCTCTTTTCCCTCAAGAATCGTTTCGTCCTTGCCGGAGATATACGGATTGTATTTTCGGACAAGAAAGAAGCAGTTCCGTCATAGAGGGTTATATTAGGCTTGTTTTTTACATTTTCATAATTTTTCTCACGCAGGAGGATACAAGCTTGTCTTTCCGCGCCACGGCAAGTGCATACAGTTTGGACTGGTTCTTATAATCGTCATAGTATCTTTTTTCCGCATATTCCGATTCGTGAATCAGAGTTTTGGTAGGGATACATCCTACGTTTACACATGTTCCTCCGTACATCTGAGGGGAACGTTCCACGATGGCTACTTTCCAATTCCGTTCGGCCAGTTCGGCGGCCAATAACTTGCCGCCCTTGCCGAATCCTATTATGATTGGCATCATATTGTTTCATTTTAATATCTCTTAGTTAAGTGTTTAGTAAAATGAAAACAATATGTATCGGCCATTTGTTCGGACGCCGGGTTTAGCAGATGCTTATCGTTCCAGTTCGCGGAGGGAGTCCATTTTCTTCTTTTCAAGGAATTCGTTAGATGCCGCTCAAGTGCTCTTTCACTTTGTTTGTTGCCGAATTCATATACCTTGCTTACCAGTCCGTCCAGGAAGTCACGGTCGTGGCTGACGAGGATAAGGGTACCGTCAAAATCCAGTAACGCTTGCTTCAGGATATCTTTGGTTTTCATGTCCAGATGGTTGGTCGGTTCGTCCAGTATCAGCAGATTCACCGGTTCGAGCAAAAGCTTTATCATGGCGAGGCGTGTGCGCTCTCCACCGGAAAGCACCTTGACCTTCTTCATGGACTCTTCGGGGCCACCGAACATGAAGGCACCCAGCAGGTCGCGTATCTTGTTGCGGATTTCCCCTTTTGCCACATCGTCGATGGTCTGGAATACGGTCAGGTTCTCATCCAACAATGAGGCCTGGTTTTGTGCGAAATATCCAATCTGCACGTTGTGTCCTATCGTGAGGGTGCCTTCATGTTCTATTTCCTTCATGATGCACTTCACTAACGTTGACTTTCCTTCCCCGTTCTTACCAACGAAAGCAACCTTGTCTCCCCGTTCTATGGTGAGGTTGGCATTCTTGAAGACCACATGGTCACCGTAACTTTTCCCTACTCCTCCATGATGACGGGATAATTGCCTGAGCGGGGAGAAGGAGGGAATTTGAGGCGTAACGCTGAAGTGTCTTCTTCATCCACTTCCAGCAGTTCCAGCTTCTCCAGCATTTTTACGCGGCTCTGCACTTGCAGGGTCTTGGAGTAGGTACCTTTGAACCGTTCGATGAATTCCTTGGTTTCGGCAATGAACTTCTGCTGGTCGTCGTAGGCTTTCTGTTGCTGTTCACGGCGTTCCTTGCGGAGTTCCAGGTATTTGGAATAGTTTACTTTATAATCGTATATCCGGCCCATGGTCACTTCGATGGTACGGGTGGTGATGTTGTCCACGAACTTGCGGTCGTGGCTGATGACGATGACAGCCTTTCCGTTGCTGATAAGAAAATCTTCCAGCCATTGTATGGATTCTATGTCCAGATGGTTGGTAGGCTCGTCCAGCAACAGTACGTCGGGCTTCTGCAGCAACAGCTTGGCAAGCTCGATGCGCATGCGCCATCCACCGCTGAAGTCACTGGTCTGGCGGTTGAAGTCTTCGCGTACGAACCCCAGTCCGAGCAGTGCTTTTTCCACATCCTCCTCGTAATTGGTGGAGTCGATGGCATAGAACTTTTCGCTCAAGGCGGAGACGTTCTCGATAAGTTCCATGTAACTGTCGCTTTCGTAGTCGGTACGCGTTTCCAGTTCCTTGTTGAGGCGCTCTATCTCGGCTTCCATTTCATGCAGGTGGGCAAAGGCTTGCGCCGCTTCCTGAATACGGTACGTCCGTCTTCCGTCATAAGGTGCTGTGGAAGGTAAGCTATGACACTGTCCTTGGGGGCTGAGATTTTTCCACGGGTAGGTTGTCTTACACCTGCCAGGATTTTCAACAATGTACTTTTCCCCGCTCCATTTTTACCCATCAGGCGATACGGTCTTTTCGTTGATAACGAAAGATATGTCACTGAATAAAGTAGTTCCGCCGAATTCTACGGCCAGTCCGTCTATAGAAATCATTATATATTTTTTTAATGAGCTGCAAAGATAGTGCAAATCTATTATTTTTTATATCTTTGCCCCTATATAAACAAAACGCATAGGTCATGGAAATAGAAAAAGTGTCAGGAGATTACCGTCCGCTTATTCTGGTTGCGGAAGATGATGATAGTAACTTTAAACTGATAAAGGCTATTATCGGCAAGAAATGCGAGATACTATGGGCAAAGAATGGTGAGGATATTGTAAATTTGTTCGAAGAGAATCGCGACAAGGCGGAAGCTATTCTGATGGATATAAAAATGCCTATTATGAACGGGCTGGATGCTACGGTGATTATTCGCAAGAAGGATAAGGAACTTCCCATCATCATGCAGACCGCTTACGCCTTTACTGCCGACCGCGAAAAAGCCTTGGAGTGCGGAGCCTCGGAAGTGTTGGTAAAACCCATCACTCTGTCTGCTTTGCGTACATGTCTGAGCCGTTATTTACCTAAATTAGTTTGGTAAGGCTTTACTGATAATAAAAAGGGAACCGGATGACTAAGTAATGAATATATCATCCGGTTTCCTTCTTTTTATTCTTATGCATTGTCTTTTCTCTCTTCCATCTTCTTTTTTACAAATTCGATTTTGAGATTGGCTTCTTCCATATTCTTCTTTATTTCCGTCATGGATGACAGCAGTTGTGCCAGTTCGTAGACGCTGGCAAGGGCCTGGCGGTCGGCGGCAGTCATGGTGATGGAATAGGGACGTTCCCCTTGATAGTTGACTTTGATATTCTTGTCCTTGTTCAGATAAAGGAACCCCATGACGTTTCCGTCTTCTCCCAGTTTGAAGTCTGCCTTTTCAATCTTTTCACCGAGGTCAGTGGTTTCGTAGCTGTCTTTGGCGGCGGGTGTTTCGGCAAAGCTACCATCGGGAGCAGTGACTTTGACGGCCACATGGTGGATATTATGGGCTCCGCAATAAATGGAAGTCATGCTCATGACTCCGTTTTCGTCTACCTGGAAGCGAAGGAAAGAGCGATGCAGATTTTTTTCTATCACTTGGGAAGGATGAAGGTAATTGCCGATATTCTGGTATTCGGCATCTTTTTCAAAAGTGTATTTCCCTTTGATTGCATCGAAATCCTTTTGCTTGGCTTGAAGCATACTGTCCAGATAGACCAGGCTCTTTTCCTGCTCTTTCAGTTCCACTTCCTGCATCAGCCGATGCCTGCACGGCGAGTTTCAAACGCTTTGGGATAGAGCATCTTGATGCTGTCAATCAGAATCTTCGCTTCATTGTAGTTGCCGAGTTCAAACGCTTCGCGGGCAGCTTGTAGTTTTTCACCGGCCTTCTTCTCCACATCTTCGCAAGAGAAGAGTGTACAGCATAGGCATGCAAGGAGTATTACTTTTTTCATATTTGTTGTTCTTGGAGTTAGAGTCCACAAAAATAGAAATAATATCTTTATCTTTGCAGCATTTTAATGTGCAAATGTGCTAATAGACCATTAACACATTTGCGTATTCATTACATTAGCGCATTATTTATGATAGATTTGACGGCAGAAGAACTGAAGCAATATTTTAGTGATGATATATTCAAGCGGATATCCGAAACGGCTGATGAATTGGGATTGGAATGTTACGTAGTCGGTGGATATGTACGTGATATTTTCCTGCAACGTCCTTCCAAGGATATTGATGTGGTGGTGGTAGGCAGTGGCATTGCCATGGCCGAGGCGCTGGGTAAGCGTCTGGGGCGTGGGGCGCATGTTTCCGTCTTCAAGAATTTCGGTACGGCACAATTGAAGTACTATGGTACGGAAGTTGAGTTTGTGGGTGCAAGAAAAGAATCGTATACACACGATTCCCGCAAGCCTATTGTAGAGGACGGTACATTGGAGGATGACCAGAACCGCCGTGATTTTACCATCAATGCACTGGCTGTTTGCCTGAACCGGGTGCGTTATGGCGAGTTGGTCGACCCCTTTGGCGGTATTGGAGACTTGAAGGAAAAGACCATCCGGACTCCCCTCGACCCTGATATAACTTTCAGTGATGACCCTTTGCGCATGATGCGCTGTGTCCGTTTTGCCACCCAGCTGGATTCTATATTGACGATGAGACATTCGATTCTCTGGAGCGTAATCGCGAACGCATCTCCATCATCTCCAAAGAACGCATTGCAGACGAACTGAACAAAATCATCTTGTCACCTATTCCGTCTAAGGGATTCATTGAGCTGGACCGCTGTGGTCTGCTGGAACTGATATTCCCGGAACTTGTCAGGCTGCAAGGCGTGGAGACGCGCAATGGACGCGCCCATAAGGACAATTTCTACCATACGCTCGAAGTACTCGACAACATCAGCAAGAAGACCGACAACCTTTGGCTACGCTGGGCAGCTCTTCTGCATGATATAGCCAAGCCTGCCACCAAGCGTTGGGAACCCCGTGCGGGCTGGACGTTCCATAACCATAATTTCATTGGCGAGAAGATGATACCCGATATTTTCCGCAAGATGAAGCTCCCTATGAATGAGAAGATGAAATATGTGCAGAAATGGTGAGCCTGCACATGCGTCCCATTGTGATAGCGGATGATGTAGTGACCGACTCGGCAGTGCGTCGTCTCTTGTTTGAGGCAGGTGATGATATAGACGACTGATGACACTGTGCGAAGCGACATTACTTCCAAGAATATGGAGCGTAAGAAACGCTTCCTTAATAATTTTCAGTTGGTACGCCAGAAGCTGAAGGATTTGGAGGAACGCGACCGTATCCGTAATTTCCAGCCTCCGGTCAGTGGTGAAGAAATCATGAAGACTTTCGGCCTTTCTCCTTGCCAGCAGGTAGGTGCCTTGAAGAGTGCCATTAAGGATGCCATTTTGGACGGCATCATTCCCAATGAATACGAAGCCGCCCGTGCATTTATGTTGCAACGGGCGGAGAAGATGGGGCTTAAGGAGTTATGAGTTATAAGTTGCATGTTATGTACCATGCGTTATAACTCATAACTTATAACTTATAACTCTTCTTTTTCTACTTGGAACTTGCGGCTTACTTTCATCAGGTTGATGGTGTAGGTCACTACGTTCTGGGCTTCCTGTATCATAGTCAGGTATACCATGCTGACTTTGATGCTGCCGCTCTGGCTTTGGATGCGTTGCAGCTCTTCGCGTTTCAGGTGAGACAACTGTCCGTTGAGGTCGTTGGCTTTGCGAATCTCTGTTTCCAGTTCATCATAATTGTTCGTTTCCAGCTTGTGGCGGCATACTTGTAACAGATAGCAGATGTCTTCGGCTACGTCTGTAAATTCTCCTTTCTGAATGGCATCCAGCGGATTGAAGTTATTGTCTATGTGCTCTAAGCAAGGTTCGCAAAGACGGCCTACGCTGTACACCAGTTCGCTGGCAAAGTCGTTGCTTGATAGTAATAGAGTCCTTTTTCCAGTACGGTATTGTTGTCGAGACGGCACATGGCAAGTGTTCCGGTACGCTTCATCTGCTTGATGAGTTGTTTTTCGAATTTTACTGAGCCCATGGCACGACGCAGTCGCGTTAGATTCTCGTGTAGGAAGGAAGTGACGGTACGTTCAAAATTCTCTTCTGTGAATTCCATAATCTTCACCAGTTCTTCACGGGTATGCTTGCGGAGCAATTCGATGACTTCATTGTTGTCCGTACTCTTCATCAACTGTTTCAGGGTCTCGTTGCCTTTTTCTTTCTCCTTGCGCTTTTTGTACATCACTTGGCTACGAATCAGCATGAAGACTGCCAGACCAATCAGTGCCAGGATGGCAACCGTACCGCCGAAATGGATAATCAGTGCTACGAAGAAACAGATGGTGAACGCTGCTCCGGCAGTGATGAACCAACCGCCGATAACGCTGAGCACACCCGTAATGCGGAATACCGCCGAATCACGTCCCCAGGCACGGTCGGCAAGCGATGTACCCATGGCTACCATAAAGGTGACGTAAGTGGTGGAAAGGGGAAGTTTCAAGGAAGTTCCCAAGGCGATGAGCAGACCAGCCAATACGAGATTGACGGAGGCGCGAACCAAGTCAAAAGCGGCGCCGTCGGCTATGATGGCTTCATCCTTCTGGAAGCGTGTGTTCATCCACCGCTTGCTGCTTTCGGGCATCGTTTTGGATATTCCGTTAGCCAGAGTCATGCTGAAGCGTACCAGCGTACGGGCTATCGGGGTACTTCCGAAGTTCTCTTCACCGTCATCCTGGCGGGCAAGGTCCACGGAAGTCTTGATAACGTTGTGGGCTTTCTTGGATGTGCAGAGTGCATAAACCATAATGGCGCCTGCACCGATAAGGAAATACCACGGGGTTTTGGCTGCACCGAGGAGTGAGGACATCAGGAATCCGTCGGGGCCGGCGGCCGTACCATTGGCTGTATAGTCAATAAATGAGGAATATCCTGCGAGGGGGACACCGATAAAGTTCACCAAGTCATTGCCGGCAAAGGCAAGAGCGAGGGCGAAAGTACCCATCAGAACCACTACTTTGAAGACATTTATCTTGCACCAATGCAGTATCTGCATCAGTATGGTGAAGAATACAAAGAAACCGGTTATCAGCAATGCGGTATTGTCGTGTATCCATTGCTTGTTTTCAGGGGTCATGAATGAGCTGTCTTTCAGCCCCTTTATCAGCATGAAGTAGATGATGCTGGTGGCAGCTATACCACCGAACAGCGCGATGCTGTATTTCATGTTCTTCTTGTAGTTGAAGGTGAACACGATACGTGCCAGCCACTGTACCAGCATACCGAAGAAGAAGGCAATGGCTACGGATACAAAAATGGCCATGATGACAGACAGTGCCTTGTCTGTATTGATGAGGTCGCCCAGTCCCAATGTATCGCTGTTATAGACCTTGATGAGCGCCAGTGCGAACGTACCTCCCAACAGTTCGAACACCATGGATACAGTGGTGGAGGTAGGCATTCCCATAGTGTTGAAGACATCTAATAGCACGACGTCCGTCAACATGACGGCAAGCAGAATGCACATGATTTCGGCAAAGTAGAAGTGCTCCGGTTGATAGATGCCGTGTCGTGCAATGTCCATCATGCCATTGCTGAGTGCCGCACCGATGAAGACGCCAATGCCTGCAATGAACAGTATGGTTTTGAAAGATGCTGCCTTTGCTCCGACAGCCGACTGAAGAAAATTGACCGCATCATTACTGACACCTACCACGAGGTCGAAAATCGCGAGTACGAACAGAAAGATGACGATACCCAGATAAATTGTTTCCATAGACATGTATTTTATTTCCGGCTGCAAAGGAAAGAGTTTGGTGTTGCAGGGAAATGTCATATATGTTACAGAAATGTTACAAAGCGATTGACGATTGATAATTGACGATTGATAATTATCGTTAATCCTTAATCCCTTGTTTCAAGTATTCGTAAAAGCTATATTGCGACCGTACCTTCTCCTTTTGCGGTCGCGACGACTTCCAGCGGTTTCGCAACCGGTCGTCCACAAAGCAGGCTTTCCGTTTGTCCGACAGTTGTATGGATAGCATATCGATGAGCTCTTGCTTCAAGTCCGGGTCCAGAATGGGGGTGACGGCTTCGATACGGCGGTACAAGTTACGCCGCATCCAGTCCGGCGAGCCGAGGAAGAGCTTGGGTGCGCCGCCGTTGCCGAAGTACCACACACGGGCATGTTCCAGAAAGGTATCCACGATGCGTGTCACGCGGATGTTGTGGCTGTACTCCTGCCCGGGGATGAGGCAGCAGATGCCGCGGACAATGAGGTCTATCTCTACACCGGCTTGCGAGGCTTCGTAGAGGCGGTCTATCATGGCGGGGTCTTGCAGGGCATTCATTTTTAGGATAATCCGTCCTTGCTTGCCTTGCCGGGTCAGTTCTATTTCGTGATTGATGAGGCGGTTCAGTTCAGGAATCAGGTTGAAGCGGGCCACAAGCAGGCGGTGGAACACTGGATTTTCCTTTCCCTGCAGAGTACGGAACAAGTTGTGCAGGTCGTTTACAATCACCGGGTTGCAGGTGAATAGTCCGCTGTCCGCATAGAGGGTGGCGGTCTTTTCGTTGAAGTTGCCGGTGCTGATGTAGGCGTAGCTTGTCAGTTTGCGCCCTTCCTTATCGCGGCGTAGCACGAGGGCTACTTTGGCATGTACCTTTAGTCCTGGTATGCTGAAAATGATGTTGATGCCGGCGGCTTTCATCATCTCGGCGGTGGCGAGGTTGTTTTCTTCGTCGAAGCGGGCTTTCAGTTCCACAAAGACGGTGACTTTCTTTCCGTTCTGTGCGGCGGCTATCAGGGTGTTGATGACGGTGGAGTTCTCTGCCACGCGATACTGGGTCACCATGATTTCACGCACGGTGGGTTCGTGGACGGCTTCATATAGAAAATGGATGAAGTGGTCGAAGGAGTGGTAGGGATAATGCAGCAGCAGGTCCTTCTTCTCCACATAGCGGAAGACGGATTCGCGTTCGTCCAGGCAGGTCAGCTTCATGGGCTGGGGTTTCTTGATGGGACGTACGCTTTGGTTGGGATTGGGCAGATGCCGCAAATCCTCCATGTTGAGGTGCTTGTCTCCCGGCACCAGCTCCCGGCGGTCTATGCGGTAGGCATCTACCAGAAAGTCGAGGAAGTCCTGGGGCATGGCGCGGTCGTATACAAAACGGCACACGGCGCCTATCTTGCGTTTCTTTACCTTCTTCTTCACCTGCTCGATGATTTCGGAGGTATTGGCGGCATCGTCTATCAGAATATCCGCATCGCGTGAAATCTTGATGCAATAACTGCTGTCCACTTCATAACCGGGGAAGATGGTATCCAGATTGGCTTGATGATGTCTTCAATGAACATCAGATAATAGTCTTTCCCCACCTTGGGCAGCTGGATGAAGCGCGGCACTTTGCTGTACGGCAGTTTCATCACGAAATACTGGATGCGGTTTGGAGAACTGGCGGGAGCTCCTTTCAGATGAAGCCGTACGGCTAGATAGAGACGGTTGTCGCGCAGGAATGAAATCACCTTGTCCTTGCTTACGGGCACCGGGGCCAGATAGGGGAATATCTCTTCGCGGAAGAAGCTGCGCACAAAGTCGCGGTGAAACGGTTCTACGTTGCGGCTTTGATAGAATATGATGTGATGTTTCCGCAGGGCGGGCAGTATCTTCTGTTCGTAGATGCGGATACGTTCCTCCAGTTGGCGATTGACTTCTTGGTTGATTTCATCTACCAGTCGGCGGCAGACTGCATAGTCTCTTCATCGCTTTGCGAGGCTCCGGTGCTATGGCCTTATGGTCGGCTACGCGTATCTTGTAGAATTCTTCCAGATTGGAAGAGTATATAGAAATAAAGTTGATGCGTTCGTATAGCGGCAATGTCTCGTCTTCCGCTTCCAGCAGTACGCGGTAGTTGAAGGAAAGCCAGCTGATGTCACGTTTGAAATATCTGTTGTCCATGGTGTTAAGGTGTTAATGTGGCATATTAGCACATTACCACATTGTATTCTTCCCAATATAAATTACCATTTGTCTTAATAAACAAAGGAAAGATGACAAAGTTGGTTTATTATCGGATACGCATGGCTACTGGATGAAAAGTACCTGCAATATTTTGAGGGCTGTGACGAAATATGGCATGCCGGTGACATCGGTTCGCTGGAAGTGGCACAGAAGCTGGCGGCTTTCCGTCCCTTCCGTGCCGTGTATGGCAATATTGACGGGCAGGAGATACGGCAGCTCTATCCGCAGATTCTCCGTTTCACGGTGGATGGGGCGGAGGTGCTGATGAAGCATATCGGCGGTTATCCCGGCAACTACGACCCTTCCATCAAGGGCAGCATTCTGGTGCGTCCCCCAAAGCTGTTCATCAGCGGGCACTCGCATATACTGAAGGTGAAGTATGACAAGACGTTGGATGTACTCCACATCAATCCGGGCGCTGCGGGCATTCAAGGTTTCCATAAGGTGCGTACGATGGTACGCTTTGCGGTTGATGGGGGAACGTTTAAAGATTTGGAGGTGATAGAACTTGCTGACCGATGATGTAGTTTGTTTATTTTCAATGGATTGTATTTACCGATTGTTTACGCTGTAGTGTAAAAGCCGTTACATGCTAATGTAAAGGTCGTTACGCTATTGGGTAAAGGTCGTTACACGCTGAGGTAAAGACCGTTTCATCAAGGGGGTGTGTCTTTTCCTGATTTAGCTAGACGCTTTTTCTTTTTATAACCGATATCAGTAGACGGTTCTTGGAATGTTGTACTG